>Ga0209655_10000811_pt1 | contig 11863 bp, 5 predicted proteins | sample BogFormECP03_OM2_FD_188236 | JGI IMG/M metagenome (GOLD analysis project Ga0209655, IMG submission 188236) | Bog forest soil microbial communities from Calvert Island, British Columbia, Canada - ECP03_OM2 (SPAdes) (version 2) | ecosystem: Environmental > Aquatic > Freshwater > Wetlands > Bog ...
GGAGAGGAGTAGCAGTAAAGTTGGAAAGTGCCTTAGAATCGAGAGTGCACTGCATGTCGGGGCGTAGCGCAGCCTGGTAGCGCGCCTGCCTTGGGCGCACGAAACCCGAATCCAACGGCTCCATCCATCACTTCTAACCGCCAACGTTTCCAACAAATCGGGGAATCTGCTTTTCGCTCAAAGCTATCCCCAATGGCATGAAAACGTTGGATTCTTGCACAGTTCGTGCACAGTCTTGAGCTTTCTTGGCGGCTGGAAGGAAGTACAAAAATGGAATTCAGCTATCCATTGTCGTATCGTGAGGGTACAGAAGACAGTCTGGCGCGACAAATTAGCTCTGAAGAATTATTTCCGGGGACCTCGCAACAAGTACTTCGGTCGTGGAACTGGCCGATTGTTCAATCCGTGGGACGAATCGCCCGGGTTCTTCTTCATTCTTCCCTTCGAGGTGGGGGCGCATTCAGCACTGTCCAATAAACGGCAAGCTGCGAAGCAGCCGTTACAAATTCATCATAGTCCACGGGCTTGAGCACGTAGCTGTTGGCGAAGTTGGCGTATGCACATAGCCGATCTTTGTCGTCGTTTGAAGATGTTAGAATGACGACTGGGAGATGCTTGGTGCGTTCGTCTCCACGGATCGACTTCAATACTTCCAAGCCAGTGACCCTGGGTAATTTAAGATCAAGAAGCACCACTACCGGCAGGTCTGAGACATTCCTCCCGATATATTTGTTCCGTCCAAAAAGATAATCTAGGGCGTCCACGCCGTCGCGAGCGCGGACCAAGGGGCCAGCGATCTTTGCCCGTTTGAACGCTCTCTCGGCCAGTTCCGCATCGTCATCGTTATCCTCGACCAGGAAGATTGCTTTTTGTTGGAACATTATCGGATGTCTCCTAACGTGAAGTGGAATGTAGCCCCTGCATCAACAGCGGAATCTGCCCAGATGCGGCCTCCGTGGCGCGTAATTACTCGATGTGCGGTAGCCAGGCCGATACCAGTCCCTTCAAACTCTGAGTCCAGGTGCAGCCGCTGGAACGGCACGAAGAGTTTGTTCGCGTGCGCCAGGTCGAAGCCCGTGCCGTTGTCCTGCACGTAAAATGATGTCCCATGTCCATTGTTTTCGCGGCCGAATTTAATGTGAGCGTCCTGCCGCTTTGCAGTGTACTTCCATGCGTTCCCAAGCAGATGCATGAGGGCGACCGTAACAAATCGGCTGTCGCCCGTGGCGACGAGTCCAACTTCGATCTCAATGGCCACATTGCGTGTAGGTTCTTTTCTCTGTAACTCCGTGACGATGTTCCGCGCTAACTCCGTGAGATTGATCAACTCCTTTTGTATTACGCCACGCCCAATGCGTGACAAATCCAGAAGGTCGTTGATCACGGCGGACATTTTTTGTGCTCCCATCCGAATCCGCCGCAGATAATGATCCGCTTGCGGATTCAGTTTCCCTGCATACTCATCGAGGACTGCTTTGCTGAATCCGTCGATCGCGCGTAGTGGCGCTCTCAAGTCGTGAGAAATGCAGTAACTGAAGGATTCGAGTTCCTTGTTCGTCTGCTCCAGTTGGTTTGCCCATTCGCGGCGAACACGCGCGAGTTCCAGGTGGGTGCGTATGCGGGCCAGAAGTTCCTGGGCGGAGAACGGTTTCGCAAGATAGTCGTCCGCGCCGGCATTTAAACCTTCGATGGTTGACTCCTCGCCCGCCCGTGCGGACAAAAGGATAACTGGCGTCGTCTTCATCTTTGGACTCGCTCTCAGTTCGCGAAGCAATTCAAATCCATCCAAACCGGGCATCATGACGTCAGTCAGCACGAGATCAGGTAGATTTTCTTTGGCGGCGGCGAGCGCTGCCAAGCCGTCCGGCACCGCGTGTACTTCATAGCGCTCAGCCAGCAAACGGCGCACGTAATTGCGCATGTCTGCGTTGTCATCGGCCAGGAGGATTCGAGGGCGCGCGGCCAAGGGAGTGGCTGCCTCGGGTGAACTGGACGCAACATTCGGCTGTGCCGAGCTCGACGCCTGATTTTCAGGCGCGGCCACGTTGGGCAACCAGTGCAGCGCCTCCTCAACATAAGCGGTCGCTTGCGTCGCCGTCGAGGCGAGCGCACGCGCGTTGCCCAAGTGGCCGGAGGGAAGATGGGCAGTCCCCGTCTTTATCGTGAGCGTGAAGGTGCTGCCCTTTCCTTCCTGACTCTCGATGGAAACGGTCCCCCCGTGCAGTGAGACCAACTCCTTCACGAGAGCTAGGCCGATGCCGGTACCCTCATGAGTGCGTGATTTTGCTTCCTTCACGCGATGAAAGCGTTCGAAGATCCGCGGCAATTCTTCCGCAGGAATACCGACACCGGTATCTGCCACCGTAAGCTCAACATGGTCATCGCACCAACGAAGCGTGACAGTAATGCCGCCCTCGAACGTGTGCTTGAAGGCGTTCGAGAGCAAGTTGAGCACTATCTTTTCCCACATCTCACGGTCCACGTAGACAGGTTCGGGCAAGGTGGGACAATCTATCTTCAAGCGCAGCCCCCCTTTTTCAGTCGCGGAGCGAAAAACGCTGGCTAGTTCAACGGTGTAGCCGGCCAGGTCCGTGGGCTCATAACTGGCCTGAGTGCGGCCGGCCTCGATGCGCGAGAAGTCCAGCAGCGTGTTGACCAGTTTCAAGAGCCGCAGACTGTTGCGATGCGCGGTCTCCAATCGTTCGCGACGGGCCGGAGGTAACGGGGTCTCGCGCTCAGCTAACTCGTCTTCGAGCGGCCCCAGCATTAACGTAAGCGGCGTGCGAAATTCGTGGCTGACATTGGAGAAAAACGCCGTCTTTGCTCGATCGATTTCCTCCAGGGCCTCGGCGCGCTTGCGCTCTTCTTGGTGGGCCCGTGCGTTGGCCACTTCGCTGGTTACCGATGCAGCCAGCAAATCGTAGAAGGCGCGATAGGTTTCATTCAAAGGCAATCTGGTGCTGACACCCGCAATGAGAAATCCAATGGGTCGCTCATTGCCATGCGGCGTGATCGGAAAGACCAGGGCTTCTTTTTGGGATTCGGGATATTCGCCACAGGGGAAATGACCGAATCGTGTCTCGAGGTTTTCCACATGTTGCGCGAGGCCTGAACTGGCAACATCGGCCAAGGGCCAGGTCGAATTCTGGGGCGTGCCAAAATCCACAAGCGGGGGACCGGCAGGGCTACCCTGGGGCAACCCCGCGCTGGCAACCAATAGAGCTTTTTCACCCAAGTCGTCGACAAAATAGAAGAGAACGAACGGAAGGTCCAGCTGGTAGTTCGATAGCGTTTGTGCGGCCGTGCTAAAGGCTTCTTCTATCGTCCGCGCCTTCTCTGATTGCGCGGATAAGTCGCGCAGGGTACGAGTGCGCCTCTCGCTCAGCATTCGACCCGTCGTTTCGATCACGGGATGGAATAGGCCAGCGATCCCCGCTTCGTCGCGGATAGGGCTAAAGGAAAATGTGAAGAAAGTTTCCTCAAGGTACCCGTTGCGGTCGAGGAACATGCGCTGATTTTCGAGGAAGGACGTTTCGCCGCCTAGAGCGCGGGTAAACGCTTCCCCAATTACCGGCCACGCTGAAGCCCAGCATTCACTGAAGTCCTGCCCCATGGCGAGTGGGTGCTTCTCACCACAGATCGGCCAATATCCATCGTTGTAGATCTGCACGTGCTTAGGTCCCCAGGCCAAAGAAATGGGAAAGTTCGAGGCGAGGCAGAGACTGACCGTCGTGCGCAGGCTCTGGGGCCATGACTCGATCGAGCCGAGCGGGGTCTTGGTCCAGTCCATTGACCGGATCAGCTTACCCATCCTTCCGCCATCGACCAACCACTCGACGGCTGGCGGAATTTTAGCTTCGACTGTCATGCACGCGCTCCAGACCTCCACTCTTAGTGGTCTCTTTTATCGTCTCGATTGCTGCTTTCTCGCCCACGGTAAAATAAAATGTGGCTCCGTGATCGACTTCGGCGTCGGCCCAGATGCTTCCGCCGTGTCTCTGAATGATCCGATTCACCGTGGCCAGACCCACACCAGTGCCTTCAAACTCGGCGTCGGAGTGCATGCGCTGGAACACGCCGAACAGCTTTTCGGCGTGTTTCATGCTGAAGCCCGCGCCGTTATCGCGGACGAAGATGACCGGAGGCTTGCCGGGCTCCTGGATGCTGTCGATCTCGATTATGGGTTTATCCCTGCGACTGGAGTATTTGAGGGCGTTGCCTAGTAGGTTTTGAAAGACTTGGCCCACCAAGATTGGGTCGCATTCAACGGCAGGCAGCCGGGCAACGCGCCATTCGACTTTGCCTCCATCACGCTCCGGTTGCAAAATCGAAATCACTCCGTCGACGATGGCATTCAATTCAGTAAGGCTCAGCTTTAGAGATTGTTGGCCGAGACGCGCCAGACTTAGCAAGCCATCCACCAGAAGCGTCATCCGGCGCGCGCCCTTCTCGATACGCTCAAGGTGGCGCCGTGCTTCAGGGTCCATTCCGGCCCCAAAATCGTCTGCCAATATTTTGGAAAAGCTAGCGATGTGACGGAGAGGTGCTCGCAGGTCATGGGAAACAGAATAGGTGAAAGCTTCCAGCTCGTGGTTGGCGGCCTCTAGTTGCGCCGTACGCTGGGCAATTCTCTCTTCGAGATCTTCATGGAGTTTGCGGATCATCAGTTCATCCGCCTTCTTTTGCGTAATATCGCGGAACGCGACTACCCCGCCGCGCAACACGCCCCTCTTATCTCTTAGGGCGGCGCCGTTAGATTCGATCCAGATCCCGTGGTCGAGTTTAGGGTTGCGGATAAACATCTCGGCTGTACTTGTCTCTCCGCGAATGGCACGTAGCAAAGGATTTTGGTCCTCCGGGAACAATGTGACCGTGTCGGGCAAATAAGTGCGGTAGTGCGCCCTCCATTCCTCGGGGGGCAGGTGGGATCCTCCGAGGCCAACGATTCTTGCCGCGGCCGGGTTCCAGGTAATGAATTTGCCCTGCTCATCGGCGACAACCAATCCCTCTTCCATGCTATCCAGAACGGACTGAAGCATGAGCGTTTGCGTTTCCAAGTCCTGACGGGAGCGGAACAATTCGTCTGCTTGTCGTGCCAGTTCGCTCTCGCTCCGCTTGCGTTCCGTAATGTCGCGGAGCACAGCCACGCCTCCGCACAGGTTGCCGCGAGCGTCCTTGATGGGGCGCGCCGTCACTTCCAGGCACATTTTCGACAGAGTCTCTGGCAGTTCAACGATCAATTCGACCTGCACCGATTCCCCGTGCAGAGCCCGCACCAGCGGAAGGCGATCCGGCGGATACGGTGTGATTCCGTCTTGCAGGAAGACGTTGTAGTGTTGTGTCCACCGTTCTGTGGGCAAGTCCTCGGGCCCACGGCCCATGAGGTTGTGTGCGGCATCGTTAAAGATAAGAAAGCGGCCTTCCCGGTCGGCTGCAATCAATCCCTCCCCCATGCTGGCCAAGACCAGCTTGAACATGGCGGTCTGCGCCTCCAAAGCTTCTCGCGAGCGCACCAGTTCCTCCGCCCTGTGCGATAGTTCTTGCGCAAGTTCCGTCAGTCGCTGCTCGGCTCGGGTACGTTCGCTGATGTCTGTATTTGTGCCAAGCCAGCGAACCACGCGGCCTTCCGCGTCTTTTACCGGCTGTATGCGGGTTAGGAACATGCGAAACTTCCCGTCTGCGCCGCGCAAGGGAAATTCCATGTCGAACGGGGCACCGCTGGCAATCGATTCCCGCCAGCGCTCCATTACCTTTGGCAGCATCTCGGGATCGTGCACGGTCTGCCACGCCCATCCCTCCATCTGTTCAAACGTCGTGCCTGTGTATTCGTACCAGCGCTGGTTGTACCAAAAAATGTGACCGTCGGCTTCCGCCATCCAAGCAAGCTGAGGGATTCCATTGGCCATAGCCTGAAACCGTTCTTTGCTTTCGCGTAGCTCCGCTTCCTGCATCTTGCTTTCGGAAATGTCGCGGGCAATTTTTGAAGCGCCAACAATCGCACCATTGCCGTCCCGAATCGGTGAAATCGTTACGGAAACGACAATTTTCGTGCCGTCCTTGCGGACGCGTTCCGTTTCGTAGTGTTCAACGCTCTCGCCATGGCTAATGCGCGTCAGTATGTCGGACTCCTCATTCAAACGATCCGCGGGAAAGAGCATGAGCATTGATTTGCCTACGGCCTCCGACGGCGAATATCCAAATACCTTCTCTGCGCCACGATTCCATGATGTGATCACCCCATCCAAAGTTTTCCCAATAATGGCGTCATCTGAAGAGTCGACTACAGCAGCCAGGCGTTCGCGCATTTCCTCCGCCTGCTTGCGCTCCGTCACGTCCCGCAGGATCACTGTGAATAGCTTTTTGCCTCCGGTGACTACGTGAGAGATGGAGGCCTCAATCTGAAATTCCTGGCCATCCGCCCGCAGCGCCCACAGCAAATCCTTGGGTCCCATGGCCCGATTGGTAACACCAGTCTCGCCGAACTTCCGAATGTGTTCACCGTGGCTGGCGTGAAATCGCTCGGGAATGAATCGTGTGAGGGGCTGCCCGATCGCTTCCTCCGCAGGACAACGGAACATTTTCTCGGCGGCGCAATTGAAGAGAACTATGCGCTGCTGCTCATCCACTGTAATGATGCAGTCCATGGCCGACGCGATGATTCCTGCCAGACGGCCCTCGCTGTCGCTCAATGCCGCCTCGGCCCGCTTGCGATCGGTGATGTCCCGATTGATTTCCATGATTGCCGCAGGCAATCCCCGCGTATCCCGTTGCAGCGACCAGCGGCTGGCCACAACAACCTCGGGGCCATGCCGCGTTTTATGCCGCAATTCGCCTTCCCAATCGCCCTTGCTTGCCAGCGTGACCTCGATCGTGTCGAGCGGTTGGGGGAACTTCGTTTGCAGAAAATCGTGGGTCACTTTTCCGAGTGCTTCTCCCGCAGACCATCCGTAGATGCTCTGCGCTCCCCGGTTCCAGAAGATCACTCGGTTCTGCAAATCGCGAACAAGGATGGCGTCATGTGCGAGGTCCAGCAGGATAGCCTGTTTTTTCAGCTCATCCTCGGACTGCTTGCCCTCAGTGATGTCTCGTACAATCTTGGAATAGCCGCGCAGGGCTCCGCCAGCTTCGTACACGGGGGTGATGACAGCGTCAGCCCAGAACTTGGAACCATCCTTGCGCATCCGCCATCCTTCGGACTCAAATCGGCCTGCCTGGGCTGCCTTCTTTAACGATTCTTGAGGAACGCCGAGGCTGCGGTCCGTCTCAGTGTAGAAGCAAGAGAAGTCCTTACCGATGATTTCTTCGACCACGTAGCCTTTCATGCGGGCCGCGCCGGAATTCCAACTCATCACGCGGCCCTCGGAGTCGAGCAGGTAAACGGCATAATCCTTAATGCCGTCGAGGAGCATGCGGAACGTTTCCTCGCTTGCCCGCAGCTTCGCTTCCATTGATGTGCGCGCCGCGATCTCCGATTGCAACGCCGCCGTGCGTTGCTCCACGCGTTTTTCCAGGTCCTCATTGAGGGCGTTGACCTGAGCGCGTGCTCTCGCGCTGACGCCAATCTCACGGCTGACAGACATCCCTGCCAATGACAGGAATATGATCCCAAGAATTAGACCCAGCCCGATCGCGGAGGTATTGAGTCGCTGCGCGCTGCGGGTGCGCTGCGTTCGCAGTTCCAGCAGACGATTTTCTGCGGACTCCATCTTTTCAATGGTGACGCGCGCATCGTCCATGAGACGTTTGCCTTGTTCGAGCTGCGTGATGGTGGGAAAGGCACCGGAGCTCCGGCGGGAGCCCACTAGATCGACGGAGACTGCGATCCTGGCGTTCGCCTGCTGTGCAAGTACATTTAACCGTAGCAGTTGATCTGGGTTGTCCGCGACAAGATGGTGCAGCGCTTGCAGGTCTTGGCCGACCGCATATTTTCCTGCCTCATACGGTTCTAGAAATTGGTCATCTCCGGTAAGAGCGAAACCGCGCCCACCGGTTTCCACGTCGTCTAAATGCCTGAGTGTGAATTCCAGGGTGGTAGACACCTCGTGAGTGTGGGCAACCCGATTCGCGTCCTCCCCCGCTAGCTGTGACGCGTGCCAGGAAAACGCGCTCAGAAAGATTGTCAAGAGCACAGCCACGGCAAAGCCTAAATTGACCTTCCGCCGGAGCAGCTTTTCGTCTTGCGGCTCCTCGACCCGGTTCAGCGGCCGGGCTAACTGCTCCTCGCCGATATGCAGCGTTCCCTCGATTGTTTTCCGCTCTTCATTGGAGCGCTCGACTAGAAACGCCATCCAGACAATAAAGGAAGCCAGCAGCGCGCTGCAAAACACACCCAACAGGCTCACTTCGATCCAGGTGAAATGGGACTCTGTAAGGAGGGCGCGCGAAATCAACATGCCTACAAGGCTCAGGGCCAGCAATGCGCCAGGAACCGCTTTCCGCACCAAACTCGCACCCTGGTTCTGGCTGACGAGAAGCCCACCAACGGCCCAGGTTGGGCGGGAGCACAGCACGCCGAATGTAAGCAAAAAGTAGCTCAGAACCGACGGAAGAGCCATCCTGATGGGGGAAACAGCGGGCCCAAGAATCAAGCCGAACAGCCCGAATGTAACGCCAATCATCGCTCCGATACTTAGAAATTGTGCAGGCCAGTCCCCTCTGCGCGTCCGCCAGTCGATCCCGAGCAGGGCGCACCCAACAAGAAGAAAGAAACCGCCTGAGACCGGAGACATCAGGACACGAGCGGCGGCAGTTTGTGGGCTGAGAGGCGCTAGGAGCAGCAACCGATCGATGCCAAAGTTCAGGTCAAACAGGTGCTCCGCCAAACTGAGCAACCCGACCACTGTTACGACACCCGCCGCGATTCTCGCAGCCAGCTTTTTTGCTACGCCGAAGGAGTAGCTATCTTTCCTTTTTAGCAACCATAGCGAAGCGCTGGCCAATACGGTACAGCCAGCCGCGTTCGGCGCCATCGGAGTCCCAGCGCCCCAAGTAAGGAGAGCTGCAACATGAAAGGTCCATCCCGTTAAGACCGAAAGCCCTATTAGCCCCGGCACAATACCCGCGGTAGAAGCGACGATGCTTAGTTGCTTGATCAGGCGAGGGTCGGAACGTTCGTTCATCAACCAGTCCTTCTTGAGATGGCAACCCGAATAAACGACTCCAATGCTTCAGCGAGCAAAGACCACCGATTGAATTATCGGCGATGTTGTTTCCAAGCTTTAGGTTGAAGGGGCGATTTCTTGGGGTCGAATGCTTGCGGCTGCCAATTCTGTCATCGTAGCTGCTGCTGCACGCTTCCCGCTAAATTCCAGCGATAAAGGTCAGGGACAATCGTTAGTACATTCTCTGGCGATTGCGCGCATGACTCAATGCGAATCCAGGATTTCACGAATCTTCTGCATGACTTGTTTGCGCGTGTAAGGCTTCTGAAGGAATGCCAGCCCTGCCTCTAATGGCCCGTGCGGCCCGTCCTGAACGGCACCGTCTGAATATCCAGAGACGTAGAGAACCTTCATTGCCGGTCGCCTTTTCATAAGGGTGGCGGCCAGTTCACGGCCGTTCATTTTCGGCATGATTACATCCGTTAGAAGAAAATCGATCACGCCATCATACGGCTCCGTCAGCTGGATAGCCTGCGCCGGTGATTCTGCCGATAGCACGTTGTAGCCGCCAGCCCGAACGAATTCGCAAGTCACCTCGCGCAGCGAGGCGTCGTCGTCGACTACCAGGATCGTCTCCGAACCGCGAGGCAGGGCTCCGCTCCGTTCGACAACTCGAGGCGTCTTCGCGACGGCTTCCACCGCAGGCAAGTAGATTTTGAAGGCGGTACCGTGGCCCGGCTCGCTATAAACCCAAATGAAGCCGCCGCTTTGCTTAACAATGCCGTAGACCATGGCGAGCCCGAGTCCCGTACCCTTGCCTTGTTCCTTGGTCGTGAAAAATGGCTCAAAGATGCGTGACTGAATTTCCTCGTCCATCCCGCATCCTGTGTCGCTCACAACAATTTGGACATACGACCCTGGCTTGACTAAGACTCGACGATCCGTATAGGAATCTTCCAGATCCAAGTTTGCAGTAGCAATAGTCAGCTTGCCGCCGCCAGGCATCGCATCCCTTGCGTTAATTGCGAGATTCATGAACACTTGCTCGAGTTGACTGGGATCTGCTTCGATGGCCTGCAGGCTCGCTTCCGCCTGAAACACGAGCTCAATGTCTTCCCCGATCACACGTCTCAAGAGATTCTCGAAATCGGTCAGCACCGTGTTGAGGTTTAGAACCTTAGCTTCAAGAACCTGCCGCCTACCGAAAGCAAGGAGCTGGCGGGTAAGGCTCGCGCCGCGCTTCGCCGCTTGCGCTATCATCTCCAAGCCATGTGTGACTCCCTCATCGTGTGAACGGTCAAGCAGCATCTCCGTTTGCCCGAGGATGACGCCCAGCAAATTATTAAAATCGTGTGCAACGCCACCAGCCAGCCTCCCGATTGCCTCAAACTTCTGCAACTGATGCACGTGCAGTTCTAAACGCTTGCGTTGCCGATGTTCATCCGCCTTTTGCAATTCGCGTTGAACCGCGGGAACGAGTCGCTTTAAATTATTCTTGACCAGATAATCTTGCGCACCATCCTTCAACGCCGCAACCGCGATGTCTTCACCCATGGTTCCAGAAATGAAAATAAAAGGAGCATCGGACCCGGACGAGCGCACGAGTTTCAAGGCATCCGTCCCCGAAAATCGGGGCATGGCAAAATCGGAGATTACGAGGTCCCAGGGTCGTGCGGCGAGACTGACCTGCAATGCGTCATCACTATCCACTCTCTCGAATTCAATCTCGTAGCCTCCCTGTTTCAGTTCGCGCAGGACGATGAAAGCGTCGTCTTCCGAATCCTCGACGATCAACAACCGAAGCGGAACACCGCCGCCCGATGCCCTCGACTCCGGATCTGCTCCGACCTTTGGTCCCGCTCTTTCCGCAAGCATGTGCCCACCGCCTGCGACGTGATCTGCGTGATTCATGGTTATGCCCTCTGTTTGAATTCGCCCGCTGCCGGATACCTAAGCGAAGATATCGCGTAAAGCCTCGCTTACAGGAACTCGGTTCGCCATTGCTCCGCAGCAAGAGTCAGTTCCTTAATCAAATCGGCGTCAAAGCCAATTCACATAAAACGGAGAGGGATTAAGCTGTTCCTGTGTGGCGACCGTTCCCAAGAATTGCCTGAACGATCGAACTCCGGGTCACCGCAACGGATTAGCGGAAGGGTTTCTTACAAATACACCCAAAGGGGACTTACGAGAAGAGGTTTCGGAATCCGATTGTCGAATCGATTCATGGTCTTCAGCGGACTTGCGAGCAAACCCTGACGTTGCGGCGCCGAAAATCCAAATAGGATCCAGTGTCTGGCTATGCTCTAGCTCACCGGACTCCCATGTCGTCCGGCGACTAGAAGCTACCCGCTTGCGTGATCAACAACCGCCTCCAACCCTGACCTGGAATCGCCGTCGACGAATCGGCTCTCTATAGTATCTATGTAACTCTTGGAGTTATTATATTTCTTACTACGCAGTGCGCGCCTGCTTTTCGTGCAACAAGACTTCTCTCCGACAAAATTTATAGTCAGAACGGACTCTCTATTTTCAACAGCTTGGAAGAGAAGATGAGTGTGCACAGTTACCCAAATTGGCTGCCATTATGCACAGTTCGTGCACAGTCGGAAGGGGATCAACGGATGCGAAATCCAAAAGTGCGTTAGAATCAGGACCTTGGTACAGTCGGGGCGTAGCGCAGCCTGGTAGCGCGCCTGCCTTGGGCGCAGGAGGTCTGGAGTTCAAATCTCCACGCCCCGACCACTAACTTCTGATTGTTCAAT
>Ga0209655_10000812_pt1 | contig 11839 bp, 8 predicted proteins | sample BogFormECP03_OM2_FD_188236 | JGI IMG/M metagenome (GOLD analysis project Ga0209655, IMG submission 188236) | Bog forest soil microbial communities from Calvert Island, British Columbia, Canada - ECP03_OM2 (SPAdes) (version 2) | ecosystem: Environmental > Aquatic > Freshwater > Wetlands > Bog ...
GTGCGCGCGGCCGTCGACGCCGTGAAGAGTTGGAAGTACGAATCCGCCCCGCGCGAGACCACCGAGACAGTCGAGTTTGTCTTCAATAACCTCTAATCCTCCATCTCCGGGATGCAAGCGACGCCAAATTACTTGGCCAGCTAGAAACGGTCGTTTTCGCCGTTTCTCGTATCGCCGGTAACGACTGTCTCCGCGATTCCGCTTTCGAGCAACTTGGCGAACTCCGCCGCCGGTACCGGCCGGCTAAAGTAGTATCCCTGCGCTTCATCACAATGATGCGCCTGAAGGAAAGCCAGCTCCTGCTGTGTTTCCACTCCCTCGGCGACCACCCGGAGCTTGAGGCTTCTCCCCATGCTTATAATTGCCGTCACGATACTCGTTTCGTCGGGAGCACTGGTGATCTGGCGCACGAACGACTGATCGATCTTCAGCGCATCGATCGGAAATCTTCTCAGATAGCTCAAGCTCGAATAACCCGTCCCGAAGTCGTCCACGGCCACTTGCACGCCTCTCGCTCTCAGCGCCTTGAGTATGGATTCTGTGGAGTCGACATGCTTCATCAGAACGCTCTCAGTCAGCTCCAGCTCGAGGCATCTCGGATGCAGGCCCGTCTCCTCCAGGATGGCAAACACGCCTCTTAGAAATTCCTCCTGCCGGAACTCCATCGCCGAGATATTTACCGCCACGCTGCGCAGCGGCAAGCCGGCATCCATCCAAGCCCGCGCCTGTCTGCATGCTTCGCGAAGCACCCATTTGCCGATCGGCAGGATCAAGCCGCAGTCTTCCGCAACGGGAATGAATTGCGCGGGCGAGACCGCCCCGCGAGTGGGGTGGGTCCACCGGATCAGAGCTTCCGCTCCGGTGATCTCGCCGGTCGCCAGACTGATCTTAGGCTGGTAGTGCAGAGTGAATTCCTCGCGTTCCACCGCGCGCCGCAGACTCTCCTCAATTGATTGCCGTTCCACAGCCCGCACATTCATAGCCGGTTTAAAAAACTGGTAGCTCTGCCTCCCATTTTCCTTGGCCTGATACATTGCCGTGTCCGCGTTCTTGATCAGCGTCTCCGCGTCCAATCCATCATCGGGATAAATGCTCAAGCCGATGCTGGTGGTCACGTGCAGATCGTGATGGTCAACGCCATGCGCCTCCGCCACTGCCTGCAGCATTCTCCTCGCAGTAATCGCCGCGTCCTCCGCTTGCGCTACTTCCGACAACAGCACCACGAATTCATCGCCGCCCTGCCGGCTCACGGTATCCGCAGCGCGCACGCAGTTCACCAGCCGCAGCGCAATCGATTGCAAAAGTTTGTCGCCGACCGGATGCCCCAGCGAATCGTTAATGTGTTTGAACCCATCCAGGTCCAAAAACAGCACGGCTACCTTTTTCATATGCCGCGGCGCCAGCGCAATCGCCTGATTGACGCGGTCGTTGAAGAGCATGCGGTTCGGCAACCCAGTCAGAAAATCATGCTGCGCCGAATGAGACATTTGCAGTGACATCGCCCGCGCCGCGCTCACGTCGCGAAACACGATCACGGCTCCCGTAGCCTCGCCCTCGCGATTGTGAATCGGCGCCACAGAATCCTCGATCGGAGATTCAAATCCGTCCCGCCGCACCAAAATGCAATTCGCCGGCAAGTTCATCACTCGATCGTTGGCCACCGCGAGTTCCATCGGATTAGGAGTGGTTTCGCGGCTCTCCGCATCGATAATTCGGAAAACTTCCGCCATCGGAAGCCCGGCCGCCTCCTGCCAGGCCCATCCGGTCATTCTTTCCGCCACTAGATTCAGAAAAGTGATATTCCCCGAGATGTCGGTGCAGACCACCGCATCGCCGATCGAATTAAGCGTCACCTGCGCCCGTTCCTTCTACTGGAACAACGCCTCTTCCGCCCCTTTGCGGTCCGTCACGTCCATGTTCACGCCGATTACGCGGCAAACGTTTCCACTCCGGTCGAAAACCGGCCGCTCGATCACGGAGATCGCTCTCACAGCCCGATCCGCGCGGGTGATATGGAATTCCCCAGTGCCCTGGCTCTTCTCCTCGATCGTTTTTCGCAACATGCTCTCGATGCCCGCCAGATCGCTGGCTCGCACCGCCTGGGCCCATTTTTCATAGGGCATCGGAACGACTGGCGGAAAGCCGTAGATTTCAAACATCGTGGCGTCCCATACCAGCGAATTACTGGCCAGCTCCCATTCCCACACGCCCACCTTCGCCGCCGAAGTTGCCAGCGACAGCCGTTCGCTCAGCACTGAAAGCTGGAACTCAGCCCGCTTCCGTTCGGTAATGTCATGGTTGATCGTCAGAATCCGGAATGGCGCGCCATTCGCGTCGCGTTGCAACGCCCAGCGCGTGCCCACATTTATCCGGCTGCCGTCGCGGGTCTCGTGAATCGCCTCGCCATCCCAGTGGCCCTGCCGGAGCAACTGCGCTTCGATGTTTTCAACCGGCTCGGTGAATTCGGCCTTCAGCAATTCAAATATGATTTTTCCCACCGCCTGTTCCATCGGCCATCCGTACATCAGTTCGGCGCCGCGATTCCAGAACACGATGCGGTTTTCCATGTTCCGCACAATAATCGCGTCGTGCGCCAGATCGAGTAAGGCCGCATGCTGCGCAAGTTCGCGGGTTTGCTGCTCGAGCGCCCGCGTTCGCTCGGCCACCCGTCCTTCCAACGTCGCGTTCATGAGCCGGATCCCGGTCTCCGCGGCGCTGCGTTGCGCATACTCCACGTTCATCTTTCGCCCGCTCTGCCATACCAGCACCGCAAACACCAGCGTCGTCGCGGTGGCATAAAGCGCCAGACCCATTTCCCATCCGTACAATCCCGCAACTTGGCCGCGCAGGCTAATCCAGCCCAATAGGATCGGGATCACCAGCACCGCGGGAAGCAATCCGCGCGCCATCACGCTCCCCGAGCCTTCGGCGGTGAGCTCGCCGGTAATCCCGTCTCGCGGCCGCGCGAAAAACACGGCAGCGCTCATGAGGATCAGCCCGAGCGCGGTGTGCGCCGCGATTTGCGTGTACAGCATTATTTTGTATAGCGCCGTAGCATGGTAAAAATAGCCGCATATGGCTATCACCGCGATCAGCCCGGTCCACAAACTCAACATCTGCGCCGGCCGCTGCCCCCGCTTCGTTTTCCAATCCAACAGCAGCAGCGCCAAGCCGATGGTGATGAACGCCGTCGCAGTGGTGGGTGCCATTCGCCCCGCCGACGACGTTCCGAGTGAGCCCTTGAGATCAAGAAACAGAACTTGGTCAATGCGCAAATCGATGCCAAACGCATACTCGCTCAGTGAGGCCGCTCCTAGTAGCAACAAGATCGCCGCGAGGATTCGCGCGATTGTTCGTGCCGGCCCTCGAGACTCGCCGGGAATCTGCAGCCACAGCGAAATCGCCGACAGCGCCAGGCCAACCGCCGTGTTGGCCTTCATGGTGACCATGCCGGGTAGCACGGACTTTAAGATCTCAATCTGAAACGCCCATCCGAACAGCACCACGCACGAGATCGCCACAACTGCGATCGCCGCTGCAATGCAGAATCGATGCAAAGATTCGAACCGGTGCGCGCTGGGATCAGTCATCGGAACCTCTGGCATGAGGCCTCTCGGCACTGAACTTCCAATCTGCGGAGAGGGAGGAAAACACAATAGCTGCGGTTAAGTTATTGAAGGGAATTCTAGTGTGACCGAAGAGCCTTCAAACACAAACCGCGGCGGATTGTACGGTGCCTAATTGACCATCGGCGCCCGCAGAAAAAATGAATCGCGCCGCCGTATTTTGTGGCGAGACGGATCCGGCCCAGATTTGGGGGCACTGAGAATGTCGGCACGGCGGGTCTGATCTCGTAGCGGCGCCCTTCAGGGCGGCACGGGATGTGGCGCGACGGTGAGTCCGCCATGGAGCACGGTGTCGGCTTACGAATGGTTGACGCGCCCGGTGAGCAATGCGAACGTCCGAATCCGATCGGGGAAAATACCCGCGAATCGCTTCCAGATTTTATTTCGCTTTCTGCTCGGCGATCCATTCATTCGTTCGCGCGTCGAGCAAATCGAGCGGCAGCGTCCCGCCGTTCAGCATCTCGTCATGAAAGCTGCGTATGTCAAACTTTGCTCCCAATTCCCCTTGCGCCCGCGCGCGAAGCTCGCGAAACTTGAGCTGCCCCAGCTTGTAAGCCAGCGCCTGCGCGGGCCACGCAATGTAGCGGTCGGTCTCAGACTGAATCAAGGGCTCATCCACAGCAACTGACTTCCGGAAGAAATCCACCACTTGATCGCGCGTCCATCCCTTCGAATGGATGCCCGTGTCCACAACAAGCCGCACCGCTCGAAAAAGCTCGGAAGAAAGCCGTCCATAATCAGAAACAGGATCCTTGTAAAATCCCACTTCCTTGCCAAGCTGCTCCGCGTACAGCGCCCACCCTTCCGTGTACGCAGTGAAGCCAAGCCCATGCAGCCGGAATTTTGGCAACCCGGTCAGCTGCTGCTGCACGGATAGCTGCATATGATGTCCGGGGATCCCCTCGTGGTAGGCAATCGCCTCATCGAGAATCAACGATCGCTCAGCGAAATGGGATGTCGCCACCACCACGCGCCCAGGCCGCTTGCCATCTGGCGTCCCGGTGACGTAGTGCGTCGCGGCAGCGGCCTGAAATTCCGGTATCGCTTCCACGGTCACCGGCGATTTAGGCAGCAAAGTAAAAAGCTCCGGAAGTTTGGGCTCCATCTGCGCAATATAGCGCCGGAAATCGTCCAGGATCTGTTCCGACGAAGTCGGAATATATTTCGGATTCGACTTGAGCGCCGCGCGAAACGCCGCAAGATCGGCAAATCCCTCTTTCGTCGCGATCGCCGTCATCTCCCCCTGGATCCGCTCCATCTCGCGAAGACCGAGCTGGTGAATCTCATCAGGAGTCATGCGCGTAGTCGTCCGCGCGTAAATGTCATTCTGGTAGCGCTTCTCCCCATCCGGCAACGAGGTGACTGCCAGGATCGTGCGGCCTTTAGGCGCATATTCCGTGCGCACGAACGCGCCAAAGATGCGGTAGGCAGGAATCACTTCGTGATTTACAGCATCCGTGATCTCCTGCGTCAGACGCTCCCGATCTTCAGCCGAAATCTCCGCAGGATACTTTTTTGTAGGCAAAAGAAATGGATCGGCATCGATGATGCCCTGGCACTGCGCCGGAATTTTCTCCAGCAAGAATCGCACCGGCATCAATTTATCCGCCATCCCAGCGCGCAGCACCGAGGTAGTCTGGCTGAGCGCCGCCGGAATTTGCCGCAGGCGCGCGACGTAATCCTCGTAGTGCTTCACCGAATCGAAGGGAACCGAAAGCGGCAGGTCCGCCAAATTCGTATGTACTCCGCTGGCCTGATTCACCGGCATTTCATACTCTTTGAGATCGAAATCCGCGCCGCGCTGCTGCAGCACGCGAATCAACAACTCGTGCGAAAGCTGATCCTGGTCGGAAAATCCGTCGCTCGGAATCGCTTGCAGCCGCGTCAGGAAATCCATGTCGATTCTGTGCCGCCGCGCAATGGCTTCGAGCGAGTAATCGTTCAATTTATCGTTGTAGCGGTAATCTCCGAAAGCGGTCGCGCGTTCCGGAAAGTTGCGCAGATCCGACTCATACTGCTCTTCGAAGAGCGCGTTCTGCGCGGCCAGCCGCTCAGTCAAAGGTTTGACGTCCTGGGAGGAGATAGAACCAGCAAGCACGGAAGCGGCAGCCAGCGCAAGGAAAAACAGTCTCGGAGAAATTCGCATAAGGTGAGAAGCATACTAAAGGAATCAAAGCTCGCGCAGAAAAAAAGAAACTACTGGGGCGAAATTCGCGGCGAGATCCCGCGGAGCTCCGCAAAGGTCCACCCTCAACCAGCCATCGTCTTGAAACCCACTGAAAAACTCTTCATACGCAGTATCCCCAGCATCCGCCGCACACAGTCGCGCAGCGCCCGCCCTCGAGACTGCTGCTTTCGGCCCCTGCGCGAGGCTGACCGTAATTAAAGTGATGAATGGGACATGCCGATGGATATCCGGATGGTCTGATAAACCGTGCTGCGGGGGATGTTCATTCGGATTCGCGAAACTGTTCAATTGTGAACAGCCGCCGCAATGTCAACAACTCTACGATTACTCGATCTCGAGTGCGACATCAATGAAAACTGCTGAAATGGAACGGGCAACTAAACGGTGCTTACGAACGACGCGCCTCGTTGACAACCTAGGAGACTGAATCGGATGATGCTGGGCGGCTCGCAGGCTGTCAGCCAGAAGACTACTTTTGCGCGATCTGGGATTTCGAAAATCCCGGGAATGATTTTTGCGTTCTGCTTGCTGGCCGCGGGCACGTGGGCGCGGCCGCAAGTGAAGCCTGCTGCTGGCGGAAACCCTGCCCCCGCGGCACAGAAGAGGGCGCCGAGCGCCGCCGATACGCCGACATCGGATTACCTCGGAACCGAGACCTGCAAGACCTGCCACGCAGACGAGTACAACAGTTGGGAAAAGACACCCCATTGGAAGACCACGCTGGATACGAAAGGGGGCCCTTCGCATCAGGGATGCGAAAGTTGCCACGGTCCCGGCGGCGCCCACGTCGCGGGCGGCGGGGACATTACCAAAATCTATATTTTCAAGAATCATTCGACCAAGGAAATCGATAGCCGCTGCCTCGGCTGCCACGCCGGCGACACCGAGCACATGAACGCCGTGAATTCGCTGCACCGCCAGAATGATGTGAGCTGCACATCCTGCCACTCGGTGCATCACGCGCAAACGAAAGAGCTCTTGCTGGTCAAGGCGCAGCCGCAGCTGTGCTATACCTGCCACTTGCAGCAGAAGCCGCAGTTTGAAATGCCGTTTCATCACCGCGTGAACGAGGGTTTGATTCAATGCACCGACTGCCACAACCCGCATGGGACCGCGGGGCCGAAGCAGGTGCGCACTTCTTCTTCGCAGAACGTTGTTTGCTTCACTTGCCATGCCGATAAGCAGGGGCCATTTGTTTTCGAGCACGGACCCGTGAAAGTCGAGGGATGCTCTTCGTGCCACACTGTGCATGGCTCTCCGAACGCGCATCTGCTGAAGGTTAGCAACATCAACATCTTGTGTTTGCAATGCCATACGACCTCGAGCTTCAGCGGAGCGCCGGGAACCCCGTCGTTTCACAACCAGTCCACTTTCTTTCAAGCGTGCACCACCTGCCACGTGCAGATTCATGGGTCGAATTTCGATCCGACGTTTTTCAAGTAGGGGAGAGATGGCGATCGTCTCGAATTCAGGGCGCGGGGTGTGGCGATGCGGATCGCTTTGCGACAGCGCGGGCGGATGGCGGACCGAATCGCCATGAGAGTTTATTCTAAAATTTGCTTCTCGACGCTTGCCGCGGCGCTTCTTTTCTTGCCCCACAGCGCATTTGCGCAAGCGGCCGTGAGTGAGAATCCGGGCGTGAATTCGGGTGATTATAATATTCAGCAAGCGCTCGAGGTGGGATACCGCGCCAACTGGATCGGGGGAAATCAGGACACTTACGACACGTTTATCAATCTCGGCTCCGGCGTGCGGCTTCTCGATTATTCCTTCGATATGCGCTCTCTTGATCACAATGGTTTTTTGTTTGACCATTTGTCGCTTTCTTCATTTGGATTGGGAGGCGATCCGAACGACGTGACGCGGGTGCGCATTGACAAAAATAAGTGGTACAACTTTTCTGGAATTTTCCGGCGCGACAAGGATTTTTGGGATTACAACCTCTTTGCGAACCCGCTGAATCCTTCGAATTCGGTTCCGGCTGTGGCCATCACGAGTTCTCCGATGGCGATGGACACCGTCCGGCGCATGCAGGATTACAACTTGATGCTGCTGCCGCAATCGCGGCTTCGCTTCCGGCTGGGTTATTCTCGTGTGGTGAACGAGGGGCCGGTGCTCAACTCACTGGATTCCGGGGTTGCGCCACTTCTGACAGACAACATGCGCACGACCCTGAATGCGTATCGCGCGGGAGTGGATTTTCGATTCCTGCCGCGAACCACTTTTTCCTACGATCAAATCCTCGAGTATGACAAGGAAGACGACCTGACCACCGATCAGAACCGGACTTTTCAGTTAGCGAATGGAGCGCCGGTGGATTTGGGAATCGTTTGGAGCACCGTGGGGGCCGAAGTTTTGCCATGCGCGGCTCCAATTGCCGACTCGACCACAAATCCGCAGACCGCGAATCCCAGCTGCAACGGCATTCTGAGTTACTCGCGCGTGGGACGTCCGCGTAATTTCGTTCCTACGGAACAGTTCCGTTTCCAATCCACTTATTTTGCGAATCTCGAGATGTCCGGCTCGGTGGGATACAGCCGCAGCAACAACCAAATTCCGGACTTCCTGGAAACTGTCAGCGGGTTGATCACCCGCAACGATTCACTGGGAAGCACCACCGGGGGCCCCGCAGCCGCCAAGCGGATTTCCGTGAATGCGGATTGGTCCGGCATTTATTCCGTAACGGACAAGTTCCGCATTCTCGATACCTTCCAGTACGAGAACTGGCGGATTCCGGGCATCTGGAATCTCGCGGAAACGAGCGTATATAACACCGGCGGCCCGGGCTTTCCTTCGATGCTCCTGCCCGTGTCTCAATTCACGCCATCTACGTTTGCCACCATTTGCCCTGCGCCGTTTACCGCGGCGGCGTGCCCGCAGCACGTTGGCGGCTCGCCCGCGGATTTTACCAACGGCTTCGATCAGACTTTCCTGGGACAGAACCTGAAGGAAAACACCTTTCAATTGCAATACGACTTCACGCATCGGTTTACTGCGCGGATCGGCTACTTATATGAGGACCGCAAGGTCGCCGAATTCGATGCCAGCTTTGACGCCGCGGAGATTTATTTTCCGGGAGGACCGACCGCCGCGTCGACGAATGATTTCCTGGCGGCGCGCGGCTCGTGCGCTATAGCGAACGGCCTGCTGCCCATCGGCTGCACGCCCAACGCGGACGGCTCGATCACCTTCTGCAATCTGGCGAGTGTCTGCCCCGGCAATACAGGTTCAACAGCCGCAAATGATTCCTCGCGCCAAGTGACCACAATTGACGAGAGCGCCCTGCTGGTGGGATTTACGGCGCGGCCGTCGGAGGCGTTGCGCATTGACGCGGATTTCGAATTTGGCCGCAACACCAACGCGTTCACGCGCACTAGCCCGACCCAGCTTGAGATTTATAAGGTTCACGCTACCTATAAGCCGCGGCAGTGGGTGAACATTGACGGCGCGGTGGACATCCAGGAAAACGCCAATACGCTTCTTCAGGTGAACGGCAGCGAGCATGGGCGCACGTACAGTTTCATGACCATGCTTTTGCCGAATTCACGCATTTCCTTTGAATTGGGATACAACTACAACGATATCTACTCGCAGGCGGAAGTTTGCTTTGCTTACTCGGCTGTTCCTCCCAGCACTCCGCCGTTCGGAGCCTGCCCGATTACGGCTTCTCCGGTTGCGCTGGGGGCGCTGGGCTCTTACAGCAGTAAGCAGAGCTTTGCTTATGGGAATGTGATTTGGAAGCCGGTGAAGCGCGTTACGGCTAGCGTTGGTTATGCGGGAACATTTGTGAACGGCAGCACGCTGATGATCAATCCTTTACAGCCTGCGGGAACGCTCGCGTTCAACTTTCAAAAACCCTATGCCGCGGCTCAGTTCGATCTCTATAAGGGGCTGAGTTACAAGATGTCCTGGAATTATTACGGGTACGACGGGAAAGGACCGCTGAATATCACGGGGCTTCAAGCGATTCCTTCGGCAGACTTCAACGGCAGTACGGCCACGTTTGCAATACGATACATGTTCTGATCGGAAGTCAATTCCGCCTGAAAGAAACACCCGAAATTTATCGGCATCAACATTTGGGAGGGTGAAATGAACGACTCAATGCTTCGGCTCGCGAAGTTCTTGACGCTGGCGGCGGTAAGCCTCTTCCTCGCGGCCCCGCCGGCTAATGCTCAGGACGCTGCTGCACTCTACAAGGCAAAGTGTGCTGCGTGCCACGGCGCTGACGGCAAGGCGAGCACGCCCGCCGGCAAACAGATGGGTGCGCGCGACTTCGCCTCGCCCGACGTCCAAAAGGAAAGCGATGACGATCTCATCGCGATCGTAACGAAGGGCAAGAACAAAATGCCGGCCTACGGCAGCAGCTTGAAAGATCCCCAGATTAAGGATCTTATCGCCTACGTACGCGGTCTAGCGAAGAAGGGCTGACCCCGGCGCGGGGCAGCGGCACGACCGGCACAGTTTCAGCCCACTGCCTGGCTTGGAGGAGTCGTGACTGGCTCAGCCGGAATTCTTGTCGCGTTGATCGCGCTGACCATCGCGTTGGCGGCGGTTTTCCTCGTGCGCCCATGGTTTACTGTGGGCCCCACAGGCAAGATTCTCGCCTCCGTAGGTTTCTGCGTTCTTCCAGCCCTTTGCATCGCAACAGGCATGTCCACTCACATGCAGCGTTCCGAGCAAACCCAATTCTGCATTTCCTGCCACAGTATGGAAACCCACGGGCAAAGTCTCTACGTGGACGATCCGAAATACCTCGCCGCGCAGCACTTTCAAAACCATCGTGTGCCGATTGCAGCGAAGCAGGCGGAAGTAGGTCAGAAGGGAATTAAAGTCTAAGAAGCTGTCGTAACATCCGGGATCCGACTGGCTTGCAACTCATTGAAATTATTGGCGGGGCCGACGGGGTTCGAACCCGCGACCTCCTGCGTGACAGGCAAGAGTCGCTCGTTCTCGAAGTCTGGCGTTTTCAACTCCACCTCTGAAAAGATAGCCGTTTACAGTCAAGAACGGTTGTGTGCGGCTGTGCCGGAATGTACGCGCGTGGCTGGTCGGTCACTACAAAAGTCACTACACTCTCTCGTGATAGGAAGCGGGCCGAGTGTCTGGCTGGGATCGCCACGGGCCGTGAACTGGGAACAACCCGCTCGGTGCCGCGGATCCGCGCCACCACCAAACCCGAGGGCGCGATGTGTCGGGACACAGCGACGCGGGTCTCAAGGACTTGGTACATTGGTCGCCGCGTTTCTGTCGTCACATTCGGAACCTTCGCCGTGCGGTTGCGCTCTCGATTGATGCGGAGCCCCGCTGGCTATGACACACATCCGAAGGGCATGGCGCAGCCTTTTGGCGTGGACTTCGAGAAAAGTGATAACGGAGAAACGATATTCATGGATGTCCACGCCGACGCAGTCAGGAAAAACGACGAGGTGCCGGATCGTCCGATCAGACTGACATTTGAACGCGCCGGCATGCGCAGCGGCACACCCGTCTGGCGATTGAACTCCGTCGTGGAGCCGGCGCCAGGCATCCCTTCCAGGGCGCTGGACCGACTGCCGGGAACGCCGAAGAGAAACGCGCCGTGGCCAGCTTAGATGCTTGCAAAGGGCTGTTTGCCCGCTGCCTGCAAGTCACAGAAAAATCGGGGCCGAGTTCTGGAAGATTTGGCCGTATCAAACCAAGTGTTTTGATACGGGTGCTGGACGGCACACGGGTTGGCCCATGATATTCGCGCTCCGGTCCCATGATCGGCGGATTATTTCGAGTCCTCCCGAGTCTCCTGCATCGGTCCACGCACGAAACGCTTTGCGGAAGTGTACGAAGAACCCTGTAACTTTCTTCGGATTGGACAATCCTACGACTGTGCCAGTTGGGCTCGAAAGGTATTTCAGTGGTTGAGAGGTTTCCATGAAGTGTAACAGGTTCACAGGATTTCTGTTGGTCGCAATCTCTTTCGGAACGATTCTCTCGCTCCAGCGCGTTCGAGCTGGCGATGAGCCGTCGCGTATTCCCGTCCTGGTGGAAT
>Ga0209655_10000814_pt1 | contig 11831 bp, 6 predicted proteins | sample BogFormECP03_OM2_FD_188236 | JGI IMG/M metagenome (GOLD analysis project Ga0209655, IMG submission 188236) | Bog forest soil microbial communities from Calvert Island, British Columbia, Canada - ECP03_OM2 (SPAdes) (version 2) | ecosystem: Environmental > Aquatic > Freshwater > Wetlands > Bog ...
GTCCTGGTGAGGCGGTTGGAAGAGAAAGAAACCGCGAAGGGCGGCATCATTATCCCCGACACGGCCAAAGAGAAGCCTCAAGAGGGCGAAGTGATGGCCGTCGGAGCCGGCAAGATCGAAAAGGGCAAACGGGTTCCGCTCGACGTGAAGGTGGGTGACCGGATCCTGTTCGGCAAATACACGGGCAACGACATCACGATCGACGACCAGGAGTACATGATCCTCCGCGAGGAGGAAATCCTGGCGACGCTCAGCGGGATGGCCAAAGCGGCATCCAGCAGGAAGTAAATTCCTCGATCCGAATGTTTTGGACGGGCGAGGAATTCGCAATCACCCAGGAGGGTGAAATCTAATGGCAAAACAAATTGTTACTGGTGAGAATTCACGTCAGGCTATTCTTCGGGGCGTCAACATTCTCGCTGACGCAGTCAAGATCACGCTAGGCCCGAAAGGGCGTAATGCCGTGATCGAGAAGAAGTTCGGCGCACCGATCATCACGAAGGACGGTGTGACTGTTGCGAAGGAAATCGAACTGCAGGACCCGCTCGAAAACATGGGCGCGCAGATGGTGAAAGAGGTTGCTTCGAAGACTTCCGACGTTGCCGGCGACGGCACCACGACGGCGACCGTGCTGGCACAGGCCATCTTTCGCGAAGGCGTGAAGACTCTAGCGGCTGGCGCAAACCCGATGGCGGTGAAACGCGGCATTGAGAAGGCTGTTGAAGTTGCCGTCGAGGAAATCAAGAAGCTACACAAGGACGTGAAAGGCGACATGATCGTCCAAGTTGGGACGATCAGTGCCAACAACGACAAGCACATCGGCGGGATCATCGCTGAGGCAATGAAGAAGGTGGGCAAAGACGGCGTTATCACGGTTGAAGAATCGAAAACCATGGAGACGGCGCTCGAAGTGGTCGAAGGAATGCAGTTCGATCGCGGGTATCTTTCCCCCTACTTCGTAACGGCTCCGGAGCGCATGGAGTGCATTCTCGAAGACGTCTATATCCTGATTCACGAAAAGAAGGTGAGCTCCTTACGCGAGTTGTTGCCGCTGCTCGAGCAGACTACCAAGATGAGCAAACCTCTGTTGATTATCTCGGAAGACGTCGAGGGCGAAGCTCTTGCGACGTTGGTGGTGAACAAGCTCCGGGGAACCCTGCAGTGCGTTGCGGTGAAGGCTCCTGGCTTCGGCGATCGCCAGAAGGAAATGCTCGAAGATATCGCCGTTCTGACTGGCGGTAAAGCCATTAGCGAAGATCTGGGCATAAAGCTCGAGAACGTGAAGCTCGAAGAGCTGGGCCACGCCAAAAAGGTGACAATCGATAAGGACAATACCACGATTATTGCCGGCGCTGGCAAAGCCGTAGAGATTCAAGCGCGCATTAAGCAGCTTAGGGCACAGATCGAAGAAGCCACCTCCGACTATGACAAGGAAAAGCTCCAAGAGCGTCTGGCCAAGCTGGTCGGCGGTGTGGCAGTCATCAAAGTGGGTGCGGCAACAGAGACAGAGCTCAAGGAGAAGAAGGCTCGCGTCGAGGACGCCATGCACGCTACGCGCGCGGCTGTCGAAGAAGGTATCGTTCCCGGAGGTGGCGTGGCACTGATCCGCTGTATCGCGGCGCTTGACAAACTCAAGTTGCAGGAAGATGAGGCCATTGGCGTCAACATTGTGAAGCGAGCTCTTGAGGAACCCACCCGCCAAATTGTCCAGAACGCTGGGCACGAAGGGGCGGTTGTCGTTGCCCGCGTACGCGATTCGAAGGATGAGAACTTCGGATTCAACGCAGAGAGTGGAGAGTTCGGCGACATGATCAAGGCTGGAGTAATCGATCCAGCCAAGGTCACTCGCCTCGCGTTGCAGAACGCCGCTTCTATCGTCGCACTGATGCTGACCACGGAAGTTTTAATCGCCGATTTCAAGGAAGACGAGGAAATGGCCTCTGTGGGGGCAGGGCACGGCGGCGGCATGGGCGGGATGTACTAAAACTGCCAAGCTCCTTGCACTAGGTCTGCGCCACGTGTGGTGAGATCGCACTTCGCACGGCGAGGTGCGTTCGATGTGGGTGTGCCGAATCGTTTGCGTTGCGGCCCAGGGGGGAGGATTTGCTGCTTGGCTTTATTTCATTAAGCATCGATAAGTGGTAACAAGCGCAGATTCGAAAGGGAGACGAACATGGCGCAATCACAAACGGCTCAGATCACCTGTAGTTAATTTAACGCTTGGTACGATTCGGAAAGGGAGCTGCACGAGCACATGAAGGCGGCTCATCGCGAACACGGCTCAGAACAAGAAAGCGCCAATATTCAACCGCGCGAACACCAGACGGCGCCTGAAGGTGAGGACGGCTCAGGACGTGGTGGTTCGGGGGAGGCGGATCCCGGCGTGGCGATTAGACGGGTGGTGCCCCGTCCGGCTTTGAAGTGCTCGCGCTCGGAAAGAACTTCCAGTTCTTCGATGGCGTGAAAGCAGCGTTACCACGGAAGATTGGGATCTGCGTTCGGGTGATTCGAAACCATTCGTTTCCAACGTAAAAATCTCGCGACAAGGAACTGTTCCCTGGTATGGTCGCTATCCCCTGTTGGAAGCATGGCAGAAGCTTTTTTGGACGCTCACCAAGAGTGTAACTTAGGGAGCGGCGCGAGGTCGGCCCCACTTCATGGGAAAAATCGGCCGAAAATTCTGCGTCGATGGTGTATTTTGGTACAGAGGATGATCAAGCCGCGCAGCGCGCAGTCTCTACTCACTACTCCCAACTTGGGGGTGGAAGGCAATGACGGACTTTGTATCGGATCTTTTGAAGATCCAAGAACAAATTGGGGCACAGCTTCAAGAAGCTGATAGAGATGCGGTAAAGCTCGCTTCGGCCGATATTAACTCTCCAGAGGCTGCGCGGGCCATTGACAAAGAGTTGAGGTTAAAAGACCTAAAGCGAAAGGTCGATGACCTTGTTGACCAGATTTTCGAGATTTTCCCATAGAGCGCCACATAACACTGAAATCATTTCCTTTCAAACTTTTCCAGGCCGCTCGCAGTGGATTTGCGAGTTATTTCCGATTGTCGTGAGTGCATTCCAGGATAGCCGCTAGCTTATTTCAGTACCCTGTGGACGCCTTTTGGCACCCGTTCTACTGCGTCGGCCCCGAGCCATTGAGACCGCCACGTTGATCAGACATTAGAGCGTCGCACGACCGCTTACATTCGCCGTGCGTGCGCTACCATTTCCACAAGGACTTCTCGAGCTTCCGCCGGGCTACTTACCTCCCGCAAGAATGCGATGCGGGCTCCACCCGTGCCACCTTGCGTTTTCAACCGTACGTGAAAGCCCAGGCGGTCGACCGAACTCATCGCTACTTCCTCAGACTCGATTCCAGCAAATACCCGGGCAAGTAGGACGAGCGCATCTCCATGATCGGTATTCATGTGCTGGATGATGTCGGTTGCAGCGTCAGCCAGTGGGTCGGGTTGCGCGCCGTAATATTCCGAGGCAGAGACCCAGCCCATTACACCGAAGCCACCCACGTAGTAAACGTCCACCACGTCCATCCGGTAGAACGAAAAGTCGTCAAAGTCCACCCAGTATTTGCTATTGGCATAACGCGCCAAGTAGAGTTTACGTGCTTCGGCCAGTTCCGGTTCCGGTACCGGCAGAATATTTCCTAGCAATGTGACCCTGGACGCTCCCAACGGATCGCCGATGGAATCGGGTTGGGTCACTAACAGGCTGGAACGCGGGTCTGCCTGCACATTTTGAGTGTGCATAGCCATCGTGCTGATGAGGAAGACAGGATTCGCATGGTCGTCCAGTCCGTAGGGCATCACGGATCCGAAGGGGAACCCCTGCTGTTTACGTGAAAGTGTCGAGAGACTCCCAACTCGTCCCAGATACACCAAGGTTCGCGCTCGTTCGGCAAACGTAGGTTCAGCGACGGCAGGTTGGTTACTCGTCGCGCCTGAGCCAGCGTGTTTCCCTGCCGATGATGAAGACATTCCTGTTCTCCCACATGGATTCGGCACATGATCCGGGATTCTCTCGTGTCCTGGGTCCCTTGGAACAAGCTAACACGTTGCGGCTTGAGCTGGGTGGGGCCGAATAAGCGTAGATGGACCGAGACAGGATAACTCGGACCGGAGCGAGGGCCCCTGGGGTAGAGGGGCAGAAGCCGCTCGAACGGAGGTGCTCCGCGCAGGGCGTCCCCCGACACAGAGCGGGGCACAGACGCGAAATGCGGGAGGGCGGAGGCAAACCGTCCGACGCGCCGTTTCGGCGTCGCCGGGAAGGCCCTGCCTGATCCACCGGCCTTGAAGCCGTAACGGGGAAGACCAAAACGGGACGGTTGTGGACGCATGTACGCGATGACCGGCCGGCAGCAGGTCTGGCGCCGCCGGCGGTACGGTTTTGCTACTCAGCGGATCGCAAGGGCGGGCGTCCGAAGCAGCACTTGAGTTCGTTCACTGGGACACCGCAGGCCGATGGCTACACAGGGTTCGATCAGATCTACGAAACGGGGCGCATCCAGGAAGCAGCGTGCTGGGCGCAGGTGCGCAGAAAGTTCTACGATCTGGTGGAGGCGCACAAATCGCAGACAGCAACCACGGCTCTGGGACGAATCGCTGAGTTATATGCCATCGAAAAGGAAATCCGGGGACTTCCCTGTGAAGAGCGGCGCGAGATCCGCAACCTGCGCAGCCGGCCATTACTGGAATCGCTCAAGCAATGGCTGGAAGAAACCTTGGACAAGCTCTCGAGAAAATCAGATACAGCGATGGCGGATCGCTACGCACTGGGGCGTTGGGAAGAGCTCCTGCGGTACTGTGACGATGGCGCGCTCGAGATCGACAACTACGCGGCCGAACGAGCCTTGCGTGTTGTGCCTCCGGGCAGAAAGAATTTCCTGTTTGCAGGTTCCGATGCTGGCGGCCAAAGCGCGGCAGCAATCTACAGCCTGATCGCAACAGCAAAACCAAACGGGCTTAACCCGGAAAGCTATCTGCGTAACGTCCTGTCCCGCATCGCTGACCACCCGATCAACCGCAGCGAAGACTTGCTCCCTTGGAATCTCGCTCCAGAACTCGTCGAAAACTCCCGTAACGCTGCCCAACAAATACTGCTCTGCGTCAACACGGCCTCGGGACGACGCTTACTCAGAAGATCACTTTCAAGCCGAAGAAGATGCAGCGTACACCGGCCGGGCAGTTCAGGCTGGCGCTCGACTGGATGAAAGGGTTACCAAAGCCAGTACCTGGGGACGCCAGACCGGCATCTTCAATGAACGGATCAATCCCAGGAATCGTGCCGCCGTATTGCGGATGGTTGAACACATTGTTCATGGTCATGTGGAACTGGGTCGTGACGCGTTCGCCGAACTTAAAATTCTTGAACAGGGTGAAGTTGCCCGCGTTGGTCCAATAGTCGCGGACGCTGTTTCGTCCAGCGTTGCCAAATGGGGTGCCAAAAATCGTGTCAGCTTCTCCCCCGTTCCCAATGAAGCGGACTTGGCTCTTCGTAACATCGACGATGGATCCGGTCGAGTTTAAGCTATTAAAACTGATCAACTGTGTGGCAGGAAGGGCGCAGGCGCCAGCCAATCCCGTAAACGAGCAGGCATCACCAGCGTAAATGCCGACCTGAGTTACCGGAGCACTCAAACTCCCCACAAACGGACGCGAAGTCTCCAAGGTGCCAATGTTGGTAAGGTCAAAAGTCGTGTCGTTCGCAACTCCGCCGGTAGAAGCGTTTAATTCTATCTGCGATGGCGTGTAGCCCTGCCCAGACTGGATGATGTAGCTCCCGGAGAAGGCCCACCCGCCTAAGATGTGCCCGAGCACGCCCTGCTGCGAGCGCATGAACGGAATATCTTCGACGAACGAGAGCGTCCAGGTATTCGGAAAATCCAGGCCCGATAATCCGTACTCTTGGCCCTTGAAGTTGAGAACGTTTTGTGAGTACGCGATGCTGTTGGCGCCAGCAAATGTGCTGAAAATCTCGCTGGCGTTGTCGAGCGTCTTGCTATAGGTGTAGGACGTCCTGAGCGTCAACTGATGTGCCAAATTGGACATGCGGTATTCCATCTGCAAGCCGTCGTAGTTCGAAAATGCCGTGTTCCCGGTTTGGTCCGTGACTCCCTCGCTGCAGTTCACGCGGCCTAAGGCACTGGGAACCGTGGAAAGAGGCGTCGTGCAGGGTGTCACTCCTGCGGGAACCAGTCCTGGATAGCTTGCCGCTAGTCCAGCAATATAAGGGTTCGCGTTGATTGACTGAAACAGATCCCAGCCATGATTGCCCACGTAGCGCACTTCTGCCGCGGAATTCGTCGTTACCTGTCGCTGGATACCAAGCGACCATTCCTGGACCCGGTCTGGACCGAATCCTGAAGGGATGGTTGTGCGGTTGAAGTTGCGTGGATCGAACACGCCCGTCGTCAGGTCAGACGCATACTGGGACCGTATCGCCGACCCGAAAGGCTCTGCGGGAAGGCCGACCGTCGGGGAAGTCAACGTCTGCGCCAATACCACCGGAGCTGAAATAGCGACCAAAAGAAACGTATTGTAAAAGGCGGGGTCATAAGTGAGACGATAACCGCCGCGGATGACCGTTTGATTATTACCTGTGAGCCATCCAAGTTTCGGCGACCATGCGAATCCGATGCTCGGACCAAACAGGTTCTTTACCGACGATAAACTTGGGGATGTGGTTGCCGAAAGAGGCAGCGAGGGGTCCCAGAAAGGGTTTGGTCCAGTTTGCTGCGCTACTGTCTCTTGATGAAACAGATTGGCAGGCTGACCGTAATACGACCAGGTCAAGCCCAGATTCAAGGTCAAATTGTCCTTCACCTTCCAGTCATCACCGAAGTAGAGGAATGTGTCCCACTCCTTGAAACCGAAGTTTGGATTGCCCTCGGTGATGGCAACCGTAGAGGGGGTATTCGCTGCGAAAGTTCCCCAATTTGTATAGCTGAACGCTCCGTTGAAATTCGGCAGAAAGACGTTCGGGGATTTCTGCAGCGTGATGTTGGCGCCCATCTTCAATTGGTGCCGTCCGATGGTGTAGTCGAAGTTGTCCTGGACCTGATACGTATTCACGATGCGCCCTTGCGGCGCGCTTGTGGGCGGGCCGAACGCCATGAGTGACGGGGTCGTGAAGCTGACATTTGTCAGTGCGGTGCCGATTGCGTTCTGGCCTGGAACCGTGTTTCCAATGGTGTTTTCGCCGAACTCCACATTCGCCCGACTGTAACTGAGCCGCACTTCGTTCACGATCCGGTTGCTAAACGTGTGCGTCCAATCGATGAGAGAGGTGGAGGAAATGGACGGAACATTCACTGGATATCCAGCTTCATTGCTGGTGGCAGTGAAAGCTTCATTGAAGTCAACTATCTTTTGGAAGATGAACCGAATGAAAACCCAATCGGCTTTCCAGGGGTGGACGTCTAGGCGGGTAATCCAGTCATATTCGTGGAAGCCGTTCGGGAGTGTGCGCGTGACACCGCCCACTTGGTACCCGCAAGCCGGAGCGCCGTTAGCCGGATCGGTCGTGTTATTTACCGGCGCATTATCAAAGTATAAGGGCATCGTGCTCCCGGCAAGGACCGTCGGAGAACCTCCGCCAACGCCAAAGGGGCCAAAACTCTGCAGTGCCGCGACGCTCGTGCTACCCGGAAAGCAGCTGGCCAACTGTCCGATCCCCAGAGGCGTGGGCGTCAGAGAGCCCGTGGTGAAGACCCCCGTCGAGGATTCAATTTGATTGTCGAAACCGCCGAAGATAAACACTTTGTCCTTCCAGAGCGGTCCGCCGATCGTCCCGCCAGAAAATTCCTGGTTAAAGCGGGGAGGACTCTTCAGCATATCGAAATCCTTCTCGATATTCGTGAGAGACGTAAGAACCGAGTTCGTTTCCGTTCCGCTGATGGTCCCGTGCCAGGCGTTGGTGCCGGATTTGGTCGAAATGTTGACGACTGAACCGGAGTTTCGGCCGTATTCCGGGCCGAAATTGCTCGTAGTAATCTCATATTCATTCACGAAGTCAACGTTGGAAAGGAATATGCCAGGACCAGTCACCGAATTGTCGTTGTTGTTCTGTCCGTCAATTTGCTGGTCGTTCGCTCGGCCGCGAATGCCGTTCACCGAAAAGCCTACACCATTGGTGTTCGAGAAGTTGTTGTCACGGGTGGCCCCCACACCGGGTACCTGCAATGCCAGGAAGTCCATTCCTTCGTTTTCGGCGATACCGGCAAAGGTGGTGAGCGCCTCGCCCGAGACAACAGTGGTGATCTGCGCCTGCGCCGATTCAACCAGAGGAGGCGCTGATGTCACTTCGACATAGGCATTTTGCGCGCCGACTTCCAGCTTCAGAGCCCCCACCGCGTTCTCGACGTTCGAGTCCACCTCGACGCCCGCGAGAATGAACTTCTTGAACCCGGTCTTACTGACTTCCACGTCGTAGGTCCCGATCGGAAGCAATGCGAAGCGAAACGACCCCGCATTTGAAGTGGTAGCTGTCTGCACGGAACTCGTGGCCCGGTTGGTTACCGTCACGGTGGCGTCGGCCACGACCGCTTCCGATTGATCCACCACGCTGCCGCTGAGCGTGCCGTTAGCGACTTGGGCTGTCGTCGGGAGCGTCCTGAACCCGATTAGCGCCAGCACATACAAAACAGCTAAAGTGGGGATGCGTAGTTTAAGCTTCGAGAAGAACCCATTCACGGTGCCCTCCTTACTAGAGTGTCTGAGGCGTCGGAACCTTCCCGGAACACACAGTTGTGTGCGCGATGTGCAATACAGCCTCCAATTCGAAAGCCGATAATGGATTTTCTAAGTTGATATTTCCCAATGACTCAGGAAATACGGACTTGTCAGGATAAGAATGTTCGCGTTTCGGATGTGATAAATCATAGTTACAAATCATAGATGATTGATTCTATTTTTTGTAATGGATCGATGTTCGACGAATTTCGTCCGGTCTTGTTATTATGGGGACTGACGACTTACACGTTTTGGTTTCTGCTCTTCCATCCGGCCGACCGAACGTCCGGTCTACGTCGACTCAAGGCGTCCCGCTATCGGGTTCCATGCCCGGGGGGCCATGAGTCGACTTGACAGGCTATTCGACCGTCAAGTGGGGCGGATGGGATAACCTTGGGAGAGGCACTACTCTTAACAATTACGGCAGGGCTCCTCTAAAGTCGCCACTCTTTAGTAGCTGCTATAGTCCCAGCGCATCCATCTTTAGCTCTTCACTCAAGTAGCTTTACAGATAATTGGACGTGCCCATCATTTGTTTAGAGAGTTGAACATATCTTATCCTTCCGCATTTTTGTAACTGACCCTTAGCAAACAACTTATTTGGCGCAAAGAACGGAGACGAAGGTGCTGTACGCGTTGGCGTGTGAGGTTAGCCCATCGATTAGCGGTCTCCGAAAATTTAACAGAAGAGTGAAGGTACTTGAAGCTAGATGCCGCGCAGCTGGGTGGTATCGAAAAAATCAATGGGCTGTATTTAAAGTGCTTTTTGTTCAGGGTGGCTCTAGCGCTCGTAGGGGTGTGTCTTGGTGTGCACAACTCGGTTGGCCATCGTGGGGCGATCTCTAGCGTGATTTCCCGTTCGAGCACATAGCGGTATCTCTAACTTCGGGGCGTAGGCCGGGTGGGCCTAATGCGTTTCTTTTTGGGGGAGGGGAAGACTTATGACTAAGTCGTGTGATCGGGTTGCGTTTGCCTTCGGAGTTTGTTTGTGTCTTGCCGCCATGCTGCTGGGCGCGCCGCTATCGGCCCAGTCCACCTTCGGTTCCATTTCGGGGTCTGTCACGGACGCCTCAGGCGCCGCGGTACCCGACACGCAGGTTACGCTGACGAACCTAGGCACGGCTGCAAAACAGACCTATACCACCGGCTCGGACGGCCTGTATCAGTTTGTGAACTTGAATCCCGGCGAATATCGCGTGGACTTTGAGAAGGCCGGCTTCAAGCACACCAAACGCGACTCCGTAGTCGTGCAGGTACAACAGGCTGTCCGTATTGACGCCACTATGGAAGTCGGCGCCGTCAACCAGACCGTGGAGGTCACCGCGGAAACTCCGCTACTTCAGCCCACCGACACGTCACTGGGCCAGGTGATCGACGAACGCTCGACGAACGAGATTCCTCTGAATGGCCGCAACGTTTTCAACCTCATTACGCTTTCTCCCGCGGCTATCGCGCAAGGCGGTTCAGGCGGGTCGCAGGTGGGGCAGAATCCCTTTAGCTGGGGCAACTATCAGGTCGGAGGCTCGTTCGCTAACGAGAGCGCGGAGTATATCGACGGCCAGCCAGTGAACATAGGCTACATCAACTTGCCGGTTCTGATTCCAGACCAGGACTCGATCTCTGAATTCAAGGTGCAGTACAACAATCTGGGTCCGGAATGGGGCAAGTTCGCCGGCGGTATCGTTAACCTGAGCACGAAGGGCGGCTCGAACCAATATCATGGCGAAGCGTACGAGTATTTGCGCAACAAAGTTCTCAACGCGCGGCCATATTTCGACTCGACGAATCCTCCCTATGTGCAGAACCAGTTTGGCGGCACGTTTGGTGGCCCGGTCATCAAGGACCATACGTTCTTCTTCTTCGCCTATGACGGGTATCGCCAGCGCGCATCCACCGTATTTACTACGACAGTGCCGACCGTTGGAGAGAGAGGCGGCGTGTTTCCGGCGGACGTCCCCATCTACGATCCACTCAGCGTGAGCGCAACATGCCTTGCGAATCCAACGGTAGCGGCAGATTGCAACCGGACGCAGTTCGCCGGTAACACCATTCCCGTAATAAATCCTGCAGCGCTGTTGGAACTGAAATACATTGCGATGCCGACGAACAGCGCTGAAGTCAACAATTTCACTGCGGCCTCGGCCTCGGGCGGAAATACCAATCAATATGTAGCCCGTGTAGACCAAAATCTGACGGCGAACCAGCACATCTTTGCCCGCTACAACTTCTTCGACCTGCTGAATCTGCCAACGGACCCATTCGGGACGGGGTTGTGCGCCGACCGCTGCGCGGAAACGTATCAGACCAATGCCGCGGTGATAGGTTACAGCTACACGATCCGACCTGATGTAATTCTTTCGCTCAACGGCAGCGGCACGCGGTTCCATTATCTCCGTTCGCCGACCAACTCAGATTTTGACTTAACCCAGTACGGCTGGCCTGCGGCTTACAATACTGAAATCCCCTCCGCCGGCCGGTCGCCGTTCACGCCCTGCTTCACGCCGCAGGACCCGACCGTTACTTGTTCGCAAGGTCAAAGCTTGATCACCGACCACGACACGCAGGTTGCCCTCTCGCCCAACCTTACTTGGATTAAGGGACGTCACACCTGGGTGTTCGGTGGGCAACTCATAGAGACCTACGACAACTACGCCCAGACGAACATCGCCAGCGGCGCTTTCGCCTTCAACGGCAGCTGGACGAACAGCAATGCCGTTTCCGGCGGGACGGGCGGTATTTCCTTTGCCGATTTCCTGCTGGGATACGGCCTGAACGCATCGAGCGTGTTCAACCACAATTACGGTGAAGCGCAGATCCCGGCGCTGGTCGCGCAAAAGGAGACGTATCGGGGTTTTTACTTTGGAGATACGTGGAGAGCGACCCAGAAGCTAACCATTAACTACGGTGTGCGTTACGATTTGCCGGGAAATTTCTCGGAGCGTCATGACCTTTCTAGCTATTGGGATCCGGCCGCGACGAACCGCACGGTTACGGGCTGCAGCCAAATTACCTCTGGACCTGGCATTGGGCAGGGAGTTCCCGGCAGCCCGTGCCCGGGCGATATTTTCTTCGTCGGCACCGGCATTAACCC
>Ga0209655_10000815_pt1 | contig 11821 bp, 15 predicted proteins | sample BogFormECP03_OM2_FD_188236 | JGI IMG/M metagenome (GOLD analysis project Ga0209655, IMG submission 188236) | Bog forest soil microbial communities from Calvert Island, British Columbia, Canada - ECP03_OM2 (SPAdes) (version 2) | ecosystem: Environmental > Aquatic > Freshwater > Wetlands > Bog ...
TGGTAGACCGGATCACCGAGCTGGCGGCAGGCATCGGTCTTACCGCAACCCAGCTGGCCCTTGCTTGGCTGCTGCATCAGGGCGACGACATCGTTCCGATACCTGGGATCGAGCGTCGCGATCGTTTGAACGAGAACGCTGTGGCCGCCGAGGTCGACCTGTCGAGCGAGGTCGTGGCGGAGCTGAATGACATGTTCGCTGCTGGCGCCGCCGGTGGTCGGTTGGTGCCAGGCGACGAGTCCACCCATTACGTCGAGAGCGTCGACATACCCCAGAGATGACAGGCGTGAACGCTGCCCGGCTCCGTTTCTGGAGAAAGCGCCCTACCAGGGGCCCGGCGAGCGACGCAAAAGCCCATCCACGGAGGTTCAGTGCGTACATTCGTAGCCGGTACCGATTCGAGTGGTCGTTCGTCGATCCATCGTGTGGTGGACATCGACCCGACCGGGGTCACGGGTCTGTGGCCGCACGTCGCGGTGAACGCCCTCGTGTCGCCGACGGACGCGCCGATCGATATCGGGCTGAGTCCCGGGGATGCACGATGCACCACTGTCTTCTTCCCTCCTGGATCGGGAGTGCCTGTCGGGTCACCACGACAGCCGTCGATGCACTGGACCAAGACGATCGACTTCGTGGTCGTGCTGGCCGGTCAGATTCGGCTGATCGTCGACACGGGCGACGCGACGATGGACGTGGGCGATATCGCCATCGTCGCGAGCGTGACCCACGATTGGCGAGCGGGCTCGCAGGGCTGTCTGTTGTTCGTCCTGGGCATCGGGTCGGCCTGATTGCCGGTGATTCTGTCGGAGGTCGCCGTGCGGTGGGTCACAACCTTCCTTGACGGTGTTTCTGATCACATATAAGATATCTCATCACGTATAGACCTATACATCTAGGCCAGGCTGGCCTGAGGACAATGGACTAAGGGGTCGTGTTAATGGGTGATGTGAGGCAGATCGTGGACGTCGATTCGCACGAGATGACACCTGTCGAGTTTTGGGAGAGCACCTTCGGGCCGGCGGCTAACGAGATCGGCCGCATCCTGGAACCGCTACTTGCCCATGTCGCCAAGTCGGGACACGACAATCAGTTTTCGGGTCTGGGCATCGACGGTGACGACATGGTTATCGACGATAAGACGGTGTGGAATGTCAAGGGTCCTCTCGCCCCCAGTGCCTTCGACATGACCCGCCGCTTGGCGGCGATGGATCAGATGGGGGTGAGCAAACAGCTCGTATTTCCCACCTTCGCACTGTTCGCGCTGACCATCATGGATCCCGGATCGTGGGTGCAAAGCTTCCTGCGGGGCGAGGGCGGCGCCAAGCAATCCGACGGGGAGTTGGCGGCCCTGGGGCGGGTCGGGCTCGACGAGTACAACGACTGGGCGCTGCGGATGACCGAGATCGACCCCAAACGCCTGCGCATCGTGTCCTACCTCGCTCCAGCAGACACCGTGGAAGCGCTGATGAACCAGACGATGGATCTCATCAACAAGGGTGTGCGGGCCGTGCATCTAGGCCATGGCGTCCCGCTGGGCGGCCGGTCTCCAGCGCACCCGGAATTGGACCAGTTCTGGAGCGCCCTGGCCTCCAACAACGTCGCGTGCACGACCCACCTGCTCGGCGAGGCAGGGTTCAAGCGGTCCAACGCATGGATCGACGCCCCAGCGTTCGCACCCGGCAAGAAAGAGAGCCACGAGGTCGGCCTGGAGCCCTACTCTTTCGCGACGTTGCATCTGGCCATCTCGAACTTCTTGGCCTGCATGACGCTCGGGGGCGTATTCGAGCGACACCCCGACCTTCGCTTCGGCGCCATCGAAATCGGCGCTGGATGGCTCGGACCCCTCGCCGACAACCTGGACATGTGGGCACGAGACATGTACGCCGAACGGCTCAAGCCATTCATCTCACAGCTCCCGTCCGCCTACCTACGCGACAACGTGCGAGTAGCCCCCTTCAACATGTTCGAACCCGTCGATCAGTACTTCCGCCAATACCCACACCTACGCCAAAGCTACTGCTTCTCAACCGACTTCCCCCACGTCGAAGGCGGAAGGGAAGACACCAAACAGAAACAATACCAAAAGCTGGGCGCACTCGGAGGCAACGAAGTCGACCTCTACTTCACCGACAACGGCGAACTGCTCTTCCCCTAACCGAAACCACCACCAAACCCACACCGGCCCCCACTGACCTCACCGAAACGAAAGCAACCCGAATGACCCCGCCCCAACCCCGAAGGTTCCGCTTCGGCGTTTCGGTGCCGCCGCCCGCTGACCCGCAGCAGTGGGCGGAACTGGCCCGGAGGGTGGAGGGGTTGGGCTACGACGTCCTGTTGGTAGGCGACCACTTCACGGGCCGGACCGCCGGCCAGCTGGCGCCGGTCCCGGCGATGGTAGCGGCTGCCGCCGTGACCCGGACGCTTCGCCTGGGCGCCTTGGTGTTCGGGAACGACTTCCGCCACCCGCTCGTGCTGGCCAAGGAGCTCGCCAGCGTGGACGTGCTGAGCGGTGGTCGCCTGGAGCTCGGCATGGGTGCGGGCTGGATGCCAAGCGACTACGAGCAATTGGGGATCGCCATGGATTCGCCGCGGGTGCGGATCGATCGCTTCGGCGAGGCTATCCAGATCATCCGGCAGGCGATGGGGCCAAGTCCATTTTCCTTCGCCGGCGAGCACTACACGGTCACAGGGTACGAGGGGTTCCCGAAGCCGGTGCAGTTGCCCGCGCCACCGGTGCTGATCGGCGGTGGGGGGGAACGGATGCTGCGCATCGCCGCCCGCCAGGCCGACATCGTGGACATCAATCTACAGCTCCACGCTGGTCGCCTCGTGCCGCGCAGGACGATCATGGCCGCCGAGGGTATGGATGCAATGGTCGAGCTCGTACGCGCCACCGCGGGAGAGCGTATGGAGCGGATCGAGTTGAGTCACCGCGCGTTCCACGTGGACGTTTCGGCCAACCGGGCGGAAGCGATCGCGAGTGCGAGCCTGCGCTTCGAGGCTCCAGAGTCGAGGATCATCGAGACGCCGTTCGCCCTCATCGGGTCGCGGGACTCGATTGTCGAGGATCTTCTGCGAAGTCGCGAGCGATGGGGCCTGTCGTACGTGATCGTCGGACCTGATTGCATCGACAGTTTCGCTCCGGTCGTAGCGGTTCTCGGCGCACGCACGCGTCCGGTGGCTGCGGGTGGGTGAATGGGAGGCACTGGCCCGGCTCGCGGCGACGCAGGTGATAGGCGACCCGATCGACCCGACGAGGAACTTCGGACCGATGGCCAGCAAGGTGCACTACGAGAGTGTGCTGCACTCGATCGAACAGGCCACAGCCAACCAGGACGGCGAGTTGCTCACTGGCGGCAGCGCGGCGGACCGCGAGGGTTTCTTCGTAGGGCGGGACTCCTTAGGGTCGAACCAACAATCGGCCAACGTTGTCCGCGCGATGATTATCAGATATCATATAGGGTGGCTGAGGGGTGATTCACCCGGAGCCTCGTCGCACACAATCGTTGGAGTCCACGGGAAGTGGCGCTCCGAGATGAGGGTCCATGGGGTGCATGAGCCACCCGGGCTCATCGGTCGCCGCAGCGGTGGAATCGATGTCAGAAAACAACTACGACGACCAATTTTGCAAGGTGCTTAAAGTATGAATCTCCAAGACACACCTGGCGTACGCATTCGAAACTGGAATGAGAATCGGCAGCGTAAAGGTACGGCGAGTTCGATCTTTACTCTCGGTTGGCCGGCAGCCGACGCAACTCAGCCCTGCTGGGTCCAGTTCCGTTACGAGCCGGGATGGCGAGCTCCTGCACACGCACATTCAGGCTGGTCCTGCACGGTGGTGCTGGAAGGATCGTGGATTGCTGGGGGCGTGGAGTATGGACCCGGTGAGATGATCATCGTCGCGCCGAATGTGACCTATGGACCGTTCGATCCAGGCCCCAACGGCGTTCTGTGCGTGGAGTTCTTCGAGAATCAGGCGGCACTTCCGCCCATCTGGGACGACAACGATCCCGACGTGAAGACCCAGTTGGAGCGCCTGGGTGCAGATGCCGCCAGTATCTATGACCAGCAATACGGCTGAACAGCATCATCGACGTCCCGACCGGCCCCGCGTGCACGGTTAGGTCGCTACCACATCCGCGGTGGCCACCACGTCGGCTTTCGCCGTCGCCGATGGGCTGCCGATCAATAACCAAAGCTGTTGCACGACCTAACCAATGGAGGAATAGTCGATGACTCAGAATTACCACAGTGAACGCGGCACGGTCATTGCCAAGGAGATGTTTGGGCCCAACGGTGACGAACTCTCCGAAGATAGCTACCGGAGATTTGCCAGCCAGGTAGATGAGGACTACGCCCGCATCATCTGCGACTTCGGCATGAACGGCATGTATGCCCGTCCCGCACTGTCCACCGAAATCCGCGAATTATGTTTCATCGCAGCATTGACGGTGATGGGGGAGGAGAAAGCACTGGAGTCCCATATCCGGATATCGCTGAACTCCAATCCCAAAGAAGTCGTCCGCGAGGTCATCCTGCAGATGGGGGTCATGGCAGGAATGCCGTTGTCACTCAAGGCCTTACGCCTATTCGAACGGATCGTCTCCCCGGAAGCCACCCCCCTGGGCGTGTTCTCCGATCAGGGCGACAAGCACTAAGCGACGCACACACTCTGTCGACGGCGGCTCCGACGGGAACCACTTCCTGATTTGGCTCGCTTCAGTGAGCCCTCGTCGACCGGACCTTGCTGTCGCATGAAGACCTGAACGGCATGTCGGCAGCTCCGCCGCCGACACCACCATCACAGCCGGCGGTCGTTGCCGCATGGGCGATCCCCTGTGCTGTCGCCAATGAAAATCGGGTACGCGGCATGGTGCATGAGACTGCGCACCGATCCGGCCGACTCGACGTCTACGTCAACAACGCTGGCGTCACCCGCGATGCTACGACGCCGAAGATGTCTTTGGAACAGTTCCGAAGCGTGATCGATATCCACCCTCAAGGTGCGCCCTGCGATCCGCGGTCGGTATGAGCATCAAGACGAAAAGACCCGAGTCGCATTGCGATACAGCATGATTGAATGCCTATAGCGGAAGACTTTCGGTGCGCATGGTCGCCGAGACGGCGCAACCGGCGCTCTTCTTGGCGCAGACGTCCGTGACGAATGCGGTGTAGCCCGCCTCATCAATGGTGAATGCCTGCCCGCATTGGGCTCACTTGATCTCTTGCATGCCTACGCCTCTCTCGTTTACACCATAATCTTCGTCAGCATCTCGGGAACGAACGGCTGCGCCCGCTTCGATTTGATGCGATGCTGTTACGCGACCTCGTCCTGGTCATCGTTGCGGCGTTTAAATGCATCCTAAATCAACTGCAAGTAAACAGAATTGGCGTCGACTTCCGAGTAGATTGCGCATTTCTCGGCGCCGGGCCCGGATAACATCAAGGCGACTTCGGCACCCTTTTCCAGAGGCAGCTGACGCTGATCGGTCATGAGTAAGGTGCAGCTGCTCCACCCACCCCGGTCAGGCATTTCCTTTGTCGGCGTGTCGTTTACGCGATTCAGCGACCATCCGATTAGCCGGTCAACAGGCAGTCTCCCATGCGAACCGACCGAGGACGCGGCACCGATCTCTGCGAGCGGCTCGCCATGCCGGATGGACGTAAGCCTGCTGGATGCAACTGGTCGTGAGCGAATCTCTCAATTAGGGCTCTAGGTGTTATTACGAACGAAGCCGACACCAGGGTCGGGACTGGGGACGGCGGCGAACTCCTCGGTGGTGAGCGTCCAAGCCTTCGCGGCCTCCGCGTTGGCCCTGACTTGATCCGCGGTCGTGGCCCCGGCAAGGACGGAACAAACGTCGTCATGTGCGAGCAGCCAGCCGATTGCTAGGTCCATGATCGAGTGACCTCTTTCCTCGGCAAAAGCGATGAGGGCATCGATATATGCAAAGTTCTCGTCCGTGGCGAAACCAGCGAAGTACTTTATTGCCGCGAGCCGGGACCCCGCGGGGTACTCGTCGCCCTTGCGATATTTCCCTGCCAGCATGCCGGAAGCCAAAGCGTAATACGGGATGCTCCCCAGGTGATGGCGGCGCAGGGCAGGGAGCACCGTCGTCTCGACGGTGCGGGTCAATAGGCTCCATTCGACTTGGCTGGCAACGAAGGCGGGCGCACCAAGGCGTACGGATGCCTCCGCGGCTTCATCAATGCCTTCGTTCTCAACGTGAGTGCAACCGACATGGATCACCTTGCCCTGTTGTGCCAGATCGGCCAGGGTCGATAGGGTCTCATCGATAGGAGCCTCGGGGTCAAGCCAATGGGGGTAATAGAGGTCGATGCGGTCAGTTCGGAGCCGCCGGAGGCTGGCCTCACACCCCTCCCTGATTCGGCGAGATAGTTGTCCCGGCTCCCAAGCCTGGCCGGTCGGCCGTGGGGCGAACTTGGTGGCGATCACGACGTCGTCTCGGCGGCCAAGGAGCCCTTCACCCAAAAACTCTTCGGAGCGTCCAGCTGTAGCTACACCGGATGGTGTCGCTGCATCCGGATTGACACCGTAGATTTCTGCGGTGTCGAAGTGGGTGATTCCAGCATCAAGAGCGGCGTGCACGACGTCCATGCTGGCGTCTCGGTCTAGCTTCATCCCAAAGTTATTGCACCCCAGCCCAATAACCGACACGAGTGGTCCACTGTCTCCCGCCCTGCGCTGTTCGATGCGTCAGTCCCGGTTTCCGGTAGCACAATCGTTGGCAGCGTGTCGGTCTTCGACCGGCACCCGTAGCGCCGAGACCACCTGGGGAACCATCGTGTAGAACGCTGCCGTGACCACGAGCTCGACGTATTCTGCCGCATCGAATTGTTGGCGAAGCGTCACGATCACGTCGTCGGGTACGTTGCCGGCCAGCATTCCCTCGGCCAGCGCGAGGCCGGCGCGCTCCTCCGGACTGAAACCCGGCGCGTCACGCCATCGAGCCACCTCTTCCAACTCCTTTGCGGTGACTCCGTTGGTGAGAGCGAGCTCCTCGTGGTTCTTGAGCTCGTAGGCGCACCCGCTGATCTGCGCGCCGCGCACGATCATCAACTCCCGCAGGCGCCGCGAGGTCACGGCACGGTGACGCAAGCGCTGGGACAATTCGACCCAGCCGGCGAGCACCTCCGGCTGGTTGGCCAAGGCGCGATAGAGGTTGGCGTGCCGTGCTCGGGCGGACGCGCCCAACTCCTCGAGGCGCTCCACTACATTGTCCGGTACGTCGAGCAACGGCACGGTGGACGAGTCCGCGATAACAGCCGACTGCGTGGAGTCGTCGGCCTCATCAATATCACTCAACGCGACACCTCGTGATGGGCACCAAGGGCCACGTTTGCTCGTCTTGCCCGAGGGGCGGGCGTGCTTCTCCGCGACATCCGAAGTAGTACGGCTGGTTCTTCGCCGCCCACTCTGCAGAGTGCTACGCCGGCGAGCCGCGGCTGGCGGTTGCGGAGCTTTTCAGTCGCTAGACGCTGCGGCGTGCCGGCGCGTTCCCACCGCATCAGGGCACGGTCCTGCGAAGTTCATCCCTCTCCGCGGCGAGCTCGGCCTCGTCAACCTCAGGCAACTCGCGCAACGCCGGCAGCACTTCGTTGCCGAACAGCTTGATGTTGTCAGCGACATCGTCAAAGCTCATGTAGCCGGCGTGGCCAAGCATCAACAGGTGACCAATGCCCCCCATAGCGCGAGAGAAGTCGGTGATCTGCTGAAGAACCGAATCCGGACTGCCGGCGAATAAAAGCCCCTGATCCATCGAACGCTTCACCGAAGCGAGCGACGGCAGCTTCTTGCCCAGCATCACATCCTTGCCCTCGCCAGAGCCGACCTGCTGGTGCGTCGACAGGGACCCCTTGGCGCCACGCTTCAAAGCCGCGACATTCGCCTCGACTGGGGCATACCCCGGAGGATTCAGGAACTGCTGGGGCATGAGGAGCGAGACATCCAGATGCGGCTGCATCAGCCGAGCCCGCTCAAGTCCGGCCTCGTCGGTCGCTCCCACCGAGACCAGGGCCAGATAGCCGAACCGGTCAGACTTCGGATAGGGCCGACCCAATTCCAGAGTCCGCGCCCGATATGCATCAAAGGTTGACCGCGACGAATACCCGCCGAGCAACGTAGCGATCACATGTCCCTCGTCAGCAACTCGCCGCGCCGTGCTCGCTGAACCGACCGTTACCCACACCGGGGGAGTTGGCTGCTGGAAGGGGGTAGGCCAGATGTTTACCTGACGATGCTGGAAGAACTCGCCTTCCCAGTTGAACGGGCCATCGTGTGAAGTCCAAGCCTTCAAGATCAGGTCGTGAGCTTCCCAGAAGCGATCAACCATCCTGGCCGGGTTGGCGTTCACCGATGAAAGCTCAGCGGGCGTTCCGCGAATAAGACCGACCTCGAGGCGGCCACCAGAGATATTGTCGATCATCGCCATCTCTTCGGCGACACGAACGGGATCGGGGCGGTTCGCGATCGGATTACCAAGCGATAGCAGCCGCGCGTTCGTGGTCGAACGGGCCAAGCTGCTCAGGATCACAGACGTCGACGCCTGAAGACACGTAGCCGTGCTGTGATGCTCGTTGCTCATCAGGTCGAACCCAAGATCATCAGCAAGGAGATAGTTTTCGAACTGCCTCCGATAGATCTCAGCTCCGAGCTTCGGATCGTAATTGGAATTCGGCAGCGTCACCCGAAGCGATTCGGTGTCAAGACCCCAGGCAGGCGTATAAGGCATTTCACTAAACTGCCAGACTCTCATGACGGCCTCCCGGTAACAACGCTCGACGATTTGATCTCCAAAAAGTTAGCCACGACTTCGATGAACCTTTCGGGTTGCTCGATATGCGGATAATGCCCGGCGGCCTCGAGAACCTCAAAGCGCGCCGCAGGGATCGCCGCCGCAAACGACGCCCCGTACTCAGGCAAGGTAAATCGATCACGCGCACCCCAAAGCACCAGAGTCGGGATGTCAATACGATGGAGCCACTGGCGCAAACGCGGATTGTGCATATAGGGGCTCCAGCCGAAAACAGCCATGCTTTCTCGGCTCCGGGCTATCGACGTCAGCGCATCGTCTGACAGCCCGTCGAAGTCCTCGCGTAACGACGACTCGCCTACCTGCGAAACAGCTGGATCTGCATACATCAACTCAATGAGTTCTGCGCGACCCAGCGCGAACATGTCCGCGATGTCGCGATCCTCGCGATCACCGCATTTGATCCCAGTCGGCCCCGCCAGAACCAGATGCGACAGGCGAGCGGTGGACCGGACCGCCAGCTCAGCGGCGATCCAACCACCGAAGTCAGCCGCTACCACAGCTACCTTGTCCAACTCGAGCTGATCGAGAAGATCAAGATAGAAGTAGGCCAAGTCGCCGATCGTGGAGAATGACGGCGGGCGCGGTTTGACACCGAATCCGGGGTGGACGGGAGCCAGCAAGTGGCCCGCGGACGCGAGTAGTCCGAGGATGGGCGCTGACGGCCGAGGACCCTCGCCGGCGTGAAGGTACAGGATCGGTGTCCCGCTGCCTCCCTCGTAGAGCTCGGTCGTTACGCCATGAACGTCGATGTCTCGTACGGACAGGCTCGCTGCAGATTTTTCATGCGTTAGAGACATACGCGATAGAATATAATCTTGAGGGTCCAGAAACAAGCGGCGCGGTCCTAGCACACTTGGTTCGGGGAGAGTGGCCACTGATTGGGTCACGTCGGGCGATGTCAGACTCCTGGGCTCGTGCGACGCGGTGGGCGTTGTGATGGTCACCCGCGGCCACAGCCACACTCTTGGGCGGTCAGAGAATGCGGGCACCAACCTCTGCGGCATAACTGTGTCTGTTGTCGGGTGCGGAGAGCTGACGTGGATCCCGTACTTCGCGTCGAAGGTACTGGTCACCTGGTGTCCGTGGTGGCCATGTGTGCGATGTAGAGCGCGAAGCAACGAGTTGCTGGAGCTGGGCGGATTCTGTCCAGGTGCCTGATGCCGTGGTCCCGGCGACCCCGGTGTGTGGGTGCTCCCACACCGCCGGCAGAAGAGCCGTCATCACGGCAAACGCCTGGGCAGCGCAATGGCGGCCCCGCGAGCGGCAAGACGGTCTCTTCAAGCTCTTCAAGGAAGATGAACCGTAGCGACAAGCGCCGACGATGCCTGCCCTACGACGTGTGTGGCGGCGGCGGATAATTTATATCGAATGTCAGCTCAGGCCAGCTCCATAGTGGACTCGGTCTGTGAGCGGCGACACCGAGAGGGGCTAGGTGACTGGTGTGAAGTGGCCCGCTCTGCTTGCTTGAGCAGTACACCTAGCCCAGCTCCAGCTGAATGCCGCGCTCGGCAAGCAGGGGTGCGAGCCGACGGTAAGCATCGGCGCGAAGGCGAGGGATGTGGCGTGTCGGGAACAGGTCCTCGGTGGGGGTGTGCTTGCGCAGTGCTTGGCTGGCCAGCGTGACCTTGTGGACCTCCGTAGGCCCGTCGGCCAGACCGAGCGAGTAAGCGGTCGTGATCATCCCGATGAACGGCATCTCATTGGAGACACCCAACGACCCGTGCACCTGAAGGGCACGTGACGCGATGTGCTCGAGCACGCGGGGAAGCAGGATCTTGACCGCTGAGATGTCGCCTCGGACCCGCTGGTAGTCGTCGTAGCGGTCGATCTTCCAGGCAGTGCGTAGGACAAGCAGACGAAACTGCTCGAGCTCCAACCAAGATTCCGCGATCATCTCCTGGACGAGCTGCTTCTTCGACAGGCGCTCGCCCTGCGTCTGGCGTGAAAGCGCCCGTTCACACAACATTTCGAAGGCCCGCTGTGCGACCCCTACTGTGCGCATCGCATGATGGATGCGGCCTCCACCTAGCCGGGATTGGGCCACGCGAAACGCGCCACCGCGCTCTCCCAGCATGTGATCGAGCGGCACCCGCACATCGGTGTACCGAATATATGAGTGGTCACCTTGGGAGCTACCTGTGAGGCCGACGTTGCGAATGATCTCTATTCCGGGCGTCTCCGCCGGCACGATGAACATCGAGGCCCGTTCGTGCGGCGGATTCTCAGGATCCGTGACGGCCATCACGATCAGGAACGCTGCACGGTGGGCACCACTGGAGAACCACTTCTCCCCGTCGATCCTCCACATGTCGCCATCCTGTTCGGCCCGAGTGACGAACATGGTTGGATCCGCGCCTCCACCCGGCTCGGTCATGGAGAAGCAGGACGCGATCTGGCCATTGAGGAGGGGGGCCAAGTACTTCGCCTTCAACTCGGATGAGCCGAACCTGGCGATGATCTCGGCGTTCCCGGAGTCAGGGGCCTGGCACCCAAACACCGCGGGTGCGCACCGGCTGCGTCCAAGGATCTCGTTGAGCAGTGCGAGCTTCACCTGACCGAACCCCTTGCCGCCGAGCTCGGGGCCAAGATGACACGCCCAAAACCCTCGCTCCTTGACCACATCCTGCAAAGGAGGTATCAGGGCCTGGCGGGAGGGGTTGTCGAAGTCCATCGGGTCGGGGATTACATAGTCGAGCGGCTCCGCGAACTCGGTCACAAAGCCGTCCACCCATGCCAGCTGCGAGGCGTACTCCTCGTCAGTCTCGAAGTCCCAGCTCATCGGAGCACACCTTCATCGTCGTCTTGTTATGATATTATATCCGATATTACACCACGGCGGAGCTGTGGCGAGTATTGGTAGGCGCAGGGTCGAAAGCACGAACTTTTTGGAGGAACACGGCTGTCCATCGGCTTTCAGGAAGCGCAGCTTTTGGGGATTCTGACATGGCCGTAACGCAACCCAGTGATAACAAAATCACGATCCG
>Ga0209655_10000818_pt1 | contig 11801 bp, 7 predicted proteins | sample BogFormECP03_OM2_FD_188236 | JGI IMG/M metagenome (GOLD analysis project Ga0209655, IMG submission 188236) | Bog forest soil microbial communities from Calvert Island, British Columbia, Canada - ECP03_OM2 (SPAdes) (version 2) | ecosystem: Environmental > Aquatic > Freshwater > Wetlands > Bog ...
CGACAGTGTGCAGGTGGCGGCGAAACTTTTGATAAAAGCGCAGGAAGCCGCCGATGCCGAGAGCGGTGACGAGAAACGGAATCGCGAGGCCTGCGGAATAAACCGCCAGGAGAAAAATCCCCTGCCATACCGTGTCGCGCGTGGCGGCAACGGCGAGGACGCTGGCGAGGATGGGACCGATGCAGGGCGTCCAGCCGAAGGCGAAGGCGAATCCCATCAGGAAACCGCTGGCGGCTCCCGGTTGTCCGCCGAGATTCTGAAAACGCACGTCGCGGTTGAGCCAGCGAGTGAGCGATGGCCCCAGCAGAAAAATCAGCGCGATGGCGATGAAGTGTATGGGCTTCAGCCACGCGGGGAGGAGGCCGGCGCGGAGGCTGAGCGCGATTCCGGCGGCGACCAGCGCGATGCCGATGATTAGTCCCGTGCGGACGGAAATTTTAGCGAGCAGGCCGGTGAGATGAAGGCCGAAGAGGACGATCAACGCTCCGGCGACGGGCGCGAGCGACGCGCGATTGCGCAGGAGAAAGGAACCGACCGCGCTGGCGGAGGCGCCGAAGGAAATGAAGACGACGGAAAATCCGGTGACGAATGCGAGGGCGGAGGCGACCAGGCCGGCGCGAGGAGTTTTGCCCTCTTTCAGCTGCTCGACGCCGATGCCGGAGAGCATGGAGATGTAGCCGGGCACCAGCGGCAGGACGCATGGGGAGAGGAAGGAAACTAAGCCTGCGAGAAACGCTGCAAAGATTGAGACGTCCATGCGATTAGGTCGAGTCCTTGAGTTGCCGGTACGTTGGATGTGTTAGACGCGGCAAAGATACGTCTGCAAACTACAATTTTCCCACATCCTTTGGATGCGTGCGCGCGCTTTTTCGCAGTCTGGTGGGCGCATGCGAAAGCCGTCAAGTGTCGGCGAAACCCGGCGATTGGTAACGGCTGTGGCTTTGCGCGTTGGCGCTAAGTATCTGATAAAAAAGGACTAAACACTATCGCGGCAATGGCAGGGCGGATGCAATTACGCATGACATGGGCCCGCTTGCTGGAGCCGGGAGCGGCGGGAATGTTGCCGATCGCGGTGGCGGGTCCAAAAATTTTGGTGGGCGACGGCGGTTGGAGGGCGCGATGACACCCAATCAAGTGACAGCTGCGCGAGTGGGTGCGGCGTTTGCGGCGGTGGGATTGTTCACTTTTTCCGGTCGCGTCCTGGCGGCGGATATCGCGGCGGTGGCGTTGACGATTGCGGCGATTGCTTTGGACGGGGTGGATGGTTATCTGGCGCGGAGGCGCGGGATGGCTACGCCGCTGGGGGCGCAGCTGGATATTTTGGGCGACCGCGTGGTGGAGAATTTGTTTTTTACATTTTTTGCGGTGGCGGGGTTGATTTCTCTGTGGCTGCCGATTTTATTTTTTGTGCGGGGGACGGTGACCGATTTTCTGCGCGGATTGGCTAGCCGCGCCGGGCGGAGCGGATTCGGGACCAGTTCGATGCAGGAAACTTGGTGGGGGCGAGCGCTGGTGGCGTCGCGAGGGAGCCGCGCGGCTTATGCGATTTTGAAGTGCGTGTGTTTTTGTTATCTGGGGTTGCTGGTGCCCGTCGAGCGTTTGCACGCAGGATGGTTGGATGCGAGCGTGCGCTCTTGGCTTTTGCTGACGGGGCAAATTCTGGCTGATGCTGCCGGAGTTTTCTGCATTGCGCGGGCGGTGCCAGTGATGTGGGAGGGGCGGCGGTACCTTGATGTTACGGCGGTGGAACGGAAAATTCCGAGGCGACGGGCTGCGGCAGTGATTGAGGGGATACGGTGACTGCGGTGAAGGCGGGATCAGAAACGGTGGGCGCGTTTTTTGATCTGGATGGGACGCTGCTCGGGGCGCCTTCGTTGGAGTGGCGGTTCATTGGGTATTTGCTGGAGCGCGATGAAATTTCCGGCGGGCATGTGGGGCGGTGGCTGGCGCGATTTGCTGTGGATTTCTGGCACGATCCGCACGGCGCATCGCTGGGAAATAAGCGGTATCTGTGCGGAATCCGCGAGGCGCTGGCGGACGAGTGGGAGCAATCGCTTGGGCCGGAATTTTTCTGCGAGGACGCGCTGGCGTTCTTCAAGGAAGCGTTGCAACGGATTGTGTGGCACCGCGCGCAGGGTCATCGTTTGTTTATCGTGTCTGGGACTTTGGCGCCGTTGGCGCGTGTGGTGGCGCGGAGACTTCGTGTCTCGGTTTCCGTGGAGATCGAGGTGTGCGCAACGGAACTGGAAACCGCGCCCGGTGTTGCGCGAATTTGGGATGGATGGATCCGCGGCGTGCACATGAGCGGATCTGCGAAATTGCAGGCGGTTACGGAGCTCGCTGCGCGTTACGGGATTGATCTTGCGCGGAGTTATGCGTACGGCGACAGCGTCGGCGATGTGCAGATGCTGGAAGCTGTGGGATATGGCGTTGCGGTGAATCCTACGCGGCGGTTGGCCCGGGTGGCGCGGGAGCACGGATGGCATACGTTCACCTGGCAGAACACGACTGGCGAAAATCCGAATGGGGCGGCGCGGCGGTTGGCGGCGAGGGTGGCGCGATGAAAGTGTCGCGCGATGGCTTGATTTGCAGGGGCGGGTCTGAGACCCGCCGCTACGGATCTATCGCCGGCCACGTAGAAATATTGGGCCTGGGTTCGGAGGGTGCTAAATCGGAGGCGGCAGCACGGCTGTTGGCGGAAGTTTCGCGGGGTTGCGGGGCGTTTGAGTGGGTGACGTTTGGTTATTTGGGTTGGATTCTTCTGCTGCTGGCGATGTGCCACCGAAATATTCCGCACGCTATGAGTTATTTTGCAGTGCACTGTGCGATTGCGTCGGGAATTTTGTGGCTTGCGTGGGTAGCCGCGTGTTCTGAGAATCCGGCTTTGCAATTCGCGCGGCATTGGTATCCGTTGGCGCTTTACATTTTCTTTTTTGAGGAGTTGCGGGGATTGGTGCATGCGATTTTTCCGGGGTGGTTTGACCGTTGGCTGATTTTGTTCGATTACAACTTTGGCGGCGTGCATCCGGCTGCCTGGTTCTCGCGGTTTGCGACACCTGGGCTGAATGAATTCATGCAATTTTCTTACATGACTTATTTTTTGTACCTGGTGATTCTGCCTGGGATTCTTTATGCGCAGGGGAAGCGCGCGGCGTTCTGGACGGTGATGGTTGCGACGGCGATCGCGCATTATTCGGTGTATGTGATTGCGGTTTTGCTTCCGGTGGAGAGTCCTTATTTTGCGTTGGCGTCGTTGCGTCTTGCGCCGCTCGAGGGTGGCGCGTTCACTACTACGGTCGAGTTTATCGAGCGATTTGGGCGGGTGCATGGCGGGGCGTTTCCTTCGGCGCACGTTGCGGGGTCAATGGTGGCGCTGCTGGCGGCGCGGCGGTACAAGCATTGGTTGTTTTGGATTTATTTGCCGCTTTTTTTGAGCATGTGCGTGGCGACGGTTTACGGGCGATATCACTACATCGCGGATGTGTTGGCAGGGATTGTGGTGGGTGCGACTGGGTGGGCGGTGGGACAGTGGGTGATGGAGCGCGAGGGAGCGGCCAAATGCAGAGGCGGTTATCGCAGCGACGCAAAGGGCGGGGAGAAATGTGACGGCAAGTCCGCGGCGGGGCTGACATCTTGGCAAGCTGGGACGCAGCAAGCAGCGCCCCTACCAGAGCGGGGCGGCGTGGGTCAGAATATTTTTTCTGGGCGGAGGAGGGTGCCCACGGAGCCCAGGTTGGAGATGCGGAAGACCCAAAGATATTGATTTTCACTGCGGATGTTGCCGAAGGAGAATTTGCGGTAGCCGACGCCGACGCCGCAGCAAGAACCGTTGTAGATGGCTTCGGCGACCTGGTTTTGAAACTGATGCTCAGTGAGGTCATAGCTAGCGCCGAAGGTGACGTTCAACCCACGACGGGTGAGGTCGCCGTACCCGATCAGGGCGCGGACCTGATTGGAGCGAGGCTCGAAGTCGAAGTCGGGGGGATTGAACTGGGGAGGAGTGGGCAGATTCACGACGGAAAAATGGGCGAGAGTTAGAAAGTATTCTCGGTAGGGCTTGAGTTTGAGCAGGGTGCCGACGGCAGTGAGTTGGCCGTGGCGGGGATCGAAATTAACGATGAACTGAGTGTCGAGATGTTTACCCGGCTCGAAGCGCAGGTCGCTGACAATGGGTGAAAACTGGTAGGGCTGACTGGCGAAGGCGAACGGCGTAAGGGCGTCGGTGGTTTGAAACACGTTGCGTTGGCCGGTGACCAGCGCGCCGCCAAAATTGGGATCGAGGAAGTATTTCTGGGCTAGCTTCCAGCTAAGAATTTCCTCGGCGGTGCCGTCTTTTTTGCGGCGGTAGAGGCGTTGGGTTACTCCGTATTCGAACTCGTTGGTGTTGGTGAGAGTTTCATCTTCATCGAAGCGCACAAAGCGGCTGAAATCGGTGACGCCGTTCACATAGTTGTAGACGATTTCCGGCTCGATGACGTGCTTCCATTTGGTGCCGGAATCGGAAGAGCTCCAAACGCGCTCGATGGTAGGCGGGCGGATATCCACGGAAAGTTCTTCGGTATTGCGGAAGAAACCCTGATTGACGAAGGTACCGTTTTGAATTTGTCCGCCGTAGTAGGTAGAGCGCAAGGTAAAGGTGGGGGTAACGTCCAGCCAGGCGCCCCAATGCAGGGGCACGGTGACAGTGGGCGCGATCTCACTGCGCTCAACGAAATTGGGTGTGCTGAAATTAGTGACGGTATTGGAGCTATGCGCGGCGTCTGAAAATGCTTCGAAGGAGAAATAGAACGGCAAGTTCCGCCACGGAGCTTGATCGACCGAGCCGAAGCGCACTTCGGGTGCAGTGCGCAGATAAACGTACTGCGAGGGCGTGGCATTGACATAGTTCTGATAGCTGAGGGCGGCAAAATTCAGGCTGAAGCCGCGGAAATTTTTGGTGAGGAAGCCGCTGTTGCGGACCTCGGAATTGACTGCTTGGACGTAAGTCTCGCTCCAGGCCAGGCGATAGGTGAGCGAGGACAAATTATCGAGATCGGCGACGGCGCGCCAGCCGTCGGGCAGCAGCGACGTGAACAGGAGGCGCGCTTCGTGGCCACCCTGATTGATGGGAGGGCCCGAGGGCTGGGGGAGGCCACGGTCTTCCACTTCGGAGTAGGAGACTTCCAGGACCGCATTCTCCCAGGGGCGCATGCGCAGCTCGCCGCGCTGGGCCCAGCCGCGGCGACTGTAGTAATAGGCACCGAGAGTCAGGTCCGCCCAGTCGGTGGGAGCCCAGTAGACGCCGTCGCCAAAAATATAGCCTTTGCTGGAACTCTCGCCGGAATCAGGAAGCAAAAAGCCGGAGGAGCGCTGCTTTTCCGCAGGGAATGTGGCGTAGGGCACGTACAAGACAGGGACGGAAAGCACGTGGAAGCTGCCGTTTTCCAGGCGAATAGAGGTCCTGAGGTGAACAGTGGCTTTGGGTGCATAGAATTTCCAAGTTGGTTTGTCGGGATCGCAGACCGTCATCCACGAGTGGTGAACGATGTAGGTGTTTTCGTCAATTCGCTCGGCCTCTTCCGCTTCGAAATAAATTGGATTGGGGCTTAGGAGAAGTGTTTGCGCGGGCTGACGCTGCATGGCGTTGACTTCACGCGGAGGCGCGGGCGGGCGGCGTTGCACGGCGAAGGTGGCGCGCACATTGTGGAAGGTGCCGCGCCCGGTGTCGAGTTCGTAGCGGGCGTCGCTGGCTTCCAGATGTTGCGTCAGGTAATCAAGCTGCACGTGGCCGCGCGCGACGACCACTTGGGTGTCTTCGTTGTACTCGACGTGATCGGCGCGCAGGCGCGTGTTCTGGTAGCGGACATCGACGTCGCCATCGGCATAGTAGATTTGGCCAATCTGGCGCTGTTGCTTGGCTTCGAGGGTGGCTTCTTCGCCGGGAGTTCCGGGAGAGTTTTTGGCGGCGGGTTTGGTTGGTTTTTTTTGTGGGGATTGCTGGGACGAGGCCGCGGAATTTTGGGCGAGCGTAGGGGACGGGTTCGCGAGCACGACCGGCAGCAGCAATGAGAGAAGAACGTATCTGCGCAGAGGTTGCAAGACCGTTGCTTTCGGCATGCCTCGTGAAAATTACATTCCTGTAATGAAAAAAGAAATTCGAGCCTAACACGCGTGCAGCAGAGCCGCAATCAGCGAGGCGCGGCGAGGGGCGCGCGGATCCGGAGGCGTACGATGCGGTGACGGCCAACCTCCGGATTGGCGGCCGGGGCGCCGCTCCGGCGTACGCTGACGGTGGATCCATTTCCAATTCAATCAGAGCGAGGCGCATGCTCGCGGGTTGCCTGATACGCAACACTGCGCAGGTAAGACAGAGCGCAGCGGGCGCGGTGCTTGGGCCGCGTGCTAACATGGCGGTGTTCCGTCACTGGAATACCGCAGCGCAAAACGGACCAGTGATACAAATATGCTCGCATTGCGGCGCCCTCTTGCTCGAGGACGTCGAAAACTGCTCGTTCTGTGACGCACCGCTCGCCGAGCCTGCCGATAATTCAGAGCCCGTAGCGGTCAGTGTGTCCGCGCCAAAAGGTTTTCATGGTGCGACCGACACGGACGACGATCCCGACCCTGCCAGTTCCGCTGAACCCGAATGGCGGCGAGAAGTTTCGCGGCGGCTTGAGGCGTATCGGTTGCGCCGCGGACGAGTGCGGCCGGACGATTCTCAAAGCGGCCTGCCATTTTCGCGCGCAGCTACTGCTTTGGAAGAAGACGAGCGCGAAAGCGAAGAGATCGAGCTTTACGAGCGGCAGCGCGCGCGTGCGGTGCAGCGACCGGTGCAGCGGGCGGTGCAAAAGAAACTGCAAAACGAGCGCGTGGAGATCAACATCCAGCCTGAGCTGGACTTCACGAGTTTTCCGGACGACCGGGCGCATCCACAAACGGCGTTGGTGCCAGTAGCGAGCCTGGCGGAACGGCGGCGCGCGGGCGCTTTGGATCTGCTATTTCTAACGCTGACGTATGCGGGCTTTCTGGGATTGTTCCGGTCGCTGGGGGGCCAACTGGTTTTGGAAAAAGTGGACGCGATCGTGTATCTGGCGGCTTTTTACCTTTTTTACGCGCAATATTTTTTTCTGTTCACTACTTTTGCGGGAGCTACGCCCGGAATGCAACTATGCGGGCTTACGATCGTGCGGCTGGACGGCAGCCTGCCTGATACGCGGCAGCTCTTGTGGCGGAGTTTTGGGTATTTGCTTTCCGGTGCGACGGTGATGCTGGGGTTTCTGTGGTCGCTGTGGGACGAAGATCGTTTCACGTGGCAGGACCGGATTTCGCAGACGTACGTTACCGCAGCGGCTCCGGTGATGGAAGGCAGCGAGTTCCAGGCGCAGCCCGCGCAACGCCAGCGATTCGCGCACAAATAACCCCGAAAAAGCGGGGCACTGGTTTCGATTGACCCTTTCAGTCGATATAGCCTAAAGTGGTCAATTGTTCATCTAGGGACGTAGTAACGCAATTCTCCGCGATGCTGAGATTGCACAGACCGGCGTACTAGTTCTCTCGCAGTGTTCCCGGCGGGAATTATTTGCGCGGCGCGTGATGGCCAGCAAAATATGATGACCGCGAACGCGTGATGATTCCATGAAAGAGACTATCGAAAAATTTATCGGCTATCTGCGCTACGAGCGCAACGCGTCGCCGGAAACTGTGGACGACTACGGCGGCGACGTACGGTTGTTCGAGCAATTTCTGACTCCGCCGGGTGGGACAACGCTGCCGCTGGAAGAAGTAGACCACCGGGTGATACGCGAATTCGTGAGCTGGCTGTACGACCGGAAACTGCAGAAAGTGACGGTGGCGCGGAAGCTTTCGGCGCTGCGGACGTTTTTCAAGTTTTGCGTTCGAGAAAAATACACGCGGACGAATCCGGCGGCGCTGGTGAGCACGCCGAAACTTCCGAAGCTGGTGCCTCGGGTGCAGACGGCGGAGGAGATCAACAATTTTCTGGACGGCCTGCCCGGTGGCGTGGCTGCGAGGGCTTTGCCGGCGCGCAAGAAAAATGGAAAGACCAGAACGCGCAGAGCCACTGCCAAAGAGCAACTGATGCCACGGCGCGACCGGGCCATGATCGAATTGCTGTACGCGTGCGGGCTGCGCGTGAGCGAACTGGTGGGGCTGAACCTGGGAAGTTTCGACAGGGCCGGGCAGATGCTGCGAGTACTTGGGAAGGGGCGCAAGGAGCGCGTGGTGCCATACGGTGGCAAGGCGCAGGAAGCGCTGGAAGCTTACTGGCCGGTGCGCGACCGAATCTTGGGCGAAGCGCGGGGCACGCCTAATGCGGAAGCGGTATTTTTGAATCCCTTAGGCGGGCGACTGACGGATCGCGCCGTTCGTTACATTCTAAAAAAATATTGTTTGCTGGCGGGGAGCAATCTGGATCTGCATCCACATTCATTGCGACATGCTTTTGCCACGCATTTGCTGAATGATGGAGCGGACCTGCGCGCGATTCAAGAACTTCTGGGCCACGCTTCCCTTTCAACGACGCAACGCTATACGCAGACGAGCATCCGGCAATTGATGGCGGTTTACGATAAATCCCACCCGCATGCCTGACGCGGTGCACGCGCCCGCTGACGGTGTGAATTAAAGCGCGCGGCGCACCGTTGCGTCGAGGCTCTCGCGAACTTTCTGCAGAAATTGCTGCGGGGTGTAGGGCTTGCGGATGAAGGCGCTGTTTTCGGGTAAGCCCTGGCGGACCAGCACGGCATCGTCAGTGTAACCGGACATATATAGGACGCGCATTTCGCCGCGGGCGCGGCGGAGAGTGTTGGCGAGTTCCGGGCCGCTCATTTCCGGCATGACTACGTCCGTGATGAGCAGGTCAATCGGTTTGATGTGTTCGGCGGTAATCTCCATGGCGTCGGCTCCGGAGTTTGCGGACAAGACGACGTATCCACCTTCCCTCAGAATTTCACAGACTAAATCGCGCACGACCGCTTCATCTTCGACGAGCAGAATGGTTTCCGTCCCAGTGCTGGATGCGGTGGCTGCGTGCGTGGGAATTCTACGTTCAGGGAGTTCGCTGGCGCGCGGCAGGTAGATTCCGAACGTGGCGCCCAAACCTGGCTGGCTGGACACAGTGACGCAGCCGCCCGTTTGTTTTACGACGCCGTAAACCGTGGAGAGGCCGAGTCCGCTGCCCTTGCCGACATCCTTGGTGGTGAAGAACGGCTCGAAGATTCGCGGCATTACATCTGGGGTGATTCCGTGGCCGGTGTCCGAGACTGACAAGCGGACGTAGTAGCCAGGAATCAGGCCGGGGTGCTGGCGGGCGAGCGCGGCGTCTACCTGGATGTTGCAGGTTTCCATCGAGAGGGTGCCGGAGCCGAGCATCGCGTCGCGGGCATTAAGCGCGAGATTGAGGATGACCTGTTCGAGTTGGGCGGGATCCGCTTTCACATGCGCGGTTTTTGGATCGAGGCGCAGGATTACGTGCACGTCTTCGCCGATTATGGGCCGCAACAGCCTCTCGCATTGCCGTACCAGAACATTCAAGTCCAGAACAGCGGGCCGCAATACCTGGCGATGGCTGAGGGCGAGGAGACGCGAAGTTAAATCGCGGGCGCGCATGGCGGCGAAATTGATTTCGTTGGCCATGCGCAGCAGCGGAGGTTGCGCGGCGAGTTTTTTCTTGAGCAGTTCGCTGTAGCCGAGAATTCCGACCAATAAATTATTGAAATCGTGGGCCACGCCGCCGGCGAGACGGCCGACTGCTTCCATTTTTTGGGCTTGGCGGAGCTGGGCCTCGAGAGCGCGGCGATCGGTGACATCGCGGATGATCGCGATCATGCAGGGCTGACCGGATAATTCGATGGTGTGGGCGGACAGTTGCAGGGTGCGCACTTCCCCGGATTTTATGGACATGCGGGTTTCTAAGTCGCGGGCCTCGCCGGACCGTTTCAGGAGGGCGACGATATGGTGGCGGTCTTTGGGATTGGCCCATAGGCGTAATTCCACGGAGGTGCGGCCGAGGATTTCGTCGCGGGAATAGCCGGTCATGCGGAGAAAATTGTCGTTCACTTCGAGGAAGCGGCCGTCAGCGATGGAGGTGATGGTGACAGCGTCGGGGCCAAGGTGAAAAGCCTTGGAGAATTTTTCTTCGGAGACGAGCAATTTTTCTTCGGCGTGTTTGCGGTCCGTAACGTCGCGCACGGCGAGACAGAGGGTGTACTGCTCGCTGTTGGCCGAAGGGACGCGGTTCATGCGCGCGAGAAACCAGCGCTTGCCGGCGGGAACGTCGAGGGAATATTCGAGTTCTTCACCGCGACCGGTGACGAGAACTCTGTCAAAAATCAGGGAAAACGGGCGGAAAAAATCTTCGCCGATCACGTCGGAGACGCGTTTGCCTTTTAGTTCGTGGCGCGGGCGATAGAGAAGCTCGTCGTTGGTGGTCCAGATGTTGATGAAGGTGCCGTCGCGTGCGAGTTCGAACACGATTTCGTCGATTGAACCGATGAGAGCTTCGAGGCGCGATTCGCTTTCAGAGGGGCTGGTTTGTTCGGGAGGCTGGGCAGGCGGGCGCGCGGCGTTGAGGTCTTTTTTTGCGGCGCCGGCGTCTGGCGGTCTCGGAACGCTTTCCACGGGGCTCCGAAGGTTACGCACCATGATGAAGGAATCTAGAGGTTGAGGGTTAGAGATGTTTCGGGAATGAAGCCGTCGGTGCGCCCCGGCGAAACGCGCGGGGGTGGCATGGGATTTTTAACGCGGTCCACGGGATTGTACAGGGTGTCGCGTTCGACGGGGACGCGGCCGGCGGCGCGGATGAGGCGCTCGAGCTCGGCGCGAGTCATGAACTCGGGAGTAGTGGCGCCGGCATCGTGATAGATTTTTTCCTCGACCACGGTGCCGTCGAGGTCATTGGCGCCGAAGCGCAGGGCCACTTGCGCGATGCGCGGCGTGAGCATGATCCAGTAAGCCTTGATGTGATCGAAATTGTCGAGCAGCAGGCGCGAGACGGCGATGGCCTTCAGATCGTCCATGCCAGTGGGGCCCGGAAGATGGGCAAGGCCGGTGTTCGCCGGGTGAAACGCCAGCGGAATGAAGGTGACGAAGCCGTGGGTGATGTCTTGCGTGGCGCGCAGCTGGAGCAAGTGATCCACGCGCTCTTCGTCGGTTTCAATATGGCCGTAGAGCATAGTGGCGTTGGAGTGCAGGCCGAGTTCATGCGCGGTGCGCGCGATTTCCAGCCAGCGCTGGCCGCTGACTTTGTGATCGCAGATGATTTTGCGGACACGCGGGTGGAAAATTTCGGCGCCGCCGCCGGGGAGTGAATCCACTCCAGCATTTTTCATGGCGAGGAGCGTATCGCGGATGGAGAGCTTGGATATGCGGGAGTAGTAGCCGACTTCTACCATGGTGAAGGCTTTCAGGTGCACTTGCGGGAAGCGCTCCTTCAGCCCGCGGATGAGAGTGAGGTAATAGTCAAAGGACAGGTCAGGATGCAGGCCGCCGACGATGTGAAATTCAGTGGCGCCTTCTGCGACGCCGTCACCGGCGCGCTTATAGATTTCCTCGAGAGCGAAGTTGTAGGCGCCCGGTGAATCGGGCGAGCGGCCGAAGGCGCAGAGTTTGCAGTGAGCGACGCAGACGTTTGTGGGATTGATATGGCGATTGACGTTGAAATAGGTGACGTTGCCGTGCTTTTTTTCGCGGACGAAGTTCGCTAGCCAGCCTACCGCGAGAAGGTCGTGCGATTGATAAAGCGCGAGACCGTCTTCGGCGTTGAGGCGTTCGCCGGCCAGGACTTTAGTGGCCACGGGCTCCAG
>Ga0209655_10000819_pt1 | contig 11799 bp, 10 predicted proteins | sample BogFormECP03_OM2_FD_188236 | JGI IMG/M metagenome (GOLD analysis project Ga0209655, IMG submission 188236) | Bog forest soil microbial communities from Calvert Island, British Columbia, Canada - ECP03_OM2 (SPAdes) (version 2) | ecosystem: Environmental > Aquatic > Freshwater > Wetlands > Bog ...
AGTTATAGAAATCCACGGCGTGCATGCCGTCGATGCTCAGCAACAAAACGTGCTTGATTTTGCCCCAGCCCCAGGGGTTTGTGTCTGCCGATGTTTTATGCGCTGCGGACGCCAGAGTTAGTCCAACCACAATTCCAGCTACTACAAACTTCTTCGCCTTCATGTGAGACCTCCGAGGGGCGATAGTAGTTACGGAGGCGAGCGGGAACTTGAATTTTCTGTGAATATCTGGCTAAACAGGCGGGGTGAGATGGCGAACGTCTGAGTGTCCGATTTCCCGTAGCAACTTGGGCGGGGTTGGAAGGAGGCACGATGTATCGCGCCCTACAATCGATGGCGCGGAGCGTCAGGAGACCGTTACAACGTTCTAGAGAAGAGGGGCTTGGTGGCGAGTTGCTGTTTTTCCAGGTAGGGGTCGAAAAGCATGGCGGCGTTGCGGATGAAGATGCGGCCTAGCCAGGTGGTGCGGATTTCGTTGGGCGTGAGGAGGATTAGGCCGTCTTCTTCGAAAGATTCGAGGCGGCGGAGTTCTTCGGCGAAGTATTCGTCGAAGTCGATTTTGAATTCCTGCGAGATTTCATCCTTAAGGACAATCGTGTGGCAGAGTAGGCGGCTGATGACAGCGCGGCGGAGACGGTCGTCTTCGGAGAGGTGGTAGCCGCGCATGGTGGCTATGCCGCGATCTTCGACGGCGGCTTGCCAGGTGGGGATGTCGCGCTGGTTTTGAGCGTAGGAGTTTTGGATGCCGCTGATGGCGGTGATGCCCACGCCGTAGAGGTCGGCGCCGGCTTTGGTGGTGTAGCCCTGGAAATTGCGATGGAGGGTGCGGTTTTGCTGGGAGATGGAGAGTTCGTCGCCAGGCTTGGCGAAGTGGTCCATACCGATGTAGAGATAGCCGGCTTCGAGAAATTTCAGGAGGCCGGTGCGGAAGATTTCGAATTTTTGCATGCCTTCGGGGAGATGGCCTTCGAAGGAGTTTTGTTGCTTTTTTAGCCAGGGGACGTGGGCGTAGCTGAAGAGGGCGACGCGGTCGGGAGTTAGTTCGAGGATTTGGTCTACCGTGTGGGCGAAGGTTTCGGCGGTTTGGTGGGGGAGGCCGTAGATTAGGTCAACGTTTACGCTGTCGAAGCCGAGGTCACGGGCGGATTGGATCAGGTCGCGGGTTAGTGCGTAGGGTTGGACGCGATTGATTGTTTTTTGGACCAGCGGGTTGAAATCCTGGATGCCCATGCTTAGGCGGTTGAAACCTAGTTTGCGGAGGGTTTCGAGATGTTCGCGGGACGTTACGCGCGGGTCTACTTCTATGCCGATTTCTGCGTCTTGGGCGAAGGTGAAATTTTGCTTGGTGTAGGTGAAGAGGTCTTCGATTTGTTGGGGAGTTAGATAGGTCGGCGTGCCGCCGCCCCAGTGGAATTGGACTACCGGGCGGTCTTTGGAAACGTTGCGGCTGACTTTGGTTATTTCACGCTTTAGGATTTCCAGGTAGGGGGGCGAGACAGCTTTATTTTTTTGGATGATGACGTTGCAGGCGCAGAAGAGGCAGAGGCTTTCGCAGAAGGGGATGTGCATGTAGAGAGAGACTGGGGATTTGGCGACGTTGGCTTCGGCGTGGACTTTTTCGAGGTCGTTGGGGCCGAAGGAGTCGTTCCAGACTGGGGCTGTGGGGTAGCTTGTGTAGCGGGGGCCTGGGCGGTTGTAACGCGTGAGGAAGGCCTCGCTTACGCGAAGTTCTTCGCGGGCTTGGGTTAGGTTGGGATTTGGTATCGTCATGATTCGTTCCTTGTTCGAAGGGTGCGGTCAGAGGGGACGCGCTAAAGCGCGCCCCTGCAATGCAAAACGGTGCCCCTACCGTTACATGGTTGCATAAATGGGGCGCAACGTGTTGCGCCCCTACACGGAAGGCGGGGCAAGCCCCGCCCCTACCGCGGATTCTTTGAGCAGAGATTGTTGGCCGGTTTCGATGAACACCTTTGCGTTTTCTACGGGCGTGTGTTGGAGGATGCCGTGGCCTAGATTCAGGATGTGGCCTGAGCCGTTGAGAGATGCGGCGGTTTCTTGCGTGATGCGGCGGATTTCGTTTTGTGGGGCGAAGAGGACGGCTGGGTCGACGTTGCCTTGTAAGGCGATGCTTGGGCCTAGTGTTTTGCGGAGAGTGCGCATGTCCATGCGCCAGTCTACGCTAAGGACGCTTGCGCCGGAGCGAGCTACTGCTGGGAGCAAGTGATGGGAGGCTTTGGTGTAATAGATGACTGGTGTGGAAGTGGAACTCGTGTTTAGGGCGGAGATTACTTCCTGGACGGCTGGGAGGGCGAAATTTTCGTAGTCGGGGAGAGAGAGTTCGCCGCACCAGGTGTCGAAGAGTTGGACTGCGGTGGCGCCTGCGGCGATTTGGGCTTGCAGGTAGGGGATGGTTGCTTGGGCGATTTTGTGAAGGAGATCGCGGAACGTTTTTGGATCGCTTAGGAGGAAACTTTTTACGGTTGCAAAGCCTTCTTTTGTGCGGCCTTCGACCATATAGCAGGCTAGAGTCCATGGGGCGGCGGCGAAACCGAGGACGGGAACCGTTGGGCCTGCTTCTTTGGTGATACGGCGAATGGCTTCTGGGAGGAAGGCGGTTTCGATTTCTGGATCGAAGAGTCTTAGGTTTTCTACGTCGCGTTTGTTGCGGACTGGGTCGGGGAGATTGGGGCCGGCGTCGGTTAGCTCGAGAGTGAGGCCCATGGCTTCTGCGGGAATTAGGATGTCGGAGAAGACTATGATGGCGTCTATGTTTAGAAGGCGGAACGGTTGCATGGAGACTTCGACGGCGAGGTCGGGGGTTTTGCAGACTTCGAGGAATGCGTGGTTGGCGCGGATGGCGCGGTATTCGGGGAGGTAGCGGCCGGCTTGGCGCATCATCCAGACGGGGAGACGGGGAGTTGTTTCGCCGCGGCAGGCGCGGAGGAAGAGGTCTTTTCGGTTGAGCGGAAAGGATTGATTAGGGGTCATGCGTCTGAATTAGAGGATAACAAATCCTTGAGGGGAATGCTGACGGGTGCGGTGGGTCGGGTTGGGTCACGTCGCGTTTGTTGCGCTGGGCCGAACTGGTTGCTCATGGCTCGAGGATTGGCGGTGTTACGTCCGAAAAGCGGGAGCAAGCTCCCGCACTCCATGGGCTGGGTGGGCTATACTTTGGGTATTGACACGCGGCTGGTGCCTGCGGGGGAAGCTAGTTCCGGAAACTTATGAAAGATTTGTTTTTAATTTTGACGATTGTCGCTTATGCGGGAAGTTTGACGCTTTATTTGCGTTTTTTGAATACGGGGAAGGAAATTACTGGGCGGTTGGGGACTGTTTTTTTGGGGTTGGGGCTTGTGGCGCATTATTTTGCGCTTTTGGAGCGGTCGCGGGGGATGCATACCGTTCCTTATCATGATGTTTTTGGGGCGATGTCGTTGTTTGGGTGGTTGCTGGCTTTGACTTATTTGGGATTGGAGCTTTTTCACCGGCAGAGGTCGGTGGGGGCGTTTGTTTTGCCGTTTATTCTTGTGTTTTTTGTGGCGGCGCATCTGGCGCCCGCGGATCGGTTGTCGCCGCCGCCTGCGAAGGGGATTGTTTTTGCGTTTCATGTGACGTTGAGCATTCTGGCTTATGCGGCGTTTGCGCTGTCGTTTGTGTTTAGTTTGATTTTTCTGGCGGAGGAACGGCTCCTGCGGAGCCGGAGGCTGGGCAATGTGGTATGGCGGCTGCCGCCGCTGGAACTGCTTGAGAGGATGAGCCGGTCTAGCGTTTTTGTCGGGTTGTTGTCGATTGCGGTTGGGACTGTGCTGGGATTTGTTTGGGTGGACCGGTTGCATGGGCAAATCTGGTATTACGATCCGAAATATGTGGTGACGCTTTTGGTGCTGGTGCTGTATGCGCTTTATTTTCATTTGGCGCGGTCGGCTACCTGGCGTGGGGCGCGGGCTTCGAAATTGTGCATTTTTAATTTTTTTGTGGTGGTGATGAGTTTTACGGTGGTGAATTTGTATTTGTCGCAGAGTCACCGGTATTTTTAGTCGGGCGGGACAGGAATAAAACCAAGAGGGAGGGGCAAGCCCCTCCCCTACCAAGGCACCGAGACATCGAGATGGAAATTGTTCTTGTCGGATTGAACCACCGGACGGCGCCTGTAGAGGTGCGGGAACGGGTGTCGTTTACCGTGGAACAGTCGCGGAAGGCTGCGGATGAATTGCGGTCGCGCGGGATATTGGCGGAAACGCTCGTGCTTTCGACTTGCAATCGTAGCGAGATTTATGGGGTGCCGCCGGAGTCTTCGCATGAATGCGCGCCGGGGTTGTCGTCGTTTTTGAGCGAGTTTCATGCGGTGCGTGCGGATGTGTTGAGTGTGTCGCTTTATCATCATTATGATCGGGCGGCGGTGCGGCATCTTTTTCGGGTGGCGGCGGGGTTGGATTCGATGCTGCTGGGTGAGGCGGAAATTTTGGGGCAGGTGCGCGAGGCTTACAAATTTGCGCATGAGTATGGAGCTACCGGGCCGGTTTTGAACAGGCTGTTCCAGGGGGCTTTGGAAGTTGGGAAGCGGGTGCGGACAGAGACGGAGTTGGGAACGCGGCCGATGTCGGTGGCTTCAGCCGGGGTGAAACTGGCGGAGCGGATTTTTGGAAAGATGAATGAGCGGAGCGCGCTGGTGTTGGGCGCGGGGACGATCAGCGAGCAGGTCGTCAATCAGTTGAGAGATCGCGGGATTGCACGGCTTTTTATTATGAATCGATCGCGCGAAGGTGCTGAGGAATTGGCGGGCCGGGTTGGCGGGAAGGTGGTGGGTTGGGGCGAGTGGGATACGGCGTTGAAGTTGCCGGACGTGGTGGTTACGTCGGTGTCGGCGGAAGAGCCCGTTTTGCGGCGGGAAATTTTGCAGGCGGCGATGGCGGCGCGGGGGAATCGGGCGCTCTTTTTGATGGATTTGGGAGTGCCGCGGAATATTGAGGCGGCTGCGGCGGATCTTTATAACGTTTATGTGTACAACCTGGATGATTTGACGGAGATCGTGGAGCAGAACCGCCATGCGCGGCAAAGCGAAGTGCCGAAGGCGGAAACGATTGTGGATGAACACGTGGGGAAATTTCTGTCGTGGCAGGCGAGCGTGGAGCTGGTTGGGTTGGTGGATGCATTGCGGTCGCGATTGCGCGAGGAACGCGCGAGTTTTATTCGGGCGCGAATGGACACTATGAATCATTTGGGGGCTGTGGAGCGGGCTCAGGTGGAATCCATGATGGACGAGTTGCTGGAAAAACTTTTAGTGGAACCGGCGGAGCGTTTGCGCGGGGAGAAAGAGTTGCGGCGGAAAATTCAGAACGTGGAAGCGCTGCGGGATCTGTTTTTGTCGAACCGGGAGAAGCCGTGAGGCATTTGCGGATTGGGACGCGAGGGAGTTTGCTGGCGAAATGGCAGGCGGAGTCCGTGCGGAAGCAGCTTTTTGCCGGGGCGGGAGTGGAAGCCGAGATTGTGATTATCAAAACGGCGGGCGACAAGCTGGCTTCGGCGTCGCTTTCGCAGATCGGCGGGAAGGGAATATTTATCAAGGAACTGGAAGAGGCGCTGCTGGAGGAGACGATAGATCTGGCGGTGCACAGCGTTAAGGATATTCCCACCGATACGCCTTCGCGGTTGATGTTTCCGGCAGTGTGCCGGCGGGCTGATGTGCGAGATTGTTTGGTGGGGCCGAGCGGGACGACGCTGGCGAGTTTGCGGCAGGGTGCGCGCGTTGGGACGGGGAGTTTGCGACGGCAGGCGCAGTTGCGACATATTCGGCCGGATTTGGACGTGCGGGAATTGAGGGGGAATGTGGATACTCGGTTGCGAAAAGCGGAGAGCGGCGAGTATGAGGCGGTGATGCTGGCGAAGGCGGGGCTGGATCGGCTTGGTTGGAGCGCGCGGATTACGGAGATTATGTCGCCGGAGACTTTTTTGCCGGCGGTGGGTCAGGGAGCGATTGCGGTGGAGTGCCGGTTGCGAGATACGGAAGCGGCGGAACTGGTTGGCGGGCTGGATGATGCGGAGACGCGGACGGCGATTATTGCTGAGCGAGCTTTGCTTTCGGCGTTGCATGGCGGGTGCCAGGTGCCGCTTGGAGCTTGGGCGCGGATCGAACGCGGGGAGTTAGTGATGGAAGCGTGCGTTTGCTCGGTGGATGGGACGCAGTACGTGAAGCAGCGGGCGACGGCTACGCCGGAGCAGGCGGCAGAGCTTGGCGGGCATATTGCAACACTGCTGATGGAGGCTGGGGCGCAGAGTATTTTGGAAGAAGTGAGCCGGCAGCGTGGGTGAGGCTACTGCGTCGCCGTTGGCAGGAAAGACCGTGGTGGTCACGCGGGCGGCTGGGCAGAGCGCGAAAATTGTTGAGGAACTTGCGGCGCGACAGGCGAACGTGAAGCTGGTGCCTCTGATTTCGTTTGGGCCTCCGGAAAAGTTCGATGAGCTGGATGCGGCGTTGAGGCGGTTGGAAACTTTTGACTGGATTATTTTTACTAGTGGGAATGCGGTTCAGGCGGTGGAAGGACGGCGGCAGGAATTTGCGCAGGGCGCGGCTGCCGCGTTGAAACTGCCGCGTGCGGCTGCGGTTGGGCCGGGTACTGCTGATGCTGCTGAGAATGCCGGGTATTCAGTTGAGTTTGTAGCGTCGGAACACAGCGGGGCCGGGCTTGCGAGGGAATTGGGCGGCGAGTTGAAAGGGCGGAGCGTTTTTTTGCCGCGAAGCGACCGGGCGAATCCGGATTTGCCGGAGGCTTTGCGGCGGCGAGGGGCTGTTGTGACGGAAGTTGTGGCTTATCGAACGCTGGCGCCTGGGGATAGCGATCGGGCGAGAGTGAAAGAAAGTCTGAAGGATGGAGTGGATGGGATTTTGTTTTTTAGCCCGAGTGCGGTGCAAAACTTTCTGGAATTGTTGGGGCGGGAGAGATTGGCGGCGTTGCAGGGGAGAACGGTGATGGTGGCTGTTGGGCCAAGTACGGCGGGGGCTTTGAGCGCGGCGGGCGTGCAGAGGATTGCTTGGGCGGCGGATACTACACCGAAGGCGGTTGTTGAGGCGCTTGAGGGACATCTTTCGCGGACGCGAAAGCGTTCCACTGCGGGGGTAGAACGGGGATGAGTTTTCCGGCAAATCGCCCGAGACGGTTGCGGCGAAGCGAAGCTTTGCGCGGATTGGTGCGCGAGACGCGGCTGAGCACTGCGGGGTTGATTTATCCGATGTTTGTATGCCCTGGGGCAAAAGTGCGCAAGGAAGTCAGTTCCATGCCTGGGGTGCATCAGCAATCCGTGGATCAGATTGTTGAAGAGTGCCGGGAGGTCGAGGCGCTTGGGATTCCTGGCGTGATTCTTTTTGGATTGCCGGAGTCGAAAGATGCGCGGGGAACGATTTCAACTTCGGCACATGGAGTGGTGCAGAGGGCGATTGAAGAGATTCGGAAAGCGAATCTGAAATTGCTGGTGATTACCGACGTTTGTTTGTGCGAGTACACGGATCATGGGCATTGCGGGGTGATTGAGAACGGCGAAGTGGCGAATGACGCGACTCTGCCGATTCTTGCGGCGCAGGCGCTTTCGCATGCGCGGGCCGGGGCGGATATCGTTGCGCCTTCGGACATGATGGATGGGCGAGTGGCGGCGATTCGGGAGACTCTGGACCAGCACAAGTTTGGGGAAGTTGCGATTCTGGCGTATGCGGCGAAATATTGTTCGGGATTTTATGGGCCTTTTCGCGAGGCGGCGGATTCGGCGCCGCAGTTTGGCGACCGGAGGAGTTATCAGATGGATCCGGGGAATGTGCGGGAGGCTTTGAAGGAAGTGGCGCTGGATATCGAAGAAGGTGCGGATATGGTGATGGTGAAGCCGGCGCTGGCTTATCTGGATGTGATTCGGCGGGTGCGGGATGCGTTTGATGTGCCGTTGGGGGCGTACAACGTTAGCGGGGAGTACGCGATGGTGAAGGCGGCGGCGCAGAAGGGCTGGCTGGACGAGAAGCGCGTGGTGCTGGAGATTTTGACGGGGATTCAGAGGGCGGGGGCGGAGATTATTTTGACTTACCATGCCAAGGATGTGGCGCGGTGGTTGAAGGGGTGATTGTTTTGGATGGCAGGATTTTGGACATGGTTGAAATCTCAAAAGCGGGAGCAAGGCTCCCGCACTGCACATAGGCTGGCATGAGCGCTAAACCTACAAAATCGAGAGTTGAGCGGCGGCGTTCGCGGGAGATTTTTGAGCGGGCGGAGAAGATTCTTGTTGGGGGCGTGAACAGCCCGGTTAGGGCGTTTCGTTCCGTGGGCGGAGAGCCGCTCATCATCGAGCGGGGTGGCGGGCAATATCTTTACGATGCGGATGGGAATGAGTTGCTGGATTACGTTTGCTCGTGGGGCGCGATGCTTTTGGGGCACGCGCATCCTGCGGTGACGGAGGCGATAGCGGATCAGGCGCGGCGGGGGACGAGTTATGGAGCGACGACGGAGTTGGAAGTCGAGCTGGCTACGTTGATTACGGCGGCGATTCCGGCGATTGAGAAGATTCGGTTTGTTTCGAGCGGGACGGAAGCAACGATGAGCGCGGTGCGGTTGGCGCGCGGGGTGACGAAGCGCGATTTTATTTTGAAATTTGAGGGTTGCTATCACGGGCACGCGGACAGTTTTCTTTCGCAGGCTGGGTCGGGGCTGGCGACGCTGGGGATTGCGGAGTGTCCGGGAGTGCCGCAGGCGCTTGCGGAACTGACGTTGAACGCGCCTTACAACGATTTGGGGGCTGTGGAGCGGTTGTTTTCTGAGCACAAGGATGCGATCGCGGCTGTCATCATCGAGCCGATTGCGGCGAATATGGGCGTGGTGTTGCCGGAGGCGGGATTTCTGGCTGGGTTGCGCGAAATTACCAGGCGCAACGGGGCTTTGCTGATCGTGGATGAAGTGATTACCGGGTTTCGGATGCACTATGGGGCGGTGCAGCAACTTGCTGGGATTGAGGCGGATTTGACCACGCTGGGAAAGATTATCGGCGGAGGGTTGCCGGTCGCGGCGTACGGTGGGCGCGCGGAGATTATGAATCATGTGGCGCCTTTGGGGCCGGTGTATCAGGCGGGAACGCTGGCGGGGAATCCTCTGGCGATGCGGGCGGGGATTGCGACGTTGAAGCAGCTTACACGGCATGGACTTTATGATGAGATTCATGAAAAAGCGCGGGGGCTTGTGGAGGGATTGCGCGAAGCGCTCGCTGAAGCGGAAATTGCGGGGCAGGTGAACGCGACTGGGTCGCTGGCGACTGTGTTTTTTGCGGCGAGTCCGGTGCGCAACTACGGTGACGCGAAGCGCTCGGACACAAAACGTTACGCGCGATTTTTCCAGGAGATGCTGGACCGAGGGATTTTTATTGCGCCGTCGCAGTATGAGGCGGCGTTTGTTTCGGTGGCGCACACTTCGGAGGACATTACGCGTACAATTGCGGCGGCGCGCGATTCTTTGAAAGCCATAGCGGCTGAGCCTGCTGTTTAATCCTTAAAGGAGAACCTGAAATATGCCTGAGGGTATCGAACTGCCAGAAACAGAGCACGAGCGCGGGGATAATCCGTTCCTTGTTCCTGTTTCCGTTACGATTTCCACGCTTGCGGTTTTGGTGGCGGGAGTCACGCTAATGAGCCATAGAGCGCACACCGAAGAGCTGCTGCGGCAGAGCCAGGCGGCCAACCGATGGGCGCAGTATCAGGCAAAAAGCGTGCGACAGCACACCACCGAGAAAAGCGCGGAAATCGTAAGCATCGTAGCGCCATTGAACAAAGAGATTGGCGAAGCCGTTGAAAAGAAGAACGAAGCTGAGCTGGAGCACTACAAAGCAGACAAGGAAGATATTACGAAAGACGCAAAGGACCTGGAAGCGGACCGAGATTTGGCGGGCCGCAAGGCGGACCGCTTTGACGGCGGAGAGGCGCTGCTTGAAGTTGGGCTGGTCATTTGTTCTCTGACACTGCTAACGAAGAAGCGGCTGTTCTGGATTGGCGGCATGGTGATTGCGGCGGCCGGGCTTGGGTTTGCGTTGACGGGGTTTCTGCTCCACTAGCCAGAGATTTCTTCGTACGAGGGGCTAGGCGCGGGCCGGTGGCAGAGGGCCTCTCAGGCGTACAACTTCTTCCATTAGTTTTTGCATATGGGAGAGGAGTTCCTGGTGGCGGAGGTCTTCGGTGGCGGGCCTCTTTCCGACGAAGGTAAGATTGCCGCTTGGTTCAAGGATACATTTGTCGACGTCGCTGAGCGAATCGAAGCCCTGTTTTCTGGCTGCGGCTTCCAGTTGTGACGTGGTGATCAGTTCCTTCTTTAGGCGCTCGGTGCGCACCTTGCCGCCATCAATCAAGATATCGGATTGTCCTTCGACGAGCTGCTCGAGCTTGCTGTGACCGTAGAGGAAGCGCACGACCAGGTAGTTGATAACGAGCAGGGAAGTGGCGCCGATGAGGCCACCGGAGACGCTGTTGTCGTCGCCAATGATGGCGTTTTGGACGGTGTTCGAGAGGGTGAGGAGGACGACGAGGTCGAAGGGATTGAGCTGGACGAGTTCGCGCTTGCCGGAGAGCCTGAGGCTGATTACCAGGAACATGTAGACGATGATGGGGCGGAGAATTTTTTCGAGCAGGGGAAGTCCCATGACGAACATGTCTTTCCAGATTTCATGCGTTGGCACAGCGCCTCCTAAGGCCCACGCGGGCATTTGCAGAATGCGGCGAGTCAGGATTTACTCCGAAGCGAAAGGGAGGGTAACACGCCGGCGGTGCCGGGAAAAGCAGCGGTGAGGGGGAGACCTGTACCTTCGTACAGTCATGTTTTGGCAACATGTCCGCTTGGAGGACTGTCTAAACATCCAGAATTGGTTATGATTAAAATGTTCAGATAATCCCCGGCCCAAAAGGTCGTTTCAGAACGCAATCGTAAGGCGGAGGAGTTTCGCCCACCGCGGTCCCTTGGGGTACGAGAACGTTTTTGTAATCAGCGACCTATGTCACAGCGACATTCCTTTGAGCAGAAGTTAGCGGCGAGTCCCGAGCAGATTTCTTCCCTGCTGGATTGCGCGCGCGAGTTGCTGGCCATCCTCGGGCCAAATGGAATGATTCTGCATGCCAGCGCGGGATGCACTCGCGTCCTTGGCTTTTGTCCCGATGAACTTATCGATAGGTCGTTAATCGAGTTCATGCATTTGGATGACATAGCGGAGATGCAGGAACGTCTTCGAGGGATCATTGCCACGCCAAAAGATACGGGGAAAGGGCGCTGCCGTTTGCGGAGCAAAACGGGGGAGTGGCGGTGGTTTGAGGTGACGATCAGCAACTGCCTGAGCAATCCAGCGGTCGAAGGAGTGGTGGCGAGTCTTCTTGATGTGACGGCGCTGCACCGGATGGAAGCGGAGCGGCAGGTGATTTCGGAAGTGGTTCACGCGTTAAACCAGACGGCGAACCTTGATGAGCTGCTGGAGGGAATACACCAGGCGCTGAAGAAAGTTTTGTACGCGGAAAATTGTTTCGTCGCGCTGCATGACGCGAAGGAAGATACCTTTTACTTTCCATTTCTTGTGGACCAATTTGATACGGCGCCTCCGCCTCAGAAAGTAGGGCGCAGCTGTACCTCTTTTGTGTTTCGAACGGGCAGCGCGATGTTGATTCCGCAAACGGAGTTCGACAGGCTGGTGCAGGCGGGAGACGTGGAGCTGGTTGGGTCGCCGTCGCCTTCGTGGCTGGGCGTGCCGCTGAAGACGCCGACGGCGACGATCGGCGTGCTCGTGGTGCAGCACTATCAGGAC
>Ga0209655_10000821_pt1 | contig 11772 bp, 11 predicted proteins | sample BogFormECP03_OM2_FD_188236 | JGI IMG/M metagenome (GOLD analysis project Ga0209655, IMG submission 188236) | Bog forest soil microbial communities from Calvert Island, British Columbia, Canada - ECP03_OM2 (SPAdes) (version 2) | ecosystem: Environmental > Aquatic > Freshwater > Wetlands > Bog ...
TCGTGCTGACCGCTGATGGGAATCTTCCTGTACATTTTTCGCTGGGGATCGAACCATCCTAGCGTCGCTTTATTTACTGCTCCAATAGCGGTGAAATGAGCACTCGTGATATGGTACTTCTCCGCAAACTCCAGCAGTCCGGAAAAAGCCTCGTCTCCCTGGTAAAAGATAACCGCATATTGTTTCGTCGGTCCTCCCGGGTTAAGCAATTCAACTTGCATTTTGGGGGCTTTGCCCCTTGGGACGGCCTGCTCCGGCGCGACATATTCGCCTCCGGCCTCCACTGAGGAACCTCTCATCGTAACGATCCCGATCAAAGACAACGTGTAGGCCAATCGCTTTGCGAAGATCATAAGTTACCTCCGTAACCGTCTCAACTAACTGCAACTGATCAACCACCCTCTGCATGCTGGCCTGAGGAGACTTACTTCGCGGTTTCTAGCCCCACGAGGCGAAGAGTGGTCTTTGATGACGCAGAGGCAACGCGGCGCCGAGGTGGAAGGAACTCAGGCATCGAAAAACGGTGAATTGTTCCTGTGGCAGCCCATGTGCTATCGAACTCCACGGGGAGGCATCAATGAAACTACACTCGGCATGGTGTGCAGCCGGGGTCATGGCGGCTTTCCTGGGCGCTGGTGCATTGCGTTCGGAATCTGAAAATCGGCCGGTTGCGAAGACCGCGCTTTCTGCGCGAGCTCTGAAGGAGATCGCCTCCGTGGAGGCGGAAATCAATAGCATTGAGGGCCAGACGATTGCGGACGTCAAGCACCGCTCACTCGATCCGTCACAAAGGATCATTCTGCTCGGCAAGCTCCTCTTCTACGATCAGCAGTTGTCGGTTCGGCGGAATGAAGCATGCGCCTTCTGTCACATGCCCGAAACCGGATTCACTGGGCCTGTGAGCGCGCTGAATCAGACTACGGTCTCTTATCCCGGCTCCATTCGTTCGCGCTTCGGAAAGCGCACTCCGCAAACGCACACCTACGCTAGCTTCGCACCGGTTTTGCACTACAACGCGCTCCAGGGCGATCTGGTGGGCGGAGCCTTTTGGGACATGCGTGCCACGGGACTCCGTCTCAACAATCCGCTGGCTGAGCAAGCGCAAGGGCCACCGCTCGATCCGGATGAGATGGGAATGATCGATGCGGCCTGCGTTGTGTATCGATTATCCGAGCGTCCCTATCGGCGCCTAGCTGAAGAATTATGGGGCGCCCAAGCCTTCGCCATTCGATGGCCGCGCGGTGTGAAAACAGTTTGCGACCGGCCCGGGCCCGCTTCGGATTCCGATGCCCTGCCTGTGCATCTTGCGTCAATCGATAGGGGTGTCGCACAAGGCACGTTCGACCAGATCGCCCAAAGCATTGCCGCCTATGAAGGATCCACGGAGGTAAATTCTTTTTCTTCTAAGTACGACTACGTGATGGCCGGCAAAGCCCAATTCACTCCAGACGAAAAGATCGGCTATGCACTATTCCGCAGCAAGGCCACGCACTGCAATGAATGCCACCGCGATGGCGGCCCTGGCGAGGAACCGCTATTCACCGACTTTACCGCCTCAAACCTGGGTTTACCGTACAACCCGGCCATCCCGTTTTACGAGGAGAATGTGCCCGATAAATTCGGATATGCGGCAAATCCGCTCGGCCTCAACTTTCTCGACCCCGGAGTAGGTGGATTTCTTAAGAGCCGACTGGATCCGGACCGCGGGTGGACATCGCGTGCCACATCATTCAGCGGCAAATACAAAACGCCCACGCTACGCAACGTGGACAAGAGGCCACGCCCCGATTTCGTCAAGGCCTACATGCACAATGGCTACCTCAAATCCCTTCGGGAAGTAGTCCATTTCTACAACACGCGCGACACGTTGCCGAGATGCAAGGTTGGCGATTCCGGCGAGAAGGCAACCTGCTGGCCGGCGCCGGAGCATCCCGAGACAATGAACCGCAGGCAGTTGGGAAATCTGGGGCTCAGCGCCCACCAGGAGAAGCAGATAGTGGCTTTCCTGAAGACGCTGACGGATGGCTACACGCCAGGGCAGCACTGAACGGGAGCGCGGGCATTAATCTTGATGCCTACCTTTATCTGCTTCAATCGTACCCTTGGCCAGGCAATATCCGTGAACTCCAGAATGTGATAGAGCGCTCCGTCATTGTCTGTGAGTCCGCGAATTTCTCGGTCGACGAAAGCTGGCTCTCGCGACGACCTTCGGCAACTGAGCAGCGTGGGGAGCTTAGCGTCCTAAAGAAGCTTCCTTCGCAGGAAAAAGCGCTCATTGAGGCAGCATTACGTGAAAGCGGAGGGCAAGTTTACGGACCGTCTGGCGCGGCCGTCAAACTAGGTATACCGCGATCCACTCTCGAGCATGAGATCAGATCCCTAAAGATCAACAAGGGCTTGTACAGCTTTGGCCAATTGTCCAACGTCGACAATTTGTGTATTCGTCAATTCCCCGTCCTTTCAATAGGTTGCGATTGGCTCGCGGCGTGCCTTTGCATCACTAGGATGTTAAGAATTCAAAGGTCGGCGAATGGCACAGTGGTCTTTGCGCTGAGTGGCCAAATCGACGACGAGGATGTAGCCGGCCTGGAATCGTTGATTAAATCCGAAGCCAACGGGCTTGGAGTCGTTTTGGACTTAAGGAACCTGACTCTTGTCGGCAGAGATGCCATCGGGTTCCTCGAACGCTGCGAAGCAGACGGCGTCACACTAACGAATTGCGCGGGTTACGTGCGCGAGTGGATCACAAGGCTACGAAGCCAACCCTCAAAACTATAGTGCGAAAGGGAAAAGGATTAAACCATGGCGACACAAACATGTTGGGTAGGGCAAGTTCCAGCAGTCAATGAGAATGCGTCTTGGAAACAGGCGGTCGACAGCCAACTTCCTGCCAGTCGCTTGCTGCGCATCGTCGGCAACAGCGCAGCGCTCCGGCGCGTTCTTGGAGTGGTACAGATTGTGGCTCCCACCGACGCCACGGTGCTGATCAACGGAGAAACAGGCACCGGCAAAGAACTGATTGCAGAAGCCATTCATCAGGCAAGCGACCGAGCAAACGGACCGTTTGTGAAGGTGAATTGCGCCGCCATTCCTGCAGGTTTGCTCGAAAGCGAACTGTTCGGTCACGAGCGTGGCGCTTACACAGGAGCGGTCACACGCAGCATTGGGCGCTTCGAGCGCGCCCATAAGGGTACCCTATTCCTGGACGAAATCGGGGATCTCCCGCTAGAGCTGCAGCCCAAGATTCTGCGGGTGCTGCAGGAAGGACAGTTCGAGCGTCTAGGGGGTTCGGCCACGATTCAAACCAATGTGCGTGTGATCTGCGCCACGCATCGGAATCTCCTTGAGATGGTCGACGAACGTGAATTTCGCGCCGATCTCTTTTATAGGCTCAGCGTATTCCCGATAGATCTGCCGCCGCTGCGTGAGCGCCCCGAAGACATCCGTTTGTTAGCCGAACATTTCGCGATGGATTATGCAGCCCGCATGCGAAAACCGATCACAGCGATTGCAGAGGAATTCATTACGGCATGTACGCGTCATTCCTGGCCCGGCAACGTCCGGGAGTTGCAAAACTTCATTGAGCGCTCGGTGATTATGTCCAACGGTGACGTACTCAGTGTTTCGCCGTCGTATCTCTTCTCCGACGCCCCGAAGACGTCGGCGCCTGTCACGCTAGAGGAGGCGGAACGTTCCCACATCCTCCGGACTCTCCAGCAGACCGAGGGTGTGGTTGGTGGTCTAAATGGCGCGGCGGACCGCCTTGGCATGCCCCGCACCACCTTAATCGCCAAGATGAAACGGCTGCGTATCAATCCGGGGCAAACCGGCAGGATTCCCACGTCGGGTGCGGCCGCCCGGTTCGCATGAGATCCCACTGGATCATGAATCTTCAAGCAGGCTGTAATGTCAAAATCTGCTCAACTTTCAACAGGTCGTCTGCGTTGAGCCTGACATCTGCGGCGCCAGCGATACCGCTCACTTGTTGCGCACTGCGGACTCCGACGATCGCGGCAGTGACAGCGGGATTGAGTAAGGTCCATGCGATGGCCACCTCGCCCGGCGTCGCGTCTTGACGCTGTCCAATGGAGCGCAATATTTCGACCAGCCGCAGATTCCGCGAGAGCAGCGGCTCTTGGAAGTTCGGGCTGTGCTTGCGCCAGTCGTCTTCGGGAAGTCCAGCAATCCGTTCTCGCGTCATATCTCCGCTCAACAATCCGGAAGCCATGGGGGAATAGACGATGACGCCGATATCATGACTCAAAGCGAACGGCAGCGTGGAGGTCTCGACATCCGTGAACAGAAGCGAATATGGCGGCTGGAGCGAAGTGATGGGAGCAACACTTTGTGCGCGCTGCATCTGCGCCGCGTTGAAGTTGGAGACCCCGATGTTGCGGATCTTCCCAGCCGCCTTGAGCTTCGACATCTCGGCGACCGCTTCTTCAATCGAGCCAGGCGAGGCGCTCTCGGGTTTCCCGGCCCAAGCCGGCCAATGGATTTGATAGAGATCGATGCTATCCACTCCCAGCCTCTTCAGGCTAGACTCAGCCTCACGCCGAATCGAGGCAGCTTGCAGGTTATGCGAGATGTTTCTGGATTCATCCCAAACTAAGCTGCACTTGGTGAAGATATAAGGGCGCTTGCCGAGCCCTTTGATCGCACGGCCGACGATAGTCTCGGAATGGCCCAAACCGTAGGCGGGCGCCGTATCGATCCAATTCAGTCCTCGATCCAGTCCCGCGCGGATCGCGGCGATGGATTCAGTGTCGTCCTGCGCGCCCCACGCAAATTCCCACTGTCCTCCGCCGATGGCCCAAGCTCCGATGCCGATCGGCGTAATCTTCAGGTCGCTTTGCCCCAATGTTCGCAAGGTCATTTTCATATCTCCAGAGCGGATTTAGTGAATGTATATGAGGCGATCCAGCGACATTGCGCCGGAGCCCCTCACGATGATCACCGCCGCCAGTGCAATGGCCAGCAAATGATATTCATAGCCGTGGCCTTTCCTGTCTCCAAACCAATTGAGGAAAAGCCCGTAACGGCCGTTTACCATCACGATCGCTGACAGCATGGTCACGCCAATGCCGATGGCCGCGACACGGCTCAACAGTCCCACGATGAGGCCCAAGCCACCAAAGAACTCGGTGAGTACTGCCGCGAAGGCCAACGGCACGGGAAGCCCGATAAATTCGTGCATGGTGCGCAGCGTGCCCTTCAGCCCGGGCCCACCGAACCAGCCAAGAAGTTTCTGTGCTCCATGAGCGAAGAAGACGATGCCCAAGATCAGGCGAACGATAGTCTGTATCCAGTCCGGATTCGTTGAGAATAGATCGAACAGCATAAATCTCCTTTTTTAGGCCACAGGTGGCAGAACGTGCTCCGCCGCCACCTGCTGCTCCATTCTTCGGATCACCGCCGAAAAGTCCTCTTCGCCCCCGGCCTCTGCTTCGGCGGAGCTCACGACCGCCGCCGCTTCCGTAGCGGGCATCGAGAGGCCACACTCCTCCGCGGCTGCCAAAACCAGTCCGAAATCTTTGGACATCAGGCGAATTGGGAATTGCGGCGCATAGTCATTCCGCTTTGCAGTGGCCAGCTTTCCGGCATGGGCCGGCGCAACCACCGCGGTCTTGGCTAGCACGTCCAAAAGCAGGTCGCGAGGCAGGCCGAGTCCAGAGCCTAGCGCTACCGCTTCAGCGATGGACTGCATGCCTAATCCGAGAAGCGTGTTCACAACTAATTTCATCGCCACACCGGACCCGCTAGGCCCCATGTAAAACCACTGCTTGGCGATCGGGGCAAAAATCCGTTGTACGGATTCAAAGATGTTGCGCTCGCCACCGCCGAACAGCGTCAGGGTGCCAGCTTCGGCCGCGGAAGTGCTCCCCGAGATCGCTACATCCAGCATCGGAAGGCCTAATTTCGCGGCCGCATCGTGTACCAGCCGCGAGGTCTCTGGCGCGATGGTGCTCAGCTCAATAATGCGCGTGCCCCGTCTGGCGCTTTCGAGAACTTTGCCCTGGCCCAGGTAGACAGCTCTTACGGCAGCGTCGTTCGGAAGGCATGACAGCACCACATCACATTCGTCAGCCAGCGTTTCCGGGTTCGGCGCAACCGTGGCGCCCAAGGCCGCAAGCTCCTTGGTCTTCTCGTGATCGCGATCATGCACTACCATGGGGAAGCCAGCGGCATCCAAGCGCCGCGCGACGCGAGAGCCCAGATATCCCAGCCCGATGAATCCCAAGCGGCTCTGAGAAGTGACCGTCTTATCGATAATCATTGGCCGTTTCTCCTAAGTTGCAGTTCGTCATTTGCACAGTTCATGCGGCGAATCTATCTCGTCCGTCCGATTTCGAAGAGGAACCAGATGCGCCGTTCGGTCTCGTCGATCCATGCCTCCAAAAGGCTCGCGGTAGCGACGTCGCTGTCTTCGTCGCAAAGATCATGAGCCTCGCGCATAGTGGCGAGCAACATACAGTTGTCTTCGCGCAATTCGGCGAGCATGTCCAACGGGTCCACATACTCCGCGTCGTTGTCGCCGAGGCGTTGCAGGCGGGCAATGTGACCGATCGATCGGATCGTGGAGCCACCCAGCTTGCGCACGCGCTCGGCGATGGCATCGGTCATCGCAAAGATTTGGTCACCATGCTCATCGAGCAAGAGGTGGTAATCGCGAAAGTGCGGTCCGCTCATGTGCCAATGAAAATTCTTGGTCTTCAGATAAAGAGCGAACACATCCGCCAGCAGCACGTTTAGAGCGCCGCTTATATGTTTGACAGCTTCGTGGCCTAGATCGCTGGGGGTTGTGAGCGCGGCCTCGCGGCGCGCTGTAAGTTTATCTTGAGTCGTTGGCATTTTGGAGATCCTTTCTTGCAATTCGAAGACTAAGGGCCGTCGCTACTGACAGTAGGCCCAGCAGACCGATGAGGGGAACCGGGCTGCCTGTCTTGGGCAATTCGGCTGGGAGTTGGGATGGATCTGACGGCGGCGCCTGTGCAACGAAGACTTCCCCAATTTCAAGTTCCTCTTCGGTCGGCATTTGGGCTTTTAAAGAAGCCAGCTTCAAGGCCATTACGGGAGGTTCGTTCAGCGTGGCAGCCGGTTTCGTCGTGTTCACGGCAAGCTCGGTGGGCATGGAGGGCACCGGAATATTGTTAGCTTTCGCCAAGGCAACCGCCTTCGGCTTCGGATATACAAATTGATGGCCGTAGTTCTCGCCAGGATAGAACCACGCCCTTACAGCCTCTGGAGAGCCGGCCGGGGTCTCGTCAAACGTGATGATCGGCTTCCCGGCGGGACGCAACCGGGCGTCTGGGATGGCGAGGAATGTCCCGTACAGATGTTTTTCGTTCTTGTTGAACACCTGCACAATGTTTCTGTCGGACGTAGAGTCCGCAAGCTTAAAGACATAAGTTCCGGCCCCCAGCACCTGGCCCGGAATCTCAACTGGACCGCTGAAGGTGAAGATGGTTCTCTGGTCCCACTGGTCGGCCAGCGCGCGCGGTGCCATCGCAGCCAGCAATGTAAGACCAGCGAAGAAGACTGCTTTCATATGGGCTGTGTTCATTTGTTGTGTTTCTCCTGTTGCAATACCGAATAATGCACCGGACCGACCATCCGTCAACCTTGCGTAATCAAGCAAATCGCCCACAATCGGACTTCGCGCCGCCGCTATATCGACAGGGGTGTCGCCCGAGTGTCACTTCTGTGGTTTTCAATACCTCGGGATTGAACTTGTCTGTTGGAACAACGATGGCGATCTACGCTGACCAGTCTTGGCGTCTCGATTGCACATCACACAGCGATGTTCAACCAAGAGACGAGTAAAGGGAGAAACTTATGAACGCAAAACGCCAACTATTTGCGGCGATCGGGATCGCAACGATTTTTGCAGCCGCATCGCTCGCCCAACAAGTAAAGACCGACTACGATCGCGCCGCAAACTTTGGTCGTTATAAGACCTATACCTGGGAAAAGGTCCAAACACAAGATTCGCTGTGGATCGATCGCATCAAAGAGGCGGTAAACGCAACATTGACAGCCAAGGGCTTGACGCCCGTGGAATCTGGCGGTGATATCGCGATCGTCGCCGTGGAGGCGACTCAGAATCAACGCACTCTGAACACCTTCTACGATGGCCTTGGAGGGGGCTGGCGCTGGCGCGGTTTCGGTGGATTCGGAGAAGCAACCACAACGGTCGACACCTACAAAGTCGGAACCTTGATCGTGGATCTATTTGATGCACATAGCAAGGCGTTAATTTGGCGTGGATCATCAAGTGATACTCTCTCGGACAAATCCGAAAAGAACATCAAGAGTCTCGACAGAGGCGTACAAAAGATGTTCGAACATTTTCCTCCGGAAGTAAAGAACTAGGCGACGAAGCGACAAGCTTCTCCTCGCTCTCCCATGGAACGCTGTCCAGAGTTCTTCCCTTAGCCGACACAGGAACACCTATCCTCGGGTGTTCTGTGCCGGCTATTTTTGATTGAGACTTTTGCCAGACGATGGGTTGTCGTCGGTCCCTGGCCCACCTGGCCTAATTTCGCGGCAATCAACATGCACAGTTCAAGGCGAGGTTTACCAATGGATTGGGCAAAACAGGGAGTCAAGATTGTGCATTCGGATCAACTTGATTTGAATACACCACAGACATCGGGGATGACTCGCGCCGCCGCGATTACCCATGCGAAGACCGGGGCAAGCAAGCTGTGGGCCGGCACCATGCTGGTTCAACCGGATGCCAAGACTGGACCGCATCACCATGGAGAGCTGGAGACCGTCCTTTACGTCGTCAAAGGTCGAGTTCGAATGCGATGGGGCGATCAATTGGAATTCAGCGAGGAGGCCAGGCCGGGCGATTTTATTTACGTTCCACCGTACGTGCCGCACCAGGAGATCAACGCCAGCCCCGATGAGTCTTGCGAAGCTGTGGTTGTGCGAGACGGGCAGGATCCGATTGTGGTCAATTTAGATCTGCGCACTCCGGAGCCCGCCAGCGCGGGGCATGCCGGCATGCCGTTTCACCCCGATCGATGAGCGCACGGGAGACCCGTTTTCCATTGGCACAGCAAGTGGAGAGGTCGAATCAGTCACTGTCGGCGATTCGCGACCCACCGTCGAATCGATCCGGAACTCGATCATCCGACAAAAGACCTGGAACTCAAAGGGTGCGCGGAACAGCCGAGATGCCGTGGGTGGAACTAATACTCAGCCGGACCACCGGCTGCCGCGAAGGTCCTTCCAACGTCCGTCTTCTCCGTACTTTTCAGGATGTAGCACTCTTGGACGCGGGTCTTCTGCGGTGTCCAGTTGCAGGACCATCCACTTCGGGTAGGGAACACCTGGATCCGAGACTTCGTCGAGTACCCGTTCATCCTCACTCGAGAGCCGGAGGTCGACGGCGCGGATGTTGTCGTCCAACTGCTCAGGTTTTCGGGCGGCGACTATCACACTGCTTACGGAGGGGCGTGCAAGCACCCATGCCAGGGCCACCTGCGCTGCGCTTGCGTCGTGTCGTTTTGCGACTTCCTTCAATACCTCAACAATTTCGTAACCGTTTTCCTTGTCGAAAGGAACGAACTGACCGGCTTCGGCGTAGCGAGTCCCCTCGGGCGCGTGATTGTTGCGGCTGTACTTGCCGCTGAGGAACCCGCCGGCCAGCGCGCTCCAGACCAGTATGCCGATGTTGTGGTACTCGGCAAATGATTGGAATTCGTACTCGATTCCCCGGCCGACGAGGCTGTAGTACATCTGAGCCGTCACATATTTTTCGAGGCCCAGACGCTCCTGGAGCATCACCGCCGTAGCAGCTTGCCAGGACATCAGATTGGAGAGCCCAATATAGCGGACTTTCCCCTGGCGCACCAGGTCGTTCAAGGTCCGCAGCGTTTCCTCCAGAGGTGTATTACTGTCCCATCCGTGCACCTGATAGAGGTCGATATAGTCGGTCTGTAATCGCCGCAGACTAGCCTCTACTTCTCGCATAATATTCACGCGCGTAGCGCCACTCCGATTGAAGTTTTCACCCATGGGAAGCCGGACCTTGGTTGCCAGGACGATTTCTTCTCTGATGCCCTTCAAGGCTTTACCTAACAGCGTTTCGCTCTCGCCGAGGCTGTAGACGTCCGCAGTGTCAATAAAATTGATGCCCTTGTCCACAGCCAGTTGCACCATCTCTGTGGTTTGCTCCTGGCCTAGGTTGCCCATATTCATCTTTCCGCCGAACTGCATCGTCCCCAGAGCCACCTCACTTACGATAAGCCCCGTATTTCCCAGCTTCCGGTATTTCATTCTTCACTCTCCTTGCCTCGCTGGCGTGAACGTGGTCCCCGCACGCTCGCTTCTGCACCCGGAGATTTCGCAGTCGCGGCTCGCGAGCACATGGGTTGAGAGGCACGCCAGGGGCCATGTCGAGTTCGCATGGGTGTTTCATGGACGATGCTGCTTTACGCTGAGCTGGCGAAACGAAGGTTTACGGAACGGGTCACCCGCCAGCGGCAGCGACGACATGAAGACGATTGTCGAAATAGCGCCTTTGGCAGGCGATATCCGAGGACTGTACGTTGTTGTCCGGTAAGTATGAGACCTAGGATCCAACTTTGGATTATCGTTTGCAATCCTTTTCCTCAGAAAGGAGATTCATGGTGACCCTGGGGGAAGCACGTAAAGTGATTGCAGCCGCCGAACAGAAGGCCGCTGAAATCAAGCAACCCATGAACATTGCGGTTGTCGATGAAGGCGGAAACCTTGTTTCTCACGTCCGCATGGACGGCGCTTGGATCGGCAGTATCGACGTCTCTATTAACAAGGCCTTCACCTCGCGCGCGTTCGACATTTCGACCAAGGAGCTCGCGCAATATTCTCAATCGGGTGGTCAATTCTTCGGAATCCACGTTTCCAATCATGGACGCGTGATGATCTTCGCCGGCGGCATCCCGCTGAAACGCGCTGGAAAAGTGGTAGGCGCCGTGGGCGTAAGCGGCGGTTCAGGAGAACAGGACCAGGCTGTGGCAGAAGCTGGCGCGAAAGCATTCTAGATTTTCATAGGAGAGAACATTATTATGGCAAGCAATCGTGGAGTAGTTTACGCCGGACCGGGAAAAGTGGAGGTTCGGTCAATCGATTTTCCGAAGTTATCGCTGGGATCGCGAAAGTGCGACCACGGCGTGATCCTTAAGCTGGTGAGCACTAACATCTGCGGTAGTGACCAGCATATGGTACGCGGCCGCACCACGGCTCCCGTCGGTATGGTCTTGGGACACGAGATCACCGGCGAAATCATCGAGAAAGGCAGGGACGTAGAGTTCTTGAATGTGGGCGACCTGGTGTCCGTCCCTTTCAACATCGCGTGCGGACGCTGCCGCAACTGCCGGGAAGGCAAGACCGGTATCTGCACAAATGTCAATGGGGAACGCGCCGGGGCCGCTTTCGGCTACGTCGACATGGGTGGATGGATCGGCGGCCAGGCCGATTACGTGATGGCGCCGTATGCGGATTTCAACCTTCTCAAATTTCCCGATAAGGACCAGGCTCTGGAGAAGATCGAGGATCTTACGCTGCTCTCCGACATCTTCCCGACTGGCTACGATGGAGCGGTAAAGGCGGGAGTCACGACCGGATCGACGGTGTATGTGGCCGGCGCCGGCCCTGTAGGGCTTGCCTGCGCCGCTGCGTGCCAGTTACTCGGAGCCGCGGTAATAATTGTCGGAGATATGATTCCGGAACGACTTGCCCAGGCGCGAAGCTTCGGATGTGAAACCATCGACTTGCGCG
>Ga0209655_10000825_pt1 | contig 11737 bp, 12 predicted proteins | sample BogFormECP03_OM2_FD_188236 | JGI IMG/M metagenome (GOLD analysis project Ga0209655, IMG submission 188236) | Bog forest soil microbial communities from Calvert Island, British Columbia, Canada - ECP03_OM2 (SPAdes) (version 2) | ecosystem: Environmental > Aquatic > Freshwater > Wetlands > Bog ...
CGCGCTGCTTGCCGCGCCGATTGTCTCGCCGATTCTTGGGCCGCCTGCGCCAGCGGCGTCTCCAGCGACGCCGAGATGCGCGTCCACAGCGCCGGATCCGCGGAATAATCCCGCAGCTCCGCAGCCGCGGTGCTCAATTCCCGCCACGCGCGCACTTCCTCCGCGCACTCTAGGCAAGACGCCGCGTGCTGCTCGAGCGCCGCCCATTCTTCCGGCGTGCCATCCATAAAAACTCTCTCGCGATTCGCGCACTGAACGCTCATTCCGCACCTCCCAGCTGACTGCCGCGCGGAGGCGCCAGCAATTGCCGCAAACTCTTCTTTGCGTAGAACAAAGTATTTTTGGAAACGGTTTCGCTGATCTCCAGCATCCCGGCGATTTCCGCATGCCGGAAGCCTTCCACTTCGTACAGCAGAAACACATCGCGCTGCCGTTGCGTGAGCGTGTCAATGGCACGCTCGAGCGCCAGCCGCAAGGAAGGATGCGAACCGGCCGCGCGTGCTTCCGGCGGCGCAAAACCTTCGCTGGGCTCCTGGCTGGCATCTTCCTTGCGACGGACGCGGCGCCGCCGCATGTCATGGCAGGTATTCACCAGGATGCGAAACGCCCAAGTGACGAACGAAGACTGCCCGCGAAAGCTTGCAATGCTGCGCTGCACTTTCAGGAACGTTTCCTGCACCGCGTCTTCCGCGTCGCTCGATGACCCAAGCAAATTGCGCGCTAAATTTTTCATGCGCGCACCCTGCAACTGGTAGAGCCGCCCGTAGGCTTCTAGTTCGCCGCGTTGGCACGCGGCCGCGAGCGCCAGATCTTCGTTGTTCGCGGCGAGTTCGCCGGCCGCCAGCGGGCTCGACGGCGTCGTGTTCGAGGAAGGACGAAGTTCGGAAGGCTGCACTCGCGACTCACCTAGGAGTTGCAACGGGCGCTTCGGCGTCGTGTGTTGCGATTCCGCGTGCTGCACTGCCGGTCGCTGCGACGCAGTGATTGTATGCCCCGCAGACAGCGCAAGTCCCACGGACCCCATGTGTTTCTCCTGGGTTATAGACGACGCTCAGGGGAGAAACGTCTGGCCACGCGGCCCGCTTCCTGTGGCGTGGAAATCGCTGCGGTAGAAGGAGTTACGGAATTTCTTGCAAGTTCACTTTGAGCCGCTTAGCGCGGCAGCCGCGCGGAGCTAACAAAGCGCGACGTTCGACGAATGCGCAGCTCTAATTCTGGCGGTCTTTGTACTCTTCGTCCCAGGCCATTTGAATGGCTTCGAGTTTGCTTTCATTGGATTTGGTGGCTTCGCCGACGAAATTCGAGAGCTCCAGGATCCACTTGTGCATGTCGGTGAAACGGACGGTTAGCGGATCGGTTTCTGGGTGCGCGTCTGTGAGGCCGATCGCGATGTCTTCGATGTCGTCCCAATCAAATTTCGGTGGCACGGTGATGGCTCCTATGTGGCTGCTGCTGCGCAGTGGCTACGGCTGCAAAGCGGCGTCAAGCCGCCGCACTCCAAAGTTAGTGATCCAGTTCTTTGGCGTAATTTTTATTCCACTCGGGAATTTCCACCACGATATCCGTCGTACCGTCGGGTACGGTCTGGCAGCCGAGGCGCGACTTTGGCGTGATGCCGGGAGCCATATCCAGTTCATCCAGCTCCGCATCCGTCGCTTCGTTGCAGGACTCTAAACCTTCGCGCACGATTACGTGGCACGTGGAGCACGCGCAGACTCCGCCGCAGGCGTGGTCGAGTCCGGCCTTGAGGCCTTCGGAAGCGTCGAGAATGCTGCCGGGGAGGCCGTTGTGGCCATAGGGAACTTTTTCCGGATCGATCTCGATACTTTTACCGCTGGGAAGAAAGGTCACCTTGTATTTCTTCGTTGCGGGTTTGTATTTTACTTCTTCGATGTATGGGTTACTGCCGCCCATGGTTTGCCTCGCTCAAGAAAACTCCACACTTGCTGAACATTTTAGATCTTGCTGAACTGGGGCGCAGCATGCTGCGCCCCTACAAATGCCAAAAGCGGCACGGCCCGCCTTGCCCCTACACTTCTGCTAGCTTACGGCCTTCTAATGCCGTCGAAACCGCGGAGTTCATTAGCAACTCCGCGAGATGCTCCGTGGCGTGATTCAGTTCGTCGATGCGTTTGCGCGCCAACTTGTAGTCCGTGCCGGCAACGGCTTCTTGCACTGCTGCTACGCTGGCCTCTATTTTGCCACGCTCTTCGGCCGATAACGCGGCGGATTGCGGCGAAGCCAGAGCTTTCGTCGTGGCGGAGAGAATCGATTCCGATTCCGTGCGCGCTTCGATCAACTGGCGCTCGGCGAAATCCTGCTCGGCGTATTCGATGGATTCTTCCAGCATGCGCTCGATTTCCGCGTCGCCGATGCCGTAACTCGGCTGCACCTCGATAGAATGTTCTTCGCCGGTGCGCAAATCTTTTGCGCCGACCTGCAGGATGCCATTGGCGTCGATCAGAAAACGCACTTCAATGCGCGGCAAACCAGCGGGTCCGGGCTGAATCTTCAAGGTAAAGCGCGCCAGCGAACGGCAATCCTTGGCTAGCTCGCGTTCGCCCTGCAGTACGTGAATATCGATGCCGGTCTGATTGTCGACACCGGTGGTGTACTGCTCCTGCGCGCTGGCCGGAATCGTGGAGTTGCGCGGAATGATTTTCGCGACGGCGCCGCCGTACGTTTCGATGCCGAGGGAAAGCGGCGTCACGTCCAGCAGCAGCATGTTGCTGACGCCGCGTTCCAGAATGTTGGCTTGGACGGCCGCGCCAAGCGCGACGACTTCATCGGGATTCAGTTCTGTATGCGGTGCGCGACCAAAGAATTCCCGTACGGTGCTGCGAATCAGCGGAGTGCGCGTCGTTCCGCCGACGAGCACAACTTCTTCAATCTCCGCGGGTGCAAGCTTCGCGTCTGTAAGCGCGGCTTTCACCGGCGCCATCGTGCGATCGACAATGGGGCGGATCAGATTCTCGAAATGTTCGCGGGAAATGGCCGTCGCGAAAATTGAGCCGTTGGGCAAAGGAAAGTGAATATCGACATTGGATTCGGTCGATAGCTGATGCTTCGCTGCGATCAAGGCCTTGCGCAGTTCCTGCGCCACTTCCGGCTTCGACGAAATATCCACGCCGTGTTCCTGGCGGATTTTCTCGCGCGTCATCGCCTGCATTAAATTATCAATGTCGTCGCCGCCGAGGGGCGTGTCGCCGTTGGTCGCCAGCACCTGGTAGATGTCGCCTTCGCTGGTAGAGATTAGCTTCAGCACGGAAATATCGAAGGTGCCGCCTCCGAGGTCGTAGACGGCTACGTGGCCGCGCTGCTTTTCGTGCAGGCCGTAGGCTAGAGCCGCGGCTGTGGGTTCGTTGACCAGGCGGACGATTTCGAGGCCGGCAATTTTGCCGGCGTCCTTGGTGGCTTGACGTTGGGCGTCGTTGAAATATGCGGGAACGGTGACGACCGCGCGTTCCACAGTTTCGCCAAGAAATGCTTCGGCCCAATTCTTTAGTTCGCGCAAGATGAACGCTGAGATCTCCGGCGGCGTGAAATGTTTATCGCCGAGTTGCACGCGGATTACGTTCTTGCTGTTCGGGTCGATGCGAAACGGAAACAGTTTAAGTTCCGTCTGGACGTCGGCCGAACCACGGCCCATTAGGCGTTTCACGGAATAGATGGTGCGTTCCGGCTGCGTAAGCAATCGGCGGCGTGCTGCTTCGCCCACGACGATGCTCCCGTCTGCATCGAGGCTAACTACGGAAGGGCACAGCGTGGAGCCATATGGCCCCGGAATGCACTTCGGCTCTTTCGTCTGCGGGTCGATGTACGCGACGAGACTGTTGGTGGTGCCTAGGTCGATGCCGACGATTCGTGACATGGTAAAAAGCCGCAGGGCTCAAAAACAGTCGCCCTGCGCTACAAAATCTCCTTTTGGACGTTGACGACTAGATTCCGGATGTAGGAGCGGCGATTCAGCAATTCGTTTAGCTGCTTTTTTATGGCGTCGCGCTCGGGTTGGTTCTTGGCGCCGCCGGATTCCGCGTCGACCGCGGTGTCCCACTGCGCGGCGGCTTGAAATAGCTCGGCATCCACTTCCTTGAGTTTTTGCTGAAAATTGCTCGCCGCGGTTTCCAGGCGGACTTTCAGGGCCGCCAAATCGCCGCCCGCAGATTTGGTTTCGCGCAGTTCGTCCAACGATTCGTTCAGTTCAAAAACTTCTTCGAGGAGTTCCGGCGGGGCTTGCTGCTTGTGCTCGCCCTCTTTGCGCGCGCCTTCGGTGGCCAGCAAATACTCCACGCGGGCTACCGGCTCGCGCAGGACGCGGTAGGCGTCATTTAATTCGGAGCTGCGTTTGAGGGAGAGCCCGCGTTCCGTCTCGCTGGCGTTTACGAAATTATCGGGATGCAGCTTCCAGCTCAGCTGGAGGAATTTTTGTTCGAGGGCGCCCATTTCGATCCACAGTTTTTTGGGCAGCTCGAACAGCGCGAAATAGTCGAGGGCATGCGGGATTTGCTGCAGCTTGCCGCAGCTCGCGCAGAAATGTGTGCCCAGGGCCCGCTCGTGGCAGCTCCAGCAGACGAGCGGCGGATTTGTGGAGGTCGTGGGTGCAGTCATAAAAGTTTAGTCCAACTTGGCACAAAAAAAGTGGCTGGCTGGTGCGGGTGCCAACCACTGGTCGCCTGGGCTTGGTTAACACCGTGCACAGGCAAGAGTGCCTGTGCTACTTAGGCCGTGAAGGAGCTGCCGCAGCCGCAGTTTCTGGCGGCGTTGGGATTCTGGAAAACGAAACCCTGGCGCATCAGCGTCTCTTCGTATTCCAGCGTGGTGCCGTTCAGATACAGAAAACTTTTCGGATCGACGAAGAGGCGCGCGCCAAATTCTTCGAAAATCTTGTCGCGGTCGCGGGCTTGCGTATCCAGGCGCATGGCGTAAGAAAGGCCACTGCAGCCGCCGCCTTGCACGCCCACGCGCAGGCCGCCGGCTTCCGGAGAAACGCCGTCTTTTTCAAGCAAGGCGCGGATTTTTTTTGCGGCGCGTTCGGTCAGATGGATCTTGGGGGTTTTCGGGGCGCCTGCGGCGTCGACGTTGGGCGTGATGCCCAGGAGATTTTTTTCTTCGGTGATTTCCGTGGCCATTTTTGGTGTTCCGACTTGAAAGCAAAATTCATTGGTGCTTGTGCTTACGTCTGGGCGTTGGGGGCGCAACATGTTGCGCCCCTACAGACTCGCGGCCGCGATCGTTGCCGGCCTTGCCGCTGCTGACACTAGACGGCGCGGCACCAACCGGGCACAGGCAAGAGTGCCTGTGCTACTTAAGAACTAGTGCGCGGCTTTCTCGGCTACTGGAACGGTGATGCCGTGCTTTTTCTTCCAGTCGCCGATGGCGGCTTTGATGGCGTCTTCGGCGAGCACCGAGCAGTGAATCTTGACCGGGGGCAGCGCGAGTTCGCGCACGATGTCCGTGTTCTTGATGGACAGCGCTTCCTCGACGGTTTTGCCCTTGACCCATTCGGTGGCCAAGCTGGAGCTGGCGATCGCCGAGCCGCAGCCGAAGGTCTTGAATTTTGCTTCTTCGATCACGTTGGTGTCCGGATTGATTTTCATCTGCAGCTTCATAACGTCGCCGCATTCCGGAGCGCCGACCAAACCGGTGCCCACGTTGGGATCTTCCTTCGACAGGCTGCCCACGTTGCGCGGGTTGTTGTAGTGATCCACTACTTTGTCGCTATATGCCATAACTTGTGCTCCTTAACTCGTCTGAAACTTTTTTGGCCGCCAAACGGCCAGCAAATCTTTGGACCGCGAAACTTCCAACCGGGAAACGGGCAACACCCTTTAGCCGAAGCTAATGAAACTTACGCGGCCCAAGAATACCCTCGGCTTACGGATAGCTGCAATGCCTGACAAGGCTTCGAGAAGCTGATCGCTCAGCTTCTCGCCATGCTCTGCACGCTGACGAAGGCCGCGCTGCGGATGGCTTTGTCCGAGAGCGAAACGTTCGGCACCCACGCCGAGCGGCCCGCGGTCAACTGCCGCAAAGCGTCTTTGATGAACTCCGCGCCCACGCCAAGCAATTTCAAGAACGCGCGCACTTCCTGCAACTGCTGGAAGGAGCGCTGCCCCGCGGGAAGAGCTTCGTCGCTTTCGTCATAAGGAACGAACGCCACGCGAAACGCGGCCCCCGTGCCTCCAATTGAACGGTGAATCTGGATGGTTCCTTCGCTTGCCATTGATGTTGCCTCGCCTTTCCGGGCTGTGCTTATGCTGTTTGCCATTTGACCTTTGAAATATCGATGCCTTCCTTGGCCATCTCATATAGTGGAGACAGTTCGCGGAGTTTGGTTACGACCTGGGTCATCTTTTCGATGACGTAGTCGACCTCCTCCGGCGTATTGAAGCGGCCGAGGCCAAAGCGGATCGAGGTGTGCGCGAGGTCTTCGCCCACGCCTAATGCTTTGAGTACATAGCTGGGCTCGAGGGTTGCCGAAGTGCAGGCAGAACCACTCGAAACAGCAATGTCGTTAATGCCCATCAGCAAAGACTCGCCTTCCACGTAGGCGAAACTCATATTTAAATTGTTGGGCAGCCGGTACTCCATCGAGCCGTTGATGAAGACTTCATCCAGCTTAGCTTCGAGGCCCTTTTGCAGCCGGGTGCGCAGTTCGAGCATGCGCTTGGACTCTTCGGGCATCTCTTTTTGCGCGATTTCGCAGGCTTTGCCGAGGCCCACGATGCCGGGAACGTTCAGCGTGCCGGAGCGCATGCCGCGTTCATGGCCACCGCCATCGATGATGGCGGAAAGCTGCACGCGCGGATTGCGGCGGCGAACGTAGAGCGCGCCCACACCCTTGGGGCCGTAAATCTTGTGTCCCGAGATGGCCAGCAGATCGATGTTGTCTTTCTGCACGTCCACGGGAATTTTTCCGACGGCTTGCACGCCATCCACGGCGAAGAAAATGCCGTGTTCCTTGGCGATTTTGCCGATTTCGGCGATCGGGTTGATGGCGCCAATTTCATTGTTGGCGTACATCACGGTGATCAAAATCGTGGTTGGCCGGATGGCGGCTTTTAGTTCATCGAGATTGACGCGGCCATCTTTTTGCACCGGCAAATAGGTGACTTCGAAGCCTTCTTTTTCGAGGCGCTTGCAGGTGTCCAGCACTGCTTTGTGCTCGATGGCTTCGGTGATGATGTGGTTGCCCTTTTCGCGGTACATTTCGGCAACGCCCTTGATCATCAGGTTGTCGGATTCCGTGGCGCCGCTGGTGAAGATGATTTCCTTCGGCGTGGCGTTGATCAGCGAGGCGATTTGCTGGCGCGCGGTTTCCACCGCTTCTTCGCCGGCCCAGCCGAAGGAGTGGTTGCGGCTGGCGGCGTTGCCAAACTTTTCGTTGAAGTACGGCAGCATGGCTTCGACGACGCGCGGATCGACCGGCGTAGTTGCGTGATTGTCCATGTAAATCGGCAGTTTTACGGCCATTTCTGGGTCTCCTGAATCTTTAACTCTTGTGCTCCCAACTTCTTCAAACCCTGGTTGTTCTACAAAGCTTACGTCTGCTATACCGTTCAACCGTTAAAGCGGCGTCAAGCCGCCGCACTCCAAAAAAACTAGCGAAGCTCGACTAGCGCGTGCTCGTGCACTTCTTCGCTCATCTGAGAAATCGTTACGGTGCCCAAAACATGCAAAATGCTTTCGTTCACCTTGCGCAGCGGCTCGCGCACCGTGCAGCGATCCGTGGCATCGCAGGCCCCGTGGCTGGTTACACAGGAGGTGATGAGCACCGGTCCGTCAATCGCGTTAATCACATCGAGCGCGCTGATGGCCGAAGGCTCTTTCGCCAACTGGTAGCCGCCGCTTGAACCGTGCTTGGCGCCAACCAGCCCGTGCTTGGCCAAGTTTTGCAAAACTTTCGCCATCAGCGTCACGGAGATGCCGTACTCTTCGGCTATCTCATTGGCGCTGCAAGCGTGTTGCTGGCGATGCATAGCTAGATGCTTGACGGCGATCAATCCGTAGTCGGCTTTTTTCGAGAGCTTAAACATTTCCGGTCGATTAATTTGTTCCCCTGAACCGATTACGATGCGAGTACCAATCGCATGGTGCAAACTAGATATACGACTGATTCAGTCGCAAATTAATAGTACCTCTTTGACCGAAAAAAGTCAACGCGCAACGAAATAGTTAAGCTTCTTGTTTACAGCTAGTTAACCCGACTTGGACAGGTTTCGCAGGGCGATTCTTCGATCCAGGCTGCCCTGCCAATTTCCAGCCTCCCGATGCTTAGGGATGCAGCCGTCACGATTCCCATCGTGTTAGGCTACAAAGCCTTAGATGGATGGGCGCAATGAATAGATACAGTTTGCTTGCTGTGAGGCGCATGGCTGCGCGGCGAGATCGAGGCTGGTCCGCGATCAGCCTGCCAATCATCTCGTTCTTGTTTTTCGCGGCAATTCTATTTTCTTTCGCCTGCGCGACGCGTGCGCAGACCTCCTCGGCGACTTCTGGGCAAGGCGTCGCTGGATCTGCTTCGGCGCCGGCGGCTTCGCCGCCAGCAACTACGCCCCGGGCAAAAAAGCATGGCGTTCGGCGGCCCCGGCCAAGCCCCATCGCTCAGCCCGTGATTTTGGTGGGCGCGGGCGATATTGCAGGTTGCAAGAACATCGAAGGCGCGCAAGCCACGGCCAAACTGATTGAGGGGATTCCGGGCACGGTTTTTGCCGCGGGAGATCTGGTGTACGAGAACGGGACGGTGGCAGAATTCAGGAATTGCTACGACCCGACCTGGGGACAATTCCGAGACCGCACCAAGCCGGCGCTCGGCAACCATGAGTACGGCAGTCCTGGTGCGGCGCCGTACTTCGCGTATTGGGGCGCGGCGGCCGGCGCGGCGGGCCAAGGATTTTATAGTTACGACCTTGGCGCGTGGCACATCGTGGTGCTGAACACGAATTGTTACGCCAGCGGGCTAGGCGGTTGCGCGGCTGGTTCGCCCGAGGAGACCTGGCTGAAGGACGATCTGGCGAAGCACGCCGATGGCTGCATCCTGGCGTACGGCCATCACGCGCTTTTCAGCAGCGGCTTTTTCAAGTCGCACGCGGTGCATCCGGAACTAAAGCCGTTTTGGCGAGATTTATACGCCGCGCATGCGGATCTAGTGCTTGCCGGCCACGAACATTCCTACGAACGTTTTGCGCCGCAAGACCCGGAGGGCCAGACCGACGAGAAAAATGGTATCCGCGAAATTGTAGTGGGCACCGGCGGACGGAGCCACGATTTGCTGGGGCTCGGGACGCCGAACAGCGAGGTGCGCAATTGGGAGACTTATGGCGTGCTAAAGCTGGTGTTGTCGGCGCACAGCTACACCTGGGAATTTATTCCGGAAGAAGGCAAGGATTTTCACGACTCGGGATCGGGCACGTGCCACAACGATCCTGCGTCAAGCGTCCCTGAAGCGCATTGAAACTTCAAACGCGGCCGCTACTTGGCTGAACAAGTCGCTCCGCCGCTTGCCGCTTCCACCAATTTCTGGACGCTGGAGACGGGAATCAGCAGCAATTGCGCCTTAGGCTTGGCTAATTCCGTAAGCGCGGCTAGCTGATCGGTCTTCCACTCGGGCTGCGCCTGGGTTCCTAAAATTAAATAGTCCATGGCGGAGACGCCGATTTTTCCCAGCGCGGCAAGACTCTGCGAAACGGGGACTACTTCTCTTACGAGGAACGATTTTTGCGCCAAGGATTCGAGCGCGGGATCGTTGTCGCGCCAGCGCACCAATTCCGCGCGCAACGCTGTGCCGGCTTCGTCGTCCTTGCAGGATGCGGCTAAATATTTATCCACCAGCGCGCCGAAGCGGCGCGCCTCGTCGCTTTCGAGCGATACTGCGTCGACCACGCGATGCAGCGGTGTGGCGCTGGTCGGCTCTGAAGGTGCAAGTTGTTCGCGCGCGTAATCTTTCACCGGCTCGACCACGTCCGCCAGCGCGTGCAAGGCGGCAAATTCCTGCGGCGTGGCGGAGTGGCCGGCGATGCGCTGCAGCATCTGGCGGTAATAGGTTTTGTGCGTGAGGCCCAGCCATTCGAGACGGGCGCTCTCCGCGTCCATGCGCGCGTACATCGAGGGCACATCGGTAGTATTTTGCGGCGACCACAGGCGCTCGGCGATTGCCGCGTTGCGCGGCCAGATGCGCGAATCGACGTTCTCCGTGTTTACGTATTCCGACCACATGCACGATTCGCCGCCGAGAATGCGCAATTTTTCTTCTGGAGAGAGGTCTGCCGCCGCGCCGCTCAGCGGATCGACCGCATAGTGCCGCTGCGCCGACCAGCCCAAATCCAGATAGTAGCCGTTGGATAGAATTCCGCGGAATCCCTGCTTCGCGGCGGCGGCCAAAGACGCCTGGCCGCGCCAGGATTGAATCACGATATCGTGCGGCGCATCCGGCGCCAAGACCTCGTCCCAGCCGACCATGCTTTTGCCGTGCTTGGCGACAATGGCCTGCAGCTTTTTATTGAAGTACGACTGCAAGGCTTCGTTGTTCTTCAAACCGTTCGCGTGCATGAAGGCTTGAATCTTCGGGTTGGCGTCCCATTCCTTGCCGTTTACTTCGTCGCCGCCGACGTGAAAAAAATGATCCGGAAATAATTTTGTCATTTCGCCGAAAAACTCGTTCAGAAATTTATAGGTTTTTTCGTTCGTAGGATCGAACGCCGGATCAAAGACTCCCCAGCGCCGCTCAATTTCGTATGGCCCCGAGCCGCTCGCAAGTTCCGGATATCCCACCAGCCAGGCGGTGCTGTGCCCCGGCACATCGAACTCCGGCACCACGCGAATGCCGCGGTCGCGCGCGTATTCGATCAGTTCGCGCACTTCCTCCTGCGTGTAATAGAGGCCATCTGAGCCCATTTCCTGCAGCTTGGGGAATTTTTTGCTTTCCACGCGAAAGCCCTGATTTTCTGAGAGGTGCCAGTGCAACACATTCATCTTTACCGCTTCCATACCATCGAGATTCCGCTTCAAGACGTCCATGGGCATGAAGTGGCGGGCGGAATCGATCATCATGCCGCGCCAGGGAAAGCGCGGCTTATCTTGAATGGTCACCGCGGGTGCGGCAAAACCCTGAGGCGTTACCGCGACCAACTGTAGAAACGTTTGCAAGCCATGCATGGTGCCGAGCGAGGTTTCAGCGTCCAGCTTGGCGCCGCTGCTGGAGATTTCCAGAGTGTACGATTCGTCTTCACCTAATTCCTGAATGGCCTGGCTGGCGTGCGCGGTGTGAACGATGAGTGTCGCGGTGGCCGCAGTTTTCGCAGTGCTGCTTTTCAAAGCGGTCTCAGATTCCTGCGGTAGGACCAACCCGGTCTCGCGCGCTAACTGCCGGCGAAATCTTTGCACCGCGCGTTCGAGGCGCGCTTCGGAGTAGCCCGTAAGCGCGACGGAGAATTTGGCGTCGACCGCCAACTCACCACTGCCAGGTTGCGCGTTCGCCGGCAGGGGCATCACATTCAAGGTCGGCAAACTTTGCTGCTGTGCCCGCAAATTCGTTGCAGCGAGCGTTCCCACAATAGCCATCATGGCGCACACCTTCACCCACGAGCGGTTTCCATTAAACCGTTTCAATACAACTCCGCGAGTGTTACGGCCCATTTTTGATTTTCCTCGTTTGAAGATGTGTTTACGGAAAATCGAGGATATCCGCCGGAAGCCCGACCGTCCAGAACTACTTTTGCGCCCCTGCTTGCGGCGGCCC
>Ga0209655_10000826_pt1 | contig 11735 bp, 13 predicted proteins | sample BogFormECP03_OM2_FD_188236 | JGI IMG/M metagenome (GOLD analysis project Ga0209655, IMG submission 188236) | Bog forest soil microbial communities from Calvert Island, British Columbia, Canada - ECP03_OM2 (SPAdes) (version 2) | ecosystem: Environmental > Aquatic > Freshwater > Wetlands > Bog ...
GTAGCCCCGTTGGAATGCGGCGACCACGCCGATCACCAACCAGACCACCACAATTGCACTGATTAAACCTCCGCCGCGCATCCTGGCCTCCATCAATGTCGGAGCAAAACCGTCGGGCAAATAGCCCAGACGAAATACCCGCGCCGGCACGTATTCAAACATGGCAATTCGACATGGGTCTAACGACGCGAAAGCGTTCCTGAGCTGCGGCGTCCCGATTAGTACTGCGGCACCGGTTCGCGAGTCTGCGGGGCAGGTGGTTCAAGCTCCGGTTGGCTGCGCGCCGCTTGGCGGATCGAAACGAGAACCTACCTCGCAGAGCACCCAAATCTGTTGCGCACCAAGGGCTCGCTAGCGGCGTTGCGCGGATACGAAAAACGTTGGCGGCACTACGTCGTCTGCCGGAACGTTGCGTCCGTATCGAGTCAGCATCTCGCTCATGGTGAGTGCTGATGCATCCCAGCCGTGTTCACGCAGCCAGCCCGTCACGTCGGTGCGCTCCTCGGGGTACCACAGGTCTTCGTCTGCGGGCACCTCAGTGCCGAGCACCCGGGCCGCCGTGGCGCGCAGGCGATGCGACTGTTCACGCTGGCGGGCCAACCGCTCGGGATCCAGCGCGCTCTCCGCGGGCGCGTTGGTGGCCAGCCAACTGCCGGTCGGACTCAACGCGTGGATGCGCTCGAACAGCAGGTCCTGGGCCCGCGCCGGCAGATACCGGAGCAGTCCCTCGGCTGACCACGCGGTCGGCTGAGATGGGTCAAACCCCGCTTCCTGCAACGCTGTTGGCCAGTCCTGCCGCAGGTCTATCGCGATGCTGACCAGCCGTGCTGTCGGTTGTGCGCCGCGGCGCTGCAGGGTGGACGACTTGAACTCCTGAACCTTGGCCTGATCCAGCTCATAGACGGTGGTCCTATCAGGCCACGGCAGCCGCCATGAGCGCGCGTCCAAACCAGCGGCCAGGATCACCACCTGGCGCACGCCGGACGACGTTGCGTTGAGGAAGTACTCGTCGAAAAACGCTGTCCGCACAGCCATGAAGTCGATCATCACCTGCAGGTGGGCCAGCAGATCCGGGTCGTCTGTCAGTTCGGCAGCCTTGGCGGGATTCGCCATCAGGTGCCACATGCCGTCGCCGGCCGCCTCGAGAAATGCCCGCGCGAAGGGATCCTGGATGAGCGGGCTCGCACTTTCGGTTTCGGCGGCGCGAGCCGCGGCAACGCCGAGCGCTGTTGAGCCCACACTCTCGGTGATGTCCCAGGAATCGTTGTCGGTTCGCGGCATTGTCGTTCTCCTATCTGCAGCCAGCACCGGAGAGTACGCCGCCTGGCTGAGAAGGCGCTGGGCTCAATCGGCTACGGCCGGTTCGCGGCGATCCACTCGGCCGCCCGACGCTTCGAGGCGCGCGACAACCAGCCGTCTTGGATGAGCTCGGCCAGTTCGGTTTTGCTGACATCGGCCAACCGGCTGGCCCGGATCAGCACTGACGGATGGTCGTCGAATCGATCGGTGGTGAAGAAGGGCGAATTCGGGTCCTGCACCAGCGCCAGCTTGTCGTTCTCGGATTCCACCCAGATCATGATCACGTCGCCGATGCGCTCCCCGGTATCAGGGTCGACGGCGTCGGGTTGAGGGGTGCGGAAGAAGACGAACGACTTGCCGCCGACCTGGTAGATCGCGTTGCCCTTCGGTCCTTCGATCCGCCGGGCATACGGCATCGCCGCGGCGATCTCATGGACGTCGCTCAATCGGGCGGGCAAGTCGGTCATGAGGCTACTGCTGCAACAATTCCGCCATCGCCGGGATGATCGTCTGCAACGCCTTCAACGGACGCAGCATGACCTTGAACGACACGATCTGCTCCTGGTCGTTCCAGTGGATCATGTCGATCCCGTTGACGTAGATCCCGTCGATCGTCGCCGCGAACTCGAGGATCGCGGAATGATCTTTGAACCACTGCTCTACATAACGAAAATCGTTGGCACCGAACACTTTTACAGCCGCCTTGAGGTACATCAAGGTCTTCTGACGGCCTTCTTGTGGGGTGAAGACCGCGGGGGAGAAGAAGACGGCGTCCTCAGCGATCAGAGCGTCCAGCTCGTCGGTCCGGCCGTTCTCGATGATCGAGGTCCAGCGCGCAATCACCGGTGGCGTCATAGCGCAATCCTTGCAGACGGTAGCTTCAGCAACGTGGACAACCCAGCCGACCCAGAGGCCCTCGATGCCCTGGCCGAGTGGATGTCGCAGCAGGGGTTGGGCGACGGCCCGCTGCAGGACGTCGCGAAGGTCAGCGGCGGTACGCAGAACATCATGTTGCGGTTCACCAGGTCGGGCCGACCCTACGTGCTGCGACGCGGGCCGAAGCACCTTCGTCCGCGCACCAACGTGGTGATCATGCGGGAGACCCAGGTACTGGCGGCGCTGGCCGGCACCGACGTGCCGCACCCGCACCTGATCGCCAGCTGCGACGACCCGAGCGTGCTCGGCGACGCGGTCTTCTATCTGATGGAGCCGATCGACGGGTTCAACGCCGGCGAACAGTTGCCCCCGCTGCATGCCGGCGACCCGGCTGTGCGGTTCCGGATGGGACTGTCGATGGCCGAAGCCCTGGCCAAACTGGGTGCCGTCGACTACCGCGCCGTCGGGCTCGGCGATTTCGGCAAGCCGGAAGGTTTCCTGGAACGCCAAGTGCCGCGGTGGCTTTCGGAGCTGGAATCGTACCGGGAGTTTGACAACTATCCCGGGCCGGACATTCCCGGGGTCGACGACGTCGCAAAGTGGCTCGAGCAAGGTCGGCCGTCGGCGTGGACGCCGGGCATCATGCACGGCGACTACCACGCGGCCAACGTGATGTTCTCTCGCACCGGTCCTGAGGTCGTCGCCATCGTCGATTGGGAGATGTGCACGATCGGTGACCCGCTGTTGGATCTGGGCTGGCTGCTGGCCACCTGGCGACCTTCCGACGCGACAAGCGCGTTCGGCGGCACATTATTCGAGAAGGGCGGACTGGCCAGCACCTCCGACCTGGTGGAGCAGTATGCGCGCAACACCACCCGGGACCTGTCCCACATCACCTGGTACACCGTGCTGGCCTGTTTCAAGCTCGGCATCGTGCTGGAGGGCACGCAGGCCAGGGCTAGCGCAGGTAAAGCACCGAAGGAAGTCGGCGAACTCCTGCATGCGGCCACGGTAAGTCTGTTCGAGCAGGCACTGACCCTGATGGAGAGCACATGATCGATTTCGATATACCCGCGGACCTGGCGGCGCTGCGCGACGAGATCCGCGCTTTTGTCGCCGAGCAGATCGTGCCGTACGAGGCCGATCCGCGCCTCACCCGACACGGCCCCGACGACGCCCTGCGGGCCGAGCTGGTCGAGCTGGCCCGTGCAGCCGGGCTTCTAACCTTCCAGGCGCCCAAGCGTTTTGGCGGCCGGGAGCCGTCGCACGGCGAGCAGGCGGTCTTGTTCGAGGCGGCCGGTTGGTCGACGCTGGGCCCGGTGGCGCTGAACTGCGCCGCACCCGACGAGGGCAACATGTTCTTGCTGGGCAAGGTCGCCAACACCGAGCAAGTTGAGCAATTCCTGCTGCCGGTCATTGACGGAAGGCAGCGGTCGGTGTTCGCGATGACCGAACCCGGCGGCGCCGGTTCGGATCCCAACCAGCTGGCCACCGAGGCGAAGTTCGACGGGTCCGACTACGTCATCAACGGGCGCAAGTGGTTGATCACCGGCGCGCACGGCGCCCGGACGTGGATCATCATGGCCCGCGTCGCACCCAACCCGCACGGCGGCCCCGACCTCAGCGGGCCGACGCTGTTCCTCTGTGACGGCGCGACCCCGGGTATCGAGCTCGAGCGGGTGATGAACACGATGGACCGCAACTACGTCGAAGGCCACGGCGTGGTGCGGTTCACCGACCTGCGGCTGCCGTCGTCAGCCGTACTCGGCGAGGTCGGCCAAGCCCTGCGCTACGCGCAGTTGCGGTTGGCGCCGGCACGGCTGACGCACTGCATGCGATGGCTGGGGGCGGCCTCGCGCGCACAGTCGATCGCGGTGCAGCACGCGCGTGAACGGACCGCGTTCGGCAAGCCGCTCGGTGAGCACCAGGGCGTGAGTTTCATGATTGCCGACAACGAAATCGCTTTGCAGCAATGCCGACTCGCGATCTGGTGGGCGTGCTGGACTCTGGACAAGGGCGACCGAGGCACGGGCCGCCACGTTAGCTCGATGGTCAAGGCCTACGTTTCGGAGGAGCTGTTCAAAGTCGCCGACCGCTGCGTGCAGATCCTCGGCGGCATCGGCATCTCCGACGAGACACCGGTGGGGATGATCTTCTCGGATATCCGAGCCTTCCGGCTCTACGACGGCCCGACCGAGGTGCATAAGTACGCGATCGCCCGTCAGGTGCTGCGCGCCGTCTAGTTACTGGTGCCGGTACCTACCGCGGACAACGCGTCGTCCAGTGTCGGATACGTCGACACGATTTTGTCGAGGCCGGTCAACTGCATCGGTCTGTTTGTCGCCGGATTGTTGGCCACTATCGCGACCTGAGCTGATTTGCTGGCCTTTTCATGGATGGCCGCCAGGATCCGCAGACCTACCGATGCCATAAAACTCACTTCGGAAAGTTCGATGACGAGAACCGGCGGATCATCGTCAAGCGCTCCCGCGATTGCCGCTGCAAAAGCCGGCGCGGTGCTCAAATCGATTTCGCCACCGACGCTTACCACGGCGACCCCTTCGCGGTGAGCGACCGAGGTCGTGATCGGACCCACAGCTGACAACGGTCATCCTTCGTCTGGCATCCCATCGCACCTGGCGGACCTGGTACCGACCCGGTGCCGCCGTCGCGAACTGGCAGAAATATTACTTCAACTACTCGGCTGGCGAGGCTCCGTTAGTCTTGGCCGCGGGACTTACACCCGCTGCGAAGGGCCGGGAGGTTCGATGTCGGATCAAACGATAGATCTGTCGGGAACGGGCGTCGTCAATCAGACGCCGGCAATCTCGAGTGCAGGTTTGCTGCTGCCACAGCTGGTGCAGCACTTACGCCAGAACCGAACGGGTCTGCGCGAGGAGTGGGCCCGCAGGATCACCGAAGCCGAATTGCTGACCGCGATGTCGCCCGAGGAGATCTTCTCCGAGGCGACGACGGTGTACGACAGCTACGTCGAGGTGCTCGAGACCGGTAGCGTCGAGGCGCTTCAGGACTACGCACGCGACCTGTCCGAACGCATCATTCCCCGTGGCGTGGAGACCAATGAGGTCGTCGGCATCGTGTTGCTGCTGCGTGACGTGCTGGCCCGCTCGCTGTTCGAGAAGTACCAGACGGACTTCGACCTGCTCAACCGGGTGCTCGACGCCTACGAGCCTGCCGCCAACCGGATCGCCAACACCGTCGCCGTCGGCTTCGTGCAGGAGCGCGAGCGCATCATCCGCCAGCAGCAGGAGGCCATCCGCGAGCTGTCCACGCCGGTGCTGCAGGTGCGCGAGCAGTTGCTGATCTTGCCGATCATCGGTGTTTTGGACAGTCAGCGCGCCCGGCAGGTCACCGAGCAGCTGTTGAGAGCTATTCGCGCCAACCGGGCCAAGGTCGTCGTCATCGACATCACCGGTGTGCCGACGATCGACTCCACGGTGGCGAACCACCTGGTGCAGACCGTCGACGCGTCGGGCTTGATGGGCGCCAGCGTGATCATCACCGGCCTGTCGTCGGAGATCGCGCTAACCCTGGTGACGATCGGGCTGGATCTTTCCAAGATGAACGCCGTCGGTGACCTGCAGGGCGGTATCGAAGAAGCCGAACGTCTGCTGGGCTACGAGGTCACCCGCACCGGCGAAACAGGCGGATAACAGTAATCCCCGAAAGTTTCTGAGAGCGAACACGAGCGCGCCATGCCAGTACCGATCCTGAAGCAAGGCCCAATCCTCATTGCGTCGGTGCAGGCGGCGCTGACCGACTCCGACACCGAGCGACTGCGCTACGACCTGATGGAGCGGGTCAGCCGCTACCGCGCACAGGGGATCATCGTCGACGTCACCGCCATCGACGTGATGGACTCCTTCGCCGCGCGATCGCTGCGCACGATTGCGCACATGACGCGCCTACGTGGCGCGGACACCGTAATCGTCGGCTTGCAGCCGGAGGTGGCGTTCGCGATGGTCCAGCTGGGATTGATGTTCGACGATATGTACACGGCGTTGGACCTCGAAGAGGGCCTGGCACTGCTGAATCGGCACCTGGGGCTGGGGAAATCGATCGGACTCGACGGTGGAGGATGACGTCAAGGTCGATGTCGGCAACCCCGACGACATCGTAGCGGCGCGTCAGGCGGGTCATCAGATGGCTCGCGACCTGGGTTTCTCGTTGACCGATGTCACGATGATCGCGACGGCGATCTCGGAAGTCGCCCGCAACATCACCAGCTACGCCGGCTTCGGGGCGATTCGGGTTTGGGTGCAAGACCGGGAAGGCCGCCAGGCCCTGGTGGTGCGAGCCGAAGACGACGGTCCAGGCATTGCCAACATCGAAAGGGCAATGGAGGACGGCTATTCCACCGGTCGCGGCCTGGGCCTCGGCCTGCCCGGCGCACGCCGCTTGATGGACCGCATGATCGTGGAGTCCACGCCGGGTCACGGGACGGTCATCGAGATGTGGAAGTGGATTCCGAACAATGGCTGAGCACGGTTGGCTGGGTCCGATCGAATGGGCGGCCAAGGCGAGCGCGCGACCCGGTGAAAACATCTGCGGCGATAAGCTTATCGCCGTCGACGTTGACGGCACCGCCGCCCTCATGGGTGTGCTGGACGGTCTCGGCCACGGCGCGGAGGCCGCCGAGGCGGCGAAGCGCGGCGTGGACGTGCTCCGGTCTGGTCGCGCCGAGCCACTGGACGTACTCGTCCGGCGCTGTCACAATGCCCTGTCCGGCACCAGGGGGGCTGCGATGACGTTGGCGCACATCGATTTTCGATCCGATACCCTCAGTTGGATCGGCATCGGTAATGTCGCCGCCGACCTTGTCGCCAAACACCCGGCCGGTCTCGAGGTGCGGTCCTCGGCACGGCTTGCCGGCGGCATCGTCGGCTACCGGATACCCGAAGCGCTGACACCGCAGCATGTTCCGATCCGCCCCGGCGATCTGCTGGTGATGGCCAGTGACGGTATCGTCGAAGACCACCTGGACGGTATCGACTTCTCCGCATCGTCATTGACGATCGCTGACCAGATTCTGCACGCACACGCCAAAGGCAATGATGACGCGCTGGTGCTCGCCGCGCGTCACCGAGGCGCGTCGGGATGACGCCCCGATGACTCGCGCCAACGACGACGATGCCGGCGTAGCCGGGATCGGTGGGGGTACCGCCCGCTTGCGGGGGAGAGTGGCGCCATGACTGAAGCCGGCGACTTCCATGTCGGGTACGCCGCCGCCCTGCGTACCTACCTGGAAGCGCGCGGCGAAGAAGACCTCGCCGTCGGCCACGAGCTGGGACGCCGTGCCTTGCAAGAAGGCATCAGCATGCTCGACATCATCGAGAACCACTCCTGGCTGATCAACGAACTGGCACAGAGTCGCAGCGGCGTCGACCTGGTGGCTGCGCTGGGTTTTCTGTTGCAGACGCTTGCCCCCCTCGACGTTGCGACCCGCGGATTTCTCGATGGCACAAAGCGTTACGAAGAACAGCGGGCCCGCGCCGAAGATCTGGCCGACCGCGACGAGTTCCGCAGCGCCTTGGTGAATTCGCTGCAGGAAGGATTCTTCGTCGCCAATCATGAAGGGGCGGTCACCGAAGTCAATGATGCATTCACCAAAATAACCGGTTATCCGGGGCACAGTGTCCCCTACCGGTGGCCGCACCCGTGGCTGGTCGACCAGAAAGCGGCGCAGCAGCAACAGTTACGGCTCAACCAGGAGAGCCAAGTTCGGTACGAGACACCGATTCGGCATCGAGATGGCCGGCTGGTGTGGGTGACGGTCAACATCAACAGGGTCCCGGCGGATGTCGCCGATAACGACGTGTACGTCGGGACGATTCGCGACATCACTGCCGAGCGCGCCTTTGCGGCACGGGAAAGCGCGGTCCTGCGCTTGGCCACCGCTGTCGGGGTGGCCAAAAGCGTGGCTGAGGTGCTCACGATCACCCTCGACGAGTGCCGCCTCGCGCTCGACGTACACCGAGTAGTCGCCGCGGTGTGGCCGACGAACGTTGGTGACCCGACGATTCAGGTCGCCGGCGACAAAGCCACAGTGCCCTGGCGTCAACTGGATCCATTGCTGCGTCAGATATTCCAACAGGCGCGCCATCAACTGCCGCTCACAGTGCAGCCGATCGACTGGCCGGACAATCCGGGCGCGGCGGGCGGAATCGTTGCGGTCCTCACCGGCGGCGGAGATGTCGCATTGTGGCTGGAGCTCCGGGTGCCCCGCCGGGTCAGCGCGGAGGATCGTCTGCTGGTCACCGTGCTCGTCGGGCACCTTGGGCTGGCAATACAGCATGTGCGCCAATTCGAGACCGCACGCGAGACTTCGCTGACACTGCAGCACGCGATGCTGGCGCCAACGGAGCTTCCGCCCGGCTTCGCGGTCCGCTACGAACCCGCGGTGTCGCCGTTGGAGATCGGCGGCGACTGGTATGACGTGCTGCGGCTCGGCGACCACCGGATCGGCATCATCGTCGGCGATTGTGTGGGTCGCGGCCTGTCCGCGGCTGCGGTAATGGGTCAGCTCCGCAGTTCCGCACGGGCGCTGCTACTCACCGGGGCCGAGCCGGCCATGCTGCTCGAAGAACTCGACGCGGTGGCCGAGCTGATCCCAGATGCCTTCTGCACCACAGTTTTCCTCGCGGTGCTGGATACCGATTCCGGTGAATTCTGTTACAGCTGCGCGGGCCACCTGCCGGCAGTGCTGGCCGCGCCGCATTCCGGGCCGACGCTGCTTGTTGACGCGCGCTCAGTTCCGCTGGCGGTGCACCGCAAGGCTTCTCGTCCACAGGCGTCCGTGGTTCTGCCACCCGGGTCGACGTTGATGCTCTACACCGACGGACTGGTTGAGCGGCGTGAGGTATCGATCGACGAAGGTATCGCGCGGGTTAGTGCTACCGTGGCCGGCGGGATGAACCTGCCGGTCGATGCCGTCGCGGACGCGGTGCTCGCCGAGATGGCGCCGCCAACCGGATACGACGATGACATCGCGATCATCATCTACCGGCATCCTTACGTGCCGTTGACGATTGAGATGGCGGCAGTGGCCGAGCAATTGAGCGACGTCCGGCATCAGTTCGGCGCGTGGCTGCGGGCCGCTACCGTTCCGGAGAGAACGATCGCCGACATCATCCTGGCGGTCAACGAGGCGGCCGCCAACAGCATCGAGCACGCCTACCGAGGACATGAACCGGGCAAGGTGCGTATCGAAGCCGAAAACGACGGCGCCCGAGTGCATGTCCGGATCATCGACAAAGGTTCATGGAAGCCGGCACGGGCCGACCCCGGCGTCCGCGGACGCGGATTACTGCTGATCCGGGCGGTCAGCGACTGGCTCGAGATGGACTGCACCCCGACGGGCACCACGGTGAACATGATTTTCCATTTGCCCGACCAGACGTCGTAACGTCTGCGGCTATGGCAGCACCGTGTGCATCAACATCACGTCGTACGCCGACCACAGCGACAGGTTGAAGTACAGGTCTCTGCCTGACGACCAGGGATGGATCATCGGCGCGTATATGCCGCCTGGCATCGAAAATGACGACACCAGTGGTTGTTCCGGACTCCATGGTCCTGTCGGAGACGGCGCGGTCCGCGCCACGACGTCGTTGCTGCCGCCGTTGGTGTAGAGCACCAGGTATTGCTTGAGATAGTCGTTGTACTGCGCTGACATCTCGCCCACCGGCCCGGGGAAGATCGGCGTCGCCGCGCCCGGGTCCATCGGAACCCAGCCCTTCCCTTCGCCGTTCCAGTACTGGTACTTGCTCAGATCGGGCAGCCCCCCCGGGGGGACTCGCGACAGGAATGCCGGACCGCCGCGTCCGGACGGGGTCCCGAAGGAATAGAGGTAACCGTCCCTCCCCTTCATGAACGAGCCCATCTGGAAGTTCTCATTGCCCGGGAAGTACCGGCCGCCCGGGACAGTGTCCGCCGAGGCCAGGCGGATGGTGCCGGGGAAGATCCCCCAGCTCTGGCCATTGTCAACAGATCTGGCGATTCCGGAGTAGTTCGTCGACCAATCGCCGTCGCGACCCCAATTCTTGATGGACATGAAGCTCATGTACTGAGTTCTGCCGAGGGACATCGCGGACGTCGGAATGATTCCGGTCTCGTGCGATGCCTTGTGGATGCTGTTGAGGACCTGTTTGGAAAGGCCCGGCGCCCAAACCGGTGAGCCGGAGTATGGGTTGTTGGGCACCCCGTCGGCCACGTGAAGCCCATGAGACAGATCGCGGTCTTGGCTGCGGAAGAGTACGTTGTACCGCCACTGCTGGCCGCGCACAGCGCAATAGCCGAAGGTGTCACCGAAGGCCATCAAAACCTGTCGGTTGCCGGGATCGCCGTTGTCCCAGGGGATCCCGAGGTCGGTTCCCGAGATACCGAACCGTTCGAGGGTGCGATTAGGGCTGTTCGGTCCGGTCACGAAGTCGACGAGCGAGGTCGGGGCACCGGCGACCCCGGCGGGGGGAGGCAGTGGTGCCGGCACGGCCTCCGGAACCGCCTGATTAGCGTTCGGGAACCATGGGACGGCGCCGGGAGGAGTGGGCCCCGGCGTCACCGCAGCCTGGAGTTGCGCCTGCTTTTGGGCTTGGGTCAGGGGTTTAAGGAGGGAACCGAAGGACTGGATCAGCGGACCCAGTTTGGGCAGCGGGGCGTTCTCGTTTGTACCCCGAGGCCTGCGCCCGGTCGGTGGTGCCACGACCGGCGCAGGCGCAGGCATGTCGGGAAGTGCGGCCGGGGGCGGGGCGTTCGCTTCGGGCGCGTTGCAGGGTGTGGCGCTCACCGGTGGCGCGATGCCGATCGGAAGAACGAGTCCGAGAGCAGCAGCCGACGCCACCGACATTGAAACGATTCGACGCATCGCCGACTCCCACCTTTCCAAGGGCGATCCGTCGCATTGACGTCCGCAGTTGGCTTATGTGACGATAGTGGTCGATGTGGCTGATGTTGCCGCTGAATTTTCAATAGGTACGCATCCGTGACCGTGTCGCAATCCAACGAAGGTTGCGACGCGGCGTAAGTATCGGGGTGCCCCGCGGCGGCTAAGCGGCTAGCGCCGAGGTAATCGCCTCACCGTCGTGATCGGTGCCCAAGCCGCTCAGTAGTTGTTGCAGGTGGTGGCGACCTGTTCGAGAAGTCCAAAGTTCTGCTGAGCCCCTGGCGCACTCGCAAGCTGCTGGGCCATCACCATGCGTTGACTCGGCGGCGAGGCGAGGAACTGACGCACATAGGACTGTGCCACCGGCGATGCGTTGAATTGCGCGGCAGTGGCCGGATCTTGCGCATTGAGCGCCGCCATCACCTGCGAGTAATTGCAGGTTGTGTTGACGATCGGACCCAGGTCAGGATCTGCCGACGCGACCCCGGCCCCGACGGTCAACGACAATGCCAGACCGCCAACCGCGACACCCATTCTGGTCAAACACATCTTGATCATTCGTGGTCTCCTTGCAACTGATTGCATCGACTCTAATCCCCTGAGCTACCGGCGGGCTTCGCCATACCGCTCGGGCACCCGGACTCGCCCGTGATGACCG
>Ga0209655_10000827_pt1 | contig 11730 bp, 13 predicted proteins | sample BogFormECP03_OM2_FD_188236 | JGI IMG/M metagenome (GOLD analysis project Ga0209655, IMG submission 188236) | Bog forest soil microbial communities from Calvert Island, British Columbia, Canada - ECP03_OM2 (SPAdes) (version 2) | ecosystem: Environmental > Aquatic > Freshwater > Wetlands > Bog ...
GGTCCTTTTCGCGCGAGCGTTTGTGCTTGCCGATGATGGCGGACGCGATGACCAGCGCTCCCGCCAATCCGCAGGAGAGTATAAACATCAGCAACAGCGGGCCATAGTTGTCGAGGTAGTTGCTGTTCATTTTCGTGGCGCTGTTATAATAACGACCCGAGAGCAGCCGGTCAAATGAACTCTGTATTACTACGATTTTATTTTGTGCTGTTCAGCTGCGTGGCGAGCGCGGGGAATCAGGCGCAATGAGCTCTGGCTTCAATACGGACGTCAAAGTGGGAGAGCACGTCTTCCACGTGCAGACCGAAGATCGCGGGCCGCATCATCCCATCATTGATACGGTTGTATATCAGCAGGGGCGGATTCTGCACCGGCGCGCCTCGAACTACGAACAGGGCGCCGACGCTGCGCCTTTTAGCGCGGAAGAGTTGCGCCAGCGCGTCGAAGAGCAGCATCGCGCCGTGATTGAAGCCCTGCGCTCTGGCGCTTTGGATGCAGAAATTGCTTCGGCGGAAACGGCTACGCAGGCCAGCCGTCCGAGCGGCATTCAGGTGCAGTTGTTGAATCCCGGGTCGTGGCTTTCGGCGGGGAAAGTTTCGCTGGAGCTGGAAGTTTCGCGGAAAGCAGATCGTCAGCCGCAACCAGGGGCGGCTGTGAAAGCCGTGATCGAAGGCGCGCTGGCCGACGGCACACATTCCGGCACCAGCGACGATCAAGGGCGCGTGCACATTCATTTTCCGCTGCCGCCGCTGGGAAAAGGCGACTTGGCGCTGGTGATTCAGGCGCATGCGGATGCAGCTAAGGATGAGATTCGCTTTGCGATGAGAACGCGCGCGACGAATCCCACGGCCGGCGCGGCGCAATGACGGTGACGATCAATGGTGAGCGCCGCGAGGTGCCCGATGGCATCGCCGTTTCAGCGTTGCTGGAACATTTGGGCATGCCGCGCGACCGCGTGGCCATCGAACGCAATCTGAAGATTCTGCCCCGGGCGGATTGGAACCAGACGCAGGTGCAGCCGAACGACAGCTTCGAGATTGTGCACTTTGTGGGCGGCGGCTAGCGGTTCGGGTTTGTTGGGGCACTGGCGGCGGGCACGTTAGCCGCCATGATTTTTCGTGCTGGGTCGTTATCGCAATAGACGCGCCATTCCGCCACCCGTCCGTCTTTCACCACTGCTTTCCACGCCGCCGGAATCTCCCAGAAATTTCCTCGCGCTAGCTTACCGCTGACGGCGAATGTGCCGCGCGCTTTTCCGAACATCGCCACCATGTCGCCGCGATCGAATTCGTCGGTCACCTCGATCGCGTAATCGGGGAACATGCCGAAATAGAACTTCCAGCCTTGGCGCATTTGTTCGGCGCCGCGAAATGAATGGTCGAGTGCATCCACGAAGAGGTGGTCAGGCGTCATCAGCGCCACGAGGCCGTCCACATCGTGCGCATTGATCTTGGCGACGAAGGCCACGGCTACGTCCGTTGGGCTGGGTTGGTTCATACCTTATTGCGCTCGCATGGAAAGCGTGTTCCGCGCGGGAAGCATATCCAAAATTGCCAACGAAGAGCTAGTGGTTTGTGCCGGGGAGAGCCTGTCGTCCATGGTCGCGCGCTGCTATTTCTTGCGCGTGAGGTGAAACGTTTCGGTCTGTTCCTTTCCGTTGGCCATTAACGTCCAGGTCTCAGAGAAGTGATCGTTATCCTCGATCTTCAGCGTCATAGCGTGCATGTGCATATCGTCGTTGCTGGCCAAATTTGCGGCGCCGGTGAAGGCGAACACAAACTCATTGGAACTCGCCGTCACGGCGGGAGTCTCCAGGTGCGGCTGATTACCCTGCGAACAATAGTGCGTCAGCGCCAGGCGATTTCCGTCCGGCGTGTACATCGTCACCATTTGATTGTCTTTGTCGCTCTGAAATGTCTCTTCCAGCGCGGTGTTATTCGAGACCAGGCGGATCGTGTCCTCGACATGCTTGCCTGAGGGGTCCGTGCCGTCCCATTCGCCCACTAGCCTTTTCAACCGGTCAAACGCGTTCGCGGGCGCCGATTGTGAACCAACCCGCGCGGCAAACACTCCCAGCGCGAAAATTGCCGCGGCCGAAATGACGATCATCGTGCGCATTGCCCCCTCCTCACGGTCTCGATTGTGAATTTTCAGGTATTCCTACTTCTCCACAGCTTCGGCAAGTTTTTCCAGGCATCCAGTCCAGCCGCGCTGGTAATCGTCGCGTTCCTTTGCGGATGTCGCGCCGAGATCGTGGGTTAGCACGACCTCTGTCGATTTTCCGCGTTCCAGTAATTCGACGGTGACGAGGGTGTCTCGGGGATGGAGCATTGCTTTGTGGCCAGCTTTGTCGGTGTGCCCGAGATTCCAGGTAAAGACAATTTTTTCCGGGCGCTTGATTTCAGTGTAGATGGAGCGGTGGATGTAGATGTCGCCGTCTGGAGTGCGTATATCCAGCGAGAAGCCTCCGCCCACGAGGAAATCGAATTGCAAGTATTTGATGATGTGGCTGGTGGCGTCGCGGCACATCCAGCGATCCATTTGTTCCTGGCGCGCGAATGCGTCGAAGACTCTTTCGCGGGGCGCGGCAATGGTGCGGCGCACTTCGATTTTGCCGGTTGGGCCTGGCGTGGCTGATGTCATAGTGTTTCCTCCTCAAAGCCGTCGTCGTCGCGTCGCCGATTGCTTGCTGTGCTTGCCGCGGACGTCTTGATTCGCGGAATCTTCCAAATAGCGCGCCAGGGAATCGAGTTGCGCTCCCCAGAACTGGCGGTAGTGCTCGATCCAGGCCGCTGCGTCTTTCATCGGCTCGGCGCGCAGCCGGCAACGATGCACGCGACCGTCCTTCTGCCGCGAGACCAGGCCGGCATGTTCCAGTACGCGCAGGTGCTTCGACACTGCGGGAAGCGACATTTTGTAGGGCGCGGCGAGTTCGCTAACTGATGTTTCGCCTTGATGTGCGAGGCGCGCGAGGATTCCACGGCGCGTGGCGTCGGAAAGAGCCGCGAAGGTGGAATCGAGCAACGCGCCTGAATAGTTAACCATGTGGTTTAGTATTGGCGCAGCGGCGGATTTTGTCAAGGAAATGTTGGCGGTTTAAGCCAACCAGAAAGGGAACTACAGGCCGGCGAGCAGGTGGCCGAGCTTGTCTTTCTTGGTGCGGAGGTAAGCAGCGGAATGTTTGCTGGTGCGCGGGCGGCAGGGAACGCGCTCGACGACGCGAATGCCGGCGCTTTGAAGCTGCGCGACCTTGTCGGGATTATTGGAGAGCAGGCGCACGTCGCGAATGCCCAGCGCCTTCAGAGCTTCGGCGGCGAATTCGTAATCGCGCGCGTCATCGGCAAAACCCAGGCGGCGATTGGCTTCGACGGTGTCGAGGCCCGCGTCCTGCAGTTCGTACGCTTTCAATTTATTGATCAAGCCGATTCCGCGGCCTTCCTGCGGCAGATACAGCAGCACGCCCGAAGGTTCCCTGGCGATCTTGCGCAGCGAAAATTCCAGTTGCGCGCGGCAATCGCAGCGTTCGGAAGTAAAGACGTCTCCGGTGAGGCATTGCGAGTGGACACGCACCAGCGGAGCTTTGCGCCCATGCGATTTCGCGGCGCCGCGTGCGGAGCCATTCGAGGTGCGGTTCGAGGCGCCCTGCAGATTACCGTGCTGGATGGCCACCGCCTCTTCTCCGGATTTGCGCCCTTCGATGCCGAAAATGCGGAAGGAGCCGAAGCCCGTGGGCAACTTGGCAGCAGCGACGACGCGCGCCTTGCTGGACTTCTCGGATTGTTTTTTGCGCGGCATGGCAAAGACCAATTATAGCAGGGTTCGCAAAATCGGCCTGACTGCGCGCGGCCGCGAGAAGAAGCTCCGACATGCGCCCGATATGTGTTCGGGTACGCGGCGCAGACCCGCACGGCAGCGAACGCTCGCGTCCCTTTACATCGCTGGCAGCTTTGGCTAACTTAGTCCGTGCGCTGCGCAGGCGGCGCTCCGCGAGCAAAATGAATACATTTTTTGGCGCACAAGAGTTGATATTCGCGCTGGTGCTGAAAGTGGGCTTCGCGGCATCACTCGCGGCGCTGCTGGTGCGCTTCCGCTCGTTCCGCAACTTGCTATTCAACGAAATCCGCGATTCCGATCAAAAGGTGATGCTGCTCCTGTTCCTCACACCGCCGCTGGCGATTGGCGTGTTCTTGCGGCTGCTGGGCGGTTACCGGTTTTTCGATCTGACGCTGGAAGGTTCGTTCCTGATGGGACTGATCGGCGGACGGGTCGTGGGGCTGCTGGGCGGATCGCTGATCAGCCTGCCCGCATTTGGCAATCACGAATGGCTTTCCAGCCCAATCGCGGCGCTGGTGGGGCTGATTGGGGGCGTGGTGCGCGAGACCATGCCGGAGAAAGAGGATATCTGGCATTTCGGCCCGTTCCTTTTTCTCAGCGTGCCGGAGTGGATCTGGAGATTGATTCGCTACCGCAAGGGAAATTGGGCGATGTTGCCGTTGTTCGCGTGCGTCGGCGTGACGGTGGCGGAAATTGAATTCGCGGACTTCGGCCGAGTGCCCGAGAAGTGGCTGTATGCTTATCGCCCTACCAATTGGGGCTACTCGCTGCTGGTTGTGATGACTTCGATGATGTGCGTGGCGACCGCCATCAAGATCTGGAACAACACGCGCATCGAAATGAACTTGGAGCAAAATCAGCAGTTGCTGCTGAAAGCGCGCATGGACGCGCTGACGAGCCAGATTAATCCGCATTTTTTGTTTAACACGCTGAACACGGTGTCTTCGTTGATTCGCTTCGATCCGGACATGGCACGCGGCGTGGTGCTGAAGCTATCGAATATTCTGCGGCGGCTGCTGCGCAAGCACGAGACGTTCGTGCCGCTGCGCGAGGAGCTGGAATTCATTGACGATTATCTGGATATCGAAGTGATTCGCTTCGGGCGCGACAAGCTGCAAATTTTCAAGGAAATTGAAGGGGAAACGCTGGAGACTTTCGTGCCCAGCATGCTGCTGCAGCCCATGGTGGAAAATTCCATCAAGCACGGCCTCGCGCCGCGCCTGGAAGGCGGGCAGATTCACCTGCGCACGCGCCAATCGAACGGGCGCCTGCTGATCGAAATCGAAGACAACGGGATGGGAATTTCGCCCGAGCGCTTGGCCGCGGTGTACGGCGGAGGAATCGGCATCAGCAATGTGCACGAGCGCCTGCGCCTGCTCTACGGCGACCAATTCAAGATGGACATACGCAGCCAGGAAGGCCAAGGCACGCAGATTCACATCGAGATTCCGGAGCTCGCCACCGCCGAACCTTTCGCTGGGCTATAACCGCTTCATTCGTGCCGCAAGGCCTGCATCGGATCCACTCTCGTCGCGCGTTGCGCGGGAATGAAGCTGGCGCAAAGCGCAACTACCGCAAGAAGCGCCGAGACGCTGATGAAGGTTACCGCGTCCGTCGGTCGCACGCCGAACAAGAGGCTCGCCATCAGGCGCGTCAAAGCAAATGCGCCGAACACTCCCGCGGCAACACCCACTAGCGTCAGCAGCGCTCCTTGTTTCATCACCAGTCCCAGCACATCTCTCTGCTGCGCGCCGAGAGCCATGCGCAACGCGAATTCCTTGGACCGGCGTGCGACCGAGAACGAAATCACGCCATAAATTCCCACGGTCGCGATGATCAATGCCACTGATGAGAACAGCACCAGCAACAACGTCAAGAAACGCGGGCGGGACTGCGCAAAGGCGAGCACTTGTTCGACCGTCTGAACGTTCGTCACAGGGATCATGGGATCAATGGAGCGCACTTCGCGGCGTACGGCGTTTGCCAGGGACGAAGGATCGCCGTGTGAACGCAAGAAAACCGACGCGGCGCGGTTTCCCGAGGCTTGCTCCTGAGCATACGGAAGAAAAATTTCCGTGCCGGTCGGTTTGTCGAGCCCCGCATTCTTGACGTCCTCGACGACGCCGATGATGGTACACATCGGTCCGCTCATACCCGGCTGAATGCGGCGCCCCAGCGGGCTTTCATTGCCCCAAAAAGTTCTAGCCATCGTTTGGTTGACGATCACCACATCCGGCGAGCCCTTCACATCGCGGTCGTCAAATTCGCGGCCATCCATCAGGCGGATCCCCAGCGTCTTGAAAAAATCTTTGCTCACCACATTGTAATAATCCACGTTTTCAATTGGGCCGCCTTGCTTGTGCACGAACCCTTCGATTTTGGTGTCGTTCATATTGGGCGGACGTACCGGAGGTAGACCCGAGCCGATGGCGGCCGAAGTGACGCCGGGGAAGCTGGTGATTTTCTTGCCAAGACCGCGCCAGAACTGGTCCGATTGTTCGGCCTGCGAATAATTCGAGCCGGGCAAAGCAATTTTCATGGTGATGACGTTCTCGGCATCGATTCCGGTCCTCACTTCCTGCAGTTTCCAAAACCCGCGAATCATCAATCCGCAGCCGATCAGTAGCACCAGGGCCATCGCCAGTTCGCCGGCCACCAGGATTTTGCGAAATCTCTGTGCGCCCACGTTCGCGGTGGTCGAGCTGACGGTGTCCTTCAGCGAATCCTGCAAATTTTTCACCACCACAGAAAACATCGGTGCCATGCCGAAAAGAATTCCTGTGAACAGCGCAGCGGCGATGGTGAAGAGCAGCACGCGCAGGTCAATTCCGATTTCGCCAGCCCGCGGCAAGCTGCCGGCGTTGGTCAATTGAATCAGGCGCAGGCCGCCGAAAGCCAGCGCCAGGCCAATGAGCGCGCCGCACGCAGACAGCAGTACTCCTTCGGTGACAAACTGACGAGCCAAGCGCGGGAGTCCGGCGCCAAGCGCGCTGCGAATGGCGATTTCGCGGCGGCGAGATTCGGCGCGCGCCAGCAACAGATTGGCGACGTTGACGCAAGCGATGAGCAGCACGAATCCAACCGCGGCAAGCAGCATCAGCAGCGCCGGACGAACGCTGCTGACAACTTCGCCCTGCAATGGAAAGCTCACCAGCGTGTGATTCGTGGGATTGAAGTAATGTTCGTGGTCGCCCTTGTGCTGCGCACCGAGTGCTCGCTCGTACGCTTCGAGTTCGGACTGCGCTTGCGCTGCGCTAACGCCGGGTTTCAGGCGCCCGAGCAGATTCAGGTAGTGCGAGCCGCGATCGCCCGGTTTCGCCGGATTGATTTGCAGCGTGGACCACACTTGCGGCGGATCAACTTCTCCAGTAGGGAATTCAAAGCCGCGGGGCATCACGCCGATGATCGTGGATGGCTGGCCGTTCAGGTACGTTTCCTTACCAAGGATGCTTTTATCGCCGCCGAATGCCGACTTCCACAGTCCGTAGGAAATGTCCTCCACAACCGGTGCAGAGGGATCATCATCTACGGGAGTGATCAACCGACCGATGACCGGCTGGACGCCCAACGTGCGCAGCAGCCCGCCGCTGACGAACGAAGCCGTCACACGCACCGGTTGGATCAGGCCCGCGATGGTGGCGCCGTCATTGCTCCAGGCGTCGAGTGTTTCCCAGGAGTTTGTATCGCGACGTAAATCGAGGAACTCTGGCGCCGACGTCCAGAAACGCCGCAGACCCCCATTGGGGAAAGTGGGAAATTCGGTGTAGATGCGGACGAGCTTTTCCGGTTGACGATAGGCGAGCGGACGCAGCAGAACCGCATTGACCACGCTGAAAATTGCTGTGGTGGCGCCGATCCCCAGCGCGAGGCATAGCACAGCGGCGAGCGTGAAGCCGGGATTTTTTACCAGCATGCGAGCAGCGTGTCGCAGATCCATCCCCAGTGTGTTCACAGACGCCCTCCAAGGCGATTAGACGTATGAATGTACGCATTGCACAAGCAATTTGTTGCAATGGAACAGTCCGCGGCCGGTCGTTGCTATCCACCGGAATTCAATTGGTCTATCGGCGACAGATTCGCGGCAATCCTGCGCCGCGGCGAGCCGCAGTAAAGCTGACACAACCGCACGACGGCGACTGTCATCGTATTCGGGAGCCTTGGCGGCGCGGCCCTTCGCGTCGCGGCACCCGTAAACTTTGCGCGGCCGCGCGGATAGCGTAGAATGGCGAGGCCAAAATACCCTTTAGCGAACAGGTGGAATGATCGACGAACAGGACAAAAGCAGCGCGCGGCCCGCAATTATATTGTTGATAGTGGTGTTCCTGGTGGCCGGCTTCACCGTGAAATACGGTTTGCAGACGCTGACCTGGATCGAAGGGAAACTTTGGAACTCCGACAGTCCCTGGCTCGCGAATGTTCCGCAGGCCTTGGCGAAGCCGGCAGCCGACGCGCCACCGATGGCGATGATGGCCATGACCGCCAAGCCGGCGAAGCCCGCGCAGGTGAAGGCCTACAACTACGAATTCAATTCCCCTTGGCCCGGCAATCCCGCCGTGAAGGGATCGCTCACCTACACGCAATTCCTCTACGATTCGGGGCCGGTGATCGTTTTTTTCGATCCGGATTCGCAAGTTGACACGATGCGCGCGCTGAAGGCTTCTAACCCCACCGAATATCAGAGATTCGCGGACGTGTTTGCCGATAAACCTCTGAATACGAATTTCGAAATGTATCAGGCTGTGTATGGGGCCGCACCGTCGCAGCAATCCCCGGTGATGAATGCGCGCGACGCGATGAGACTCAACGTGCTGCTGCTGTGGAAGCTTTCCTTCGGCCTGGATCTCCAGTGCGATGGCCAGTTTTATTCTTTCGCTTGGAGCAGCGCGAAAGGTTTTCAGTTCGGCGATCCGGGCAAGAACGTTCCGGTGGCGGTGCGCGCCTTCAACGATCGCGATCACCAGTTCCGGTTTATTTTTACGACTGCGGGAGGAGCGTCCGGCAAAATCTCGCAGAACGACATCAACACCGTTCTGCAGTCCTTACAGGTCGTGCCGTTTATCGATCGTTGACGGTGCCGGCGTTGACGGCGCTGGCATTGGGAGCCCCTGACGTAGGTTGTGCGGCCTGCAGCACCGCCCTGTAGTAAGCCTCGTACATCGGAATTACGTCGTTCGCGCAATATTTTGCCCGGGCATTCACGCGCGCTTTGCGGCCCATGCTGCGTCCGCGGTCGGGCCGGGTGAGAATCTCCAGCGCGCGTGCGGCGCCGGTTTCTACGTCGTGCGGCGGGATCAGGTAGCCGTCCACTCCGTCGGTCACCACTTCCGGCACGCCGCCAACGTTCGTTGCGATTACGGGGACTTCGCAGGCCATCGCTTCCAGTGCCGCCAGTCCAAATGATTCCTCTTCGCTGGGCAGCAGGAACAAATCGGCGAGGCCGAGTTTCTCCTGGACGTTGTCCTGCTTGCCCATGAAGAACACGTCCTTCGAGAGATCCTTTTTCCGCACGCTGTATTCCGCCGCGCCGCGGTCTGGGCCATCGCCCATCATCACCAGCTTCGCCGGAATCTTCTCACGGACCAGCGCGAAGATTTCGACTACGTCGGTGATGCGCTTCACCGGCCGGAAATTCGACAGGTGCATAAGGATAGGCTCGTTGTGCTTGGCCCACTGCTGGCGGGCGGATTGGTCGTGGCAGCGCATGTACTGGTCGCAATTCACGAAGTTGGGGATCACTTCGATGGGACGCTTGATCTCGAATTCGCGGATGGTGCGCTCGCGCAGGTAGTTGGAGATGGAGGTGACGCCATCGCTCTGCTCGATGGAAAACCGGGTGATCGGCAAATAGCTGCGATCGCTGCCGACCAGCGTAATGTCCGTGCCGTGCAGCGTGGTGATGAACGGCAGCTTTTTCGGCATGGCCATCATGCGCGCCAGCAGAGCGCTGACGGAATGGGGAATGGCGTAATGGACGTGCAGCAAATCCAGCTGCGCCTGCTCCGCCACTTCCAGCATTTTGGTGGCTAGCGCCAATGTATAGGGCGGGTGGTCAAAAAGCGGATAGGACGTGACCTCGACTTCATGGAAGTGGATGCGTTCGTGCGACGAACTCAGGCGGATGGGCATCGCGTAACTGATGAAGTGAATCTCATGGCCGCGCGCCGCGAGTTCAATGCCCAGCTCAGTGGCTACGACACCCGAACCGCCATATGTGGGATAACAGGTGATTCCGATTTTCATGGGACCTCCGGGCACTGTAACAGTCATCCCTCGCGAGGGGCAAGCGTGGCCGTTCGCTTGCCGTGGCTTGCACCGGGCGCGGCCGGATGCTAGATTCGCGCCTTCCGTCTGACATTAGACGGACTAACAGGCCTTCTCGATGCTGCGACTTTCAGGCAAAGTAGCGTTCATTACGGGCGGAGGAACCGGCATCGGCCGGGCGTGCGCCCTGGCGTTCGCGAGGGAGGGTGCGCAGGTGGCGGTGGCGGGTCGTCGGCGGGAGCCTCTGGATGCGGTGGCGGCGGAAATTGCAGCAGGAACGTCCGGCGGTGGCAAATCGCTTGCGATTTCGTGTGATGTTACTCAGCGGTCGTCGGTGGAAGGCGCGCTGGCGCGGGCGGAAAAGCATTTTGGCCGGCTCGATACGATTGTGAATAACGCTGGCGCCGTCGTGGTGGCCACCGTGGAGCACACATCAGATGTAGATTGGGACCGCGTGCTCGCCGTGAACTTGACCGGAACGTTCTTCGTCTCCAGGGCGGCGCTCGTCCTGCTGCGCCAGGCTGGCGGCGGCTCGATCATCAATATCGGCTCGGTTTTGGGACTAGTCGCGCGCAAAGATCGCGCGGCGTACTGCGCCGCGAAGGCGGGAGTCGCCGGCCTGACGCGCGCGATGGCGCTGGACCACGCGCACGAGAAAATCCGCGTGAATTGCATTTGTCCGACGCTGGTGGAAACCGAGCTGGGGATGCAATCAATTCAACAGACGCCGAATGCGGTGGCCGAAATCCAAGAGCGTATCGCGGAAATTCCCATCGGGCGGCTGGGCAAGCCCGATGACGTGGCTATGATGGCTGTCTATTTGGCTTCGGAAGATGCGTCATGGGTTACCGGAGTTTCGTTCCCGCTTGATGGAGGCCTGACGGCATATTGATATGGCGCAATCTCGATCTCAATCTCAATCTGAATCCCGGGCGCTCAAATCCAAATCCTTAGAGCGCCTGGCCGCCGAAGAGATGCGCTGGCGTTTGCGCGAAAACCAAACGACCAAACATTTTGGATTTGCGCTGGTCGTGGCAGAGCGCGGCAAAGTCGTGCTGCGCATGCGCGTCGGCAAAAAACACCTGCAAGTGCACGGCGTGGTTCATGGCGGCGTGCTGGCCGCTCTGGCGGATACGGCGGGAGGCCTCGCGACGTATATGGCGGCTCCGCGTGGCACACGAGTTGCGACCATCGAGATGAAAATCAATTATCTGGAGGCAGTCGAGGGAGGCAGCGTCACCGCCGAAGCAATCGTGGTGCGCATCGGGCGGCACGTTGCAGTAGTGGATTGCGATATTACCGACGACGCGCAGCGCCTGGTGGGCAAGGCTCTAATGACTTTTTTTGTGGGGCCCTTCCGGAAGAACCGCAAGAAGCGGCCCGCCTAGCGCGCACACACGGGACGCCACGCGGCGTCCTGGTGCGCGCCAGATTACAAATTATTTCTCACCAAGAAACCGTCATTCGTCCGAGCTGTCCGAGCCGCCCGAACCGTTGCTTCCATTCGATCCGTTCACGCCGCCCTGCGCTGCATCTTCGCCCTCTTTATAAAGGTACTTGATGCAGTGCTTGTAAACGAGCAGGTTGGGGCTGCCGTAACGGGTAAGCTTGATGCAATCCCGGTCGTACCATTCC
>Ga0209655_10000828_pt1 | contig 11719 bp, 6 predicted proteins | sample BogFormECP03_OM2_FD_188236 | JGI IMG/M metagenome (GOLD analysis project Ga0209655, IMG submission 188236) | Bog forest soil microbial communities from Calvert Island, British Columbia, Canada - ECP03_OM2 (SPAdes) (version 2) | ecosystem: Environmental > Aquatic > Freshwater > Wetlands > Bog ...
CAACGGCACAGGAAACGGCACAGGAAACGACACGGGAAACGGGACGGATTCATCGCAGCTGCAAGCAGGGACATCGCCGTCAGGATCCACTGGCCAAACTCCGGACCCGTCAAATGGGCAGCCCCCGGCGATCGTTGCTCCGACCGCGGATCAAGTGAATCAGTTTCTTCAAAACGGACAACTCCCGCCGGGCATCACGCAGCAGATGGTGAACGCGTACCTTCAAAATGGACAACTTCCGGCCGGCATTACGCAAACTCAAGTGAACCAGTTCATTCAGAATTTTCAAAATCCGCAGAGTCAGCAGGGTTTGACGCAATCGACCTTCGGGCCAAGCTCTTTTGGACAGTCAGGTCCGTCGAGTTTCGGATCGTCCTCGACGCAGCCGGGTACATTGGGTGGGGCTATAAATCCGCTCCTGCTGATAAAGCCGACCGGGCCCGTCGAGGGCCCTGTACTCGGGGGCTTTCTAACCGGAGTTGCATGCACCACGGATATCAAATCGCTAAAGGTCTATCGTCGCGGCAAAAAATACAAGGAGTGGGAATTCATCTGGAATCCCCTGGAAGACGCTTTGGCATCCGCACAACAAGGTTCGGGCGGCGCCCCACAAGGCGTTCTGCCGGGTCAAACCTCGGGCATTGGTGGCTTTGGCGCTGCCGGTGGTGGCATAGGCGGGAACAGCTCCAGTTCCTTTGGAAATTCTCCGACGCCGCCAACTTCTCCTGCACCCCAGCAACCTCCGCCTCAGCAGCCTCAATAGCCGCATTTTCGCGAATCCCCGCCAACGTACAAAATCGACCGTGGATGTTGGCCGCTGTATGCTTACTGGATACGGTGGGTTAACGAGAGGTATAGGTATTGCAGGTAAGGTGAGGCAGCTGAAATACCGAAGGTCTTCCCGCAGCGCCCTACTTAAAGACAGTAGGCGAGGTGGTTGACGCCAGCTTCGAAGTAATTTGCCGCACGTATTTCTGCGTTTCGGGGAAGGGAGGAATGCCACCGTATCGCGCCACCATATCCGGCCCCGCATTGTAAGCAGCAAGCGCCAACGAAAGATTGCCGCGATATCTCGCGAGCAGGTCTTTCAGGTAATGCGTTCCCGCGTCTATGTTCTGCGCCGGATCAAAAATATTCGCCACCGAATAGCGCGCTGCCGTTTCCGGAATCAGCTGCATCAGTCCTTGCGCTCGCTTGCGGGATACCGCGCGAGGATTAAAATTCGACTCCGCCTCGATTAAATGCGTGATTAGTTTTTCGTCCACTCCATGCTTCACCGCAGCGGCGCGAATCAAATTCCCAAAAGGCCCATCGGCCGGCGCCAGTGCCGGCTGCGCGGCAAAATGATCTTCCGGCTCGACGGAGACCAGATCGCTGGCTTGCACTTCCACCGAGCCGCCGTCCATCGACAGTCGCACGACTTCACCCGCTCGCTCGTAACCGGTGATGTGCAGACGAACGCCCGAACGCAGCACTGCATAATCGGCCTGCGCTGTGGGCGCACCGGTCGTCGCAAAGATGATCGCGGCGAAAATCGTAATCAGAAGTGTTAGGCGGCGCATCCCTGGTCTTTTACTTCGCTTTGTATTCGTAGCTCTTGCCGTTTCCCGATACTCAATTATACCGCGGCGGACTCGCCGCACGCCAACTCATATCTTGCCCAGGGCGTAGGTACCAATAGCTTCGGCCAGGCCGTTATCGTCGTTCGACGAAGTCATCCTCCAGCCGAACGATTTCAACTCCTCCACGCAATTAGCCATCACCACCGGCAGTCCGGCAAACTCGAGCATTTCGCGGTCGTTCCAATTGTCGCCGATGGCCATCACTTCTTCTCGAGCGATTCCTCTGCGCCGGGTCCATTCTTTCAGCGCCACTCCCTTCGTCACGCCGGCCCGCAAAACATCGAGAATGGAAAAGTCGCGCGATTCATACTCGGTGAGTGCGAGAGTAAATCCTGCTGCGATGGGCAGCGCGGAGAGTTGGCGCATCGCCGACCGAATCGGCCGGCACGCCCCTGTGTACAACACCTGGATCGGGTCCTCGCCATTCAGGCAATCCGCGAGCGGCGAGACCTCGGCGATGTACGCGCGATTCCGCTGAAAATACCCTCCACGACGCGGGTCGTTCCAGTCCACCCTCTCGAAGATTATTTGCCGTTCGAGTGGCCGGTCGAAGACGACCCCGGCGATTTCCCGAAATTCCGCAGTCGCTTCCAGCACTCGCCGCGCCGTCTCGCTCGGCAGCAGAAGCTGCTGGTGCGTTTCGCCGTTTTTGCTTTTGATTAGCGCTCCGTTATTCACAATCAAGTGCAGATCGCACTTGAGAGCGTCCGCAATAGGCCGCGCGAAATCGAATCTCCGTCCAGTAACCAGCACGATCTCAATTCCGCGGGCCGCCGCTTCCGCCACCGCGCTCGCGTTTTTCTCCGGCAGTCGCCCCGAGCTATCCAGCAGCGTCCCGTCGATGTCCATCGCAATCATTTTGATTGGCACGCTCATATTCTATCGTGACATCTATGTTCCCGGCTCAATTGCCCTGCGATCTTCTCTCGCAGTCGAGCAAGCAAAGGCGTGAGCAACCCTAGTGGACCGGTACGCGTCCATATAGGGCACTTTGATGTCCGATTAATTGCACTGGAAATCGTAATTAATAGTAAATTGGACTAGCGAGCCTTTGTCTTCTAGCTGGCAACAGGCCGCGCAGATCGGGTATCCGGTTAAAAGGGAGTGATGGAGTCTTTTCTCAATCTGCTGTGGGTCGCAATTGCTGCGGGTGCTTTCTGCTTCTGGCGGACTCGCTGGCTGCACGAGCGCCGCGATCATCGTCGCCAACCCCTGCAAGAATGGACGGCATTTGCCTCCGCCCTCGTTCTCCTGTTCTTCGCGGTCTCGTTAACCGATGACCTTCATTCCGAATTAATGGTCTTCGACGAATGTTCCACAAGCCGCCGCCATTCGCTCAGCCTGACGCGTTCGCACGATACGCCGCAGCATCGAACTCTGGAAACGTCGTCTGGAATTGCAGCGCCTTGGTACGCTGGACTTCCCGATCCACCTCGATTTGCCGATGGTTTGCCTCCTGCAAAGGAACTGCTCTTATTCTCCATTAATTCTTGGGCTCCATTCGGTCGTCCTCCGCCCTTTGGATCGTTCTGATTGGCCCGTCGCTTGTCTCGCTTTGCTCGCCGAATGTTCACGCACGGAAGCGCAGCGGGAAATCAAAGCAGGCCCCTTCTCGATATTTCGGGCCGTTCCAAACAATATCAAACGGCATGTTTAACAGAATTACTTTCTGCCGTCGCGTCACGGAGTTTATGAAATGAGGTCCGCAGTCCTAATGTTCGGCATCGTTTTTGCAATCGCCGCTGGCGGATGCGGCAGCTCGGGCGGCGGTTCTGAGCAAAAGAGTGTCCAAGCTGATGCCAACCCATCCGCGAGTTCGACCGACACTGAATACATCGCATCGGACGCCAAGGGAATTCAGACCATCACGGTGAAGTCTTCCGCCGTACCTGACTACCTCGTGCTGCCTGCGCACATAGAGGCCGATCCCACCCGCGTAGTCCATATCTATCCTCCCGCCGGCGGCCGGATTATCGAGATGAAAGTCCGCCCCTCTGATCACGTGGAAAAGGGTCAGTTGCTCGCTCTGCTCGAGAGCAGCGATCTTTCGCGTGCTGTCGCCGATTATCACAAAGCTAAGGTGGACGCGGAGGTAAAACAGCAAGCTCTCACCCGCGCGGAAGATCTTCTGACGCACAACGCCATTGCGCAAAAGGACTACCAACAAGCTCACGGCGACGCGAAGATAGCCGAGGCCGAGCTGGACGCGACAGCGCAACATATTCGCGACTTAGGAATGGATCCCGACCACGCCTCCACGGAATTGCGAGTCGTCGCGCCACGCTCCGGCGTAATCCTGGATATCGGTGCCTCCACCGGCGAGTATTCCAAATCTCTGGATGCTCCTCAGCCGCTTTGTACCATCGCTGATATCTCCACCGTCTGGGCTCTGGGTGACATTTACGAAAGAGACTTCGCCACACTCAAGATGGGTGCGGAAGCGCAAGTCACGCTCGACGCCTATCCGAACCAGCATTGGGCGGGCCGGGTTGGAGTGCTCTACGATGTCGTCGATCCCGCCACGCGCACACTACACTTGCGCGTAGTCCTGGAAAATCCTGACCGGCGCATCAAGCCCGCAATGTTCGGCTCAATCCGCGTATTGCGTTCCTCTTCGACCGGCATACTCGTCCCGGCGTCAGCAGTGATCAGGGAAGGGAACGAAGCGCACGTGTTCGTATCGAAAGGCAACGGCCGCTTCGAACGGCGGACCGTCAAGCTGGGACGCGCGCTGGACGGTTCGATTGAGATTCTCTCTGGTATAAATCAGGGCGATTCAATTGTTTCAGAGGGAGCTCTCCTTCTGCGCGCCGCCGCCCAGAGCTGATCCAATATGCGCAACTTCATACTCTCCCTGTTGCGTTATCGCCCGCTGATGGTCGTTTTGCTGCTTGCGTGGATTGCAGGCGGAATCGCAATTTTTCTGCAACTGGACATCGAAGCTTATCCCGACCCCTCGCCGCCGCTCGTGGAAGTAATCACGCAAAATCCTTCTTGGTCGGCGGAAGAAATGGAGCGGCAGGTCACCGTTCCTGTCGAGACGGTTCTCTTCGGAATCCCGCATCTTCAGTATGTCCGCTCGATCACCATCTTTGGATTGAGCGACGTGAAACTGTACTTCGACTATGGCAGCAATTATTTGTGGGACCGCCAGGAGGCTTTGAATCGCCTGCAACTCGTCACTTTGCCGGCGAACATATCCCCGCAGCTTTCGCCTTGGTCGCCGGTTGGAGAAATTTATCGTTATCGCCTCGTCGGCCCGGGATACACGCTCAATGAGCTGAAGGCCACGCAAGATTGGTTCGTGGAGCGCGAGATCAAGCAAGTCTCGGGAATTATCGACGTCACGTCTTTCGGCGGTAGCACCCGCGCATACATCGCGGAAGTTGATCCTCAAAAACTGCTGCAATACAACGTCTCCTTGCCACAAGTATTGTCCGCAATCAGCTCGAGCAATGCCAATGTCGGCGGCAATTATCTGACCATGGGAGATCAGAGCGTCAACATTCGCGGGCTAGGCCTTCTCCGCACCATTCCTGAAATGCAAAATGTTCTGATCACCGAGCGGAATGGCGTGCCCGTGTACCTCCGCGACGTCGCGGAAGTCCATGAAGGTTCTCAACCGCGCCTTGGACAGGTTGGCGTAAACCACGACGACGATGCCGTCGAAGGAATCGTTCTTTTGCAGCGAGGTGAAAAGTCCCTGCCTGCCCTTCGCCAGCTTGAACAGAAGGTGAAGAGCCTGAACGACGGGCGTCTTCCTCGCGGAATGAAGCTGGTCACTCTTTACGACCGCACTGATCTGATCCACGTGACTACCTCGACCGTGCGCGACATTGTGATTATGGGGTTGACCCTGGTCACACTGGTTCTTATTATTTTCTTGGGCGACATTCCGATTTCTTTAGTCGCCGCGCTCACCATTCCTTGCTCGCTTCTGTTTGCTTTCGCCATAATGGTCCTCACGGGAGAATCGGCCAACCTCATTTCAATTGGCGCCATTGATTTCGGTATTCTCGTGGACGCATCGGTGATCGTGCTCGAAAATATCTATCGCCGTTTTCAGGCGTCCGACGGGGCGGATTCCACTTTTGATCTAATCGCGGACGCCACGGCCGAAGCGGTGCGGCCCGTTTTATTCTCTGTTCTCGTGATCATCGTGGCGCTGATTCCACTTTTCACTATGCAGGGCGTGCCGGGCAAGATTTTTGCGCCGATGTCTGAAACCTACGGCTTCGCGCTGGTGGGAGCCACCCTGTTCGCTATCCTGCTGGCGCCCGTGCTCGCTTCCTGGCGGAAACCGGCGAAAGTCCGCGCCCACCACACGCGTCTCGTATCATGGCTTAACAGGCGCTACGCCGCGTCACTTCAGTGGACGCTCACGCACCGCAAGACCACTCTTGCCATCGCTGTCGCTGCGCTTGCCGCAACCCTGGTGCTCGGATCGCTCCTCGGCGGCGAATTCATGCCCAAACTCGAGGAAGGAAACTTGTGGGTTCGCGCCACCCTTCCGCAAGATGTCGCCTACGAATCTGCCGCGAAAATGTCGCACGACATTCGCGAAATTCTGCTCGGGTTTCCCGTCGTCACGCAGGTCGTCTCTCAGATGGGCCGCCCCGGCGACGGCACCGACGTCACTACTTTCAACAACGTCGAGTTCATGGTGTCGCTGAAGAGTCCGTCTGCTTGGCCGGGTGGCTTGACAAAGGATGAGCTGATTCACCGCATGGATGCGCAGCTCGAAAAATTCCCGGGCATCGATTTTAATTTCTCGCAGAACATTCAGGACAACGTCGAAGAGGCCATGTCGGGAGTGAAAGGCGAAAACTCCTTGAAACTTTTCGGCGACGATATCGATGTCCTGGTTGCCAAGGCCGCGGAGATTCGAGATATCATGGCCAAGGTTCCGGGCGTGGCCGATCTAGGCGTTTTCCAGGAAACCGGGCAGCCCGAACTGATCGTTTCGATCGATCGCGGCGCGAGCGCGCGTTATGGCTTGATGGCCGCCGACGTCAACACTGCCGTGCAGGCTGCCGTTGGTGGCCTTGCGCCGACGCAGATACTCCAAGGCGACCGCCGTTTCGACTTCGTCGTCCGTTATAAACCCGAATACCGCCGCACACCCGAGGAGATTCGCAACATCCTGCTTCCCACGCCTGAGGGCAATCGCGTGCCCTTGGGGCAAGTGGCCGACGTTTCCCTCCACGAAGGCGCGTTCACGATTTACCGCGAAAATGGCCAACGTTACATACCTGTGAAGTTCAGCGTGCGTGGCCGCGATCTCGCCGGGACGATTCAGGAAGTCCAAGCTCGCCTCGACAAACAAGTCCACCTCGCCGAGGGCTACCACATCGAATGGGCCGGTGAGTATGACAGCCTGCAGAAAGAGCAGCGTCGCCTTGCGGTCGTCCTTCCGCTCAGTTTGCTCGTGATTTTCGGCTTACTGTTCACCGCTTTCAATTCTTTGCGCCACGCGCTGTTGGTGTTGGCCATGTTGCCATTCGGACTCACCGGCGGCGTGCTGTCGCTGTTCGTTTCGCGCACGCCCTTCAGCATCTCCGCGGCCGTCGGTTTCGCCTCTGTGATTGGAGTGTGTACGCTGGGCGGCGTCGTTTTTATTTCCGGAATTCGCCGAAAAGAAATAGGGGCGCTGTCAAAGCTCTCGGCTATCGAAGCAGGCGGCCTCGCGGAGATGCGCCCGGTTGTAATGGCCTGCGCCGCCGCCGGCTTGGGTTTGCTACCTGCCGCGCTCTCCTCTGGAATAGGAGTGCAGGCGCAGCAGCCTCTCGCTCGCGTCGTCGTAGGCGGTATGATCACTTCGCCGCTCGCAATCTTGTTTGTGATCCCCGTTCTCGCCAGCTATTGGCTCCCTTCTCGTTCAGCCGCCAATGCCGAAGCCTCCGGCAAAGACGATATTCCGGCGACATAGTGCACGCTCTACTCGGAACGCGTTTGGTGCCTCTTCACTGGTTTGTTAGAATAAAACGCGCGGTCGGCGTGTAGCTCAGTTGGAAGAGCGGCCCGATCGGATCGGGCAGGTCTGGTAGTTGCAGTAATCAACAAATGGGCGTGTAGCTCAGTTGGGAGAGCGGCCCGAGCGGATCGGACAGGCTAGGTAGTTGCAGTGATCAAGAAATGGGCGTGTAGCTCAGTTGGGAGAGCGCATCGTTCGCAACGATGAGGCCGGGGGTTCGAGCCCCCCCACGTCCACCAAATTTCCTTCACCCTTGAACGCTTAATCGCGCTCGTGCCACTGAGTCGCCCCGGGTTGCGCGCCGCTGGATTCGGCTTCGCTGTTGGCTTTCTCCCACTCTTCGCGGGTCAGCGGCTGGATGATTTCCATTTTTTTCTTCCCCAGAGACGCGTTCGCGTCCTTCACGTCCTTTGCGACGAACGCATCGAACTCTTTCACCACATCATCGAGTTCGTGTTTGAGCGAATCGATGCGCGCCACCTGATAGTCGGCTGGACGTCCCTCGTAGCCAATAAAAGTGCCATAAAGCGCCGTGGTTTTTTCACGGATGCGTTCTTCGCCGGTAATCGCGCCACCTTCCTTGGTAGCCACGATTTTCTTGCGAATTTCGTCAGCTCTAGCCGCGAGATCCTGCAGCCGTTTGCGCAGAGGGTCGTTTACGCCAAGCTTGGCAGCACGCTCCGAGAGACCTTCGCGCACCGCGTTGATACGGTCCACATCGAAGGTCATATCACCCAGCAGGTTGTATACGCGCATAGTTGCGTCGAAATTCAGCTTGCGATCTTCCAGCGTGTACTTTGCGCGCGGATCCAGAGTTACGACCAGCGGCGTCGTATATGTCTCCTTGCCGCGCGTCATCTTCACTGTGTAAGTACCCGGCACAATTCTAGGGCCCTGGCTGGCCTCGAATGCAGCCGTCGCCGCGGGCGGCACGCGAGGAGCTTTCACACGCATCGGCCACTCAACGCGGCTCAGGCCGCGCCGGCTATTCGCCGGGACGGTATCGATTAGCTTGTTCTGGTCGTCGAAAATCTCGATCGTCATTTTTCCAAAAATGTGCCGCTTCTTCTGGTAATACGTGATCAAAGCGGCGTCGGCCGGATCGGGCCCGAAGAAGGTTGCGTTTCCTTCCGCCCATCCGCCGTTCGCTTCCAGCTGCTGCTGCGCTTGCTTTCCCGGAACAAAAACCGCATCTTGCGCTAACACTTCAGGCGTAAGTTTTCGCAGGGGAGTGATGTCGTCCACGATCCAAATGCCGCGGCCGTGAGTCGCGAGGACCAAATCCGATTCACGCGATTGCACGACGATATCTCGCACCGCGACGTCCGGAAATTCGTGGCCCTTGTACTGCGCCCACTGTTTCCCTCCGTCGAGTGAGATCCAAAGCCCGAATTCCGTGCCCACGAACAACAAGTTCGGAGAGACGGTATCTTCCTTGATCACGTGCGCATATCCGCGCACTCCGCTGTCCTTGGCCACTACTGCCGTCCACGTTTTTCCGTAGTCCGTGGTTTTGTAAACATGGGGATCCATGTCGCCGAATGTGTGCCGGTCAAAGGCAGCGTACGCCGTAGCAGGATCGAATCGGCTCGCCTCAACCCAGGAAACCCACGAAGCTTTCGGCAGATCGGCAACGTTTGCAACCACGTTCGTCCAGTTCTTGCCGCCATCGCGCGTCAACTGCAAGTTTCCGTCGTCCGTGCCGACCCAAATAGTTTGTCCATCGCGCGGCGATTCGCTGATGGAATAGATTGTCGTGTGAGTTTCCGCGCTCGAGTTATCGACGGTCACGCCACCGGATTCCTCTTGCTTCTGTTTCTCCGGATCATTTGTCGTCAAGTCCGGAGAAATCCGGTCCCACGTTTGCCCGTGGTCGCGTGAGCGGAACAGGAATTGCGCTCCGATGTAGATCGTGCCTTTTTCATTCGGGCTCATGTGAATCGGAGTGTTCCAGTTGAAGCGAAGTTTGCCTTCGCCGTAGTTCGGTTGTGGCTTGATGGAGCGGCTCTCCAGAGTAGCGCGATTCACCCGCGCTATGTCTCCGCCCTGCGACTCGGCGTAAACGTAGTTGGCATCGGCCGGGTCAGGGAATACCCAGAACCCATCGCCGCCCAAAAGGTTTTCCCAGCGGCTGTTCGAGATTCCGCCCGGATAAGCCGAATCTCCCGCCCACACGCTGTTGTCCTGCAGGCCGCCGAAGACGTGATATGGATCGTCCGCGTCAACGCTCACGTGATAGAACTGCGAAATCGGCAGATTGTATGCTTTCCACCACGTATTTCCGCTGTCGTAGGAATACCAAACGCCTCCGTCATCTCCCGCGATCACATGTTGCGTATTATCCGGATCGACCCAAATGTCGTGGAAATCTCCGTGAGCGCCGCCCGAAATATTGCTGAAGCTCTTTCCCCCGTCTTCGCTCATGATCAGGCCGAGGTCCGGCTTATATAATTTGTTCTCGTTCTTGGGATCGACGATCAAGTTGGCGAAATAAAAAGGACGCCATACCATTAATTGGCTGCGGTCACGCTCCTGCCAGGTCTTTCCCCCGTCATCCGAGCGGAACAGCGCGCTGCGATTGGATTCGATCAAGGCGTATACGACGTCGGGTTTAGAGGGTGCGACGGTAACAGCGGTGCGCCCCCAGGGTTTCGGAGGAAGCCCTTTGGCGCTTTTTTCGTCGAGATCGGCCCATGTCGCGCCGCCGTCTGTTGTCTGGAACAGGCCGCTGCCGCTCGCCGCAGTGGAATTCTCGCCTCCGGAGCGGAACGTCCATCCCTTGCGCCGAAAATCCCACATGCCCGCGAAGATCGTCTTGGGATCACGCGGGCTCATGGACATCATCGAACAGCCCGTGGAAAGGTTCGCGCCCTTCAAAATTTTCGTCCAAGACTGTCCCCCGTCGGTGGTCTTGTAAACCCCGCGGTCTTCGCTATCGCTCCACAGTCTGCCCGGCACGCAGACATACACGGTGTTGCTGTCCTTTGGATCAATGAGGATCTTTGAGATCCTTTCGGAATTCTTCAAACCCACATTAGTCCAGTTCTCGCCGCCGTCGGTCGATTTATAAATGCCGTCGCCGATCGAGACGCTGTTGCGCGCCCATGATTCTCCGGTGCCGACCCAAATCGTCTTGGGAGCCTGCGGGTCAATTGCGATCGCGCCGATCGATTGCGCCGCCTGCTTGTCGAACACGGGCTTAAAGGTTGTGCCGCCGTTCACGGATTTCCAAATTCCGCCGCTCGCCGCGCCGATGTACACGCTCAGCCTGTCATCCTCTTTCACCGCGGTCAGCGCCGACACGCGGCCGCTCATGGCGGCCGAGCCGATGTTTCGAGCGCCTAGCCCCGAAATCGAATCGGAATCAAACTTCGCGTCCTGCGCTGCGAGTTGAGCGGGAAATAGCAAAGCCGCGAACAAAGTGAATACTCCGACAGCTCTGACGATAAATCCGCGCATAACGAAATCGTTCTTAGTACCATGTTGCCGAAAGCTTTTCCCGCGAAGCAGCGATGTCCGGAGGCTCACTGTGCACCTCCTGCAGCCTTGGCTTCAGGTTTGACGGTTGGCATCGAGAAAAGCGAATCTTCCAGAGGCACGTTAATCTCCACTTTATCCACCGCGAATTTCACGCGGTTTGTATCCCCTTTTGCGCCGCTTTCAAACGCAAATGAGTAGTACAGCCCTTTCACTTCCTCATAGTCTCCAAAATACGTTTCTGCATATTGGACAGTTCCGCGGATATTGCTCTGTGTCTCGATTTTCAATTCTAGAAAAGAGTCCGTGTCCAAAAAATAATAGCGAACGTCGCCGTTTTTGAGCGAGAGCTTGATCTTGTAGCAGTCCGTCCCTTCCACTGAATCGTGCCCCACCAGTTCAGCTTTGTGGCCCTTTTCCTTGTAGTCCACCAAAGGACCATCGATGTCAGCATCTACGATCAGGCCTTTCAGATCGTCTTGAGAGAGCAGTTCGGCATCCCGCCGGCCTCCAAAAGGATTCACCTGCCAGCCTATCTTGCCGTCATACGCTTGCACCGCGGCTAAGCCTTGAATGATTTGTTCTTCGCGAACCTTGTCCGGGCGCTTGTTCTCTTGCATAAATCCTGCCCGAAAAGATCCTGCGT
>Ga0209655_10000830_pt1 | contig 11700 bp, 8 predicted proteins | sample BogFormECP03_OM2_FD_188236 | JGI IMG/M metagenome (GOLD analysis project Ga0209655, IMG submission 188236) | Bog forest soil microbial communities from Calvert Island, British Columbia, Canada - ECP03_OM2 (SPAdes) (version 2) | ecosystem: Environmental > Aquatic > Freshwater > Wetlands > Bog ...
TGCTCGATGAAGGCATCGGCGACACCATCCGCGTCTCGCTAACGCCGCGACCGGGTGGCGATCGTCGCGACGAAGTTTACGCCGCCTGCGAACTGCTGCAATCCCTCGGCCTGCGTACTTTCGCGCCCAGCGTCACCGCCTGCCCCGGCTGCGGACGCACCACCAGCACTACCTTCCAGGAATTAGCCGAAAGCATTCAAGGCTACATTCGCGACAAAATGCCGGAGTGGAAGCGTTATTACGAAGGCGTGGAAGACATGAAGCTCGCAGTTATGGGCTGCATCGTCAACGGCCCCGGCGAATCCAAAGCCGCCAACATCGGCATCAGCCTCCCCGGCACAGGAGAAGCCCCCCGCTGCCCCGTCTACATTGACGGCAAGCATTTCAGCACGCTGGAAGGCAACTACGACGAACTCTCCGCCGCGTTCCAAAAACTGGTTGACGATTACATCTCAACAAAATATTCGAAGCGCGAACATCCACTCCCCGAAGTAAACGTCCCAGCACCGAGCGCAGCCGCCGCAAAATCAGCTCTCCGTGTACTTGCGTAGCTCATTTGGAGTGCGGCGGCTTGCCGCCGCTTTCGCCGAAAACTAAACCGAATTGCAAATCGTCCAAGGCGAGGCTTGCCTCGCCCGTTGGAACTGTGGCGCAGCCACTCCTGGCTGTGCGCAGTTGACTTTGCCGTTCTCACTCGTGCCTTAACGCGTTCAACGGATCGGTGCGCATCGCGCGCCGCGCCGGAATATAACTCGCCGCGAGCGCGACGCACGTGAGCAGCACCGCGACGCTCGCAAACGTAACCGCATCGGTAGCCCGCACGCCAAACAACAAACTAGCCATCAATCGCGTCAAAACCAAAGCCGCCACCACGCCCACGGCCACGCCCGCCAAAACAGCGCCAATCCCCTGCCCCATCACCAGCTTCAACACATCGCCAGGCTGCGCGCCCAGCGCCATGCGTATCCCGATCTCACGCGTACGCTGCTGCACCGTGTACGAAATCAATCCGTACAGCCCAATCATCGCCAGAATCAACGCCAGGCCCGCAAAGCTACCAATCAAATACGAAGGATAGCGCCGCAAAAACACCGACGCAGTCTGATCCGTGAAATGCTCCATCGTCTGCGGCTGAATCAAAGGCAGCTGCGGATCCATCTGATGCAACGCCACCTGCGCCGAGCCGACTAACGCAGCAGGATCCCCCGCGGTCCGCACCATGTAGGTCAGAAAAGTCGAAGGCCCCTGCTCGTTCGCTACGTAAATCACCGGCGTCGGCGGCCCGGCCAGATCGTCCTGCGCGATATTCCCGACCACGCCCACAATTTCGCGATAAGGTTCCTTCGCATCAAACGTAAACCGCGTGCGCTTCCCCACCGGCTGTTCGTTCGGGAAATATTTATTCACGAAAGCTTGATTCACGATCTCTACCCATGGCGCATCGAACATGTCTCTCTCGGAAAACATGCGCCCGGAAATCAGCGGCACTTTCAGCGTCGAAAAATAATCCGCCGTCGCCGTAATAATGTCGCACTCGTCTTCCTGCCCCGCCGCCGTAGGACGCCCCTGTACCACAAACCGTATCGTCCCGCCGCTTCCACCGATCGGCAGCGCGCTGGTCACTCCCACGCCCTGTACGCCCGGCATATTGCGCAGCTTTTCGCTGAACTCGTGCTCGAACATCCGCGCCGCCGGACTGTCGTTCGGATAATGTTTATCGCTGGGATAGGAGGTGTCCGGCAAGTTTACCGAAAAAACCAGCAAATTGCGCTGGTCGAACCCTGCATCCTGATGCAGCAGCGCGTGCAGGCTCTGCAACATCAATCCCGCGCCCACCAGCAGCACCAGCGAAACCGCGATTTCCCCCGCCACCACCAAATTACGCAGTCGCGCGTGCGCCGTGCTGGTCCCTCCGCGGGATTCATCCTTTAACGCATCGCTTACTTTCGTCTGGGACATCGAAAGAGCAGGCGCCAATCCGAAAAGCACCGCCGTCAACAAAGTCATGCCGCAAAGAAACGCCAGCACCGGAAGATTCGTGCCCGTCTCGCGCAAATTCGGCAAACTGCTCAGCACGGTCTGCGGAATCGCGCCAATCAGCAAATTCGCGCCCCACTGCGCCGCCACAAACCCCACCACCGCTCCCAACCCGGCCAGCAACACGCTCTCGGTGAGCAGCTGCGCGATCAACTGTCCGCGGCTCGCGCCCAGCGCCGTGCGTATCGCGAATTCCTTCCGCCGCCCCGCCGCGCGCGTCATCATCAAATTCGCCACATTCGCGCACGCAATCAGCAGTACAAATCCCACCGCGCCGAATATCACCAGCAGCAGCGGCTGCACCTGCCCCACAATCCTCTGCCGCAAGGTACCCATGTTCACGAATACCGACCCATCCTGCTGCGGATACTCCCTCGCCAATTGCGCCGTGATCGCGTCCATTTCTGCCTGCGCCTGCGCCATGCTCACGCCCGGAGCCAACCGGCCGAACACATTCAGCCAGCGCAGATTGCGCCGCGTCAGCAGGTCCTGCGTGGCGTGCATCGGAACCCACAACGGAAAATCATTCGACGGTGCAAATTGAAAATCGCGCGGCAAGACGCCCACGATCGTCACCGGCTTGTTATCCAGGGTGATGGTGCGTCCAATCGCCGCCGGGTCGCCGCCGAAATCGCTGCGCCAGTAACCGTACGTCAACATCACCACGTGCGGCCCGTCGCCCACGTCTTCGCCATCCACAAATCCTCGGCCAAGCGCCGGCTTCACTCCCAGCGTCGCAAAAAAATTCGGCAGCACCGGCACGGCAAACACGGCCTTCGGCTCGCCATTGCCCGCCAAAGTGAAAGTATCGAATCCATACGCCGTCAACGACGCGAAACTCTTCGTCGTCTTCTTCCAATCCAGGAAATCCGGCATGGAAGTGTTACGGCTCGCCGGTTCGTTGTCACGCGTCTGGGTGCGCCCTTCGCCCAGCGTCACCAACCGGTCCGGCTGGTAATAAGGCAGCGGCCGTAGCAGCGCCGAATAGACCACCGAGAAGATCGCCGCGTTCGCTCAAATTCCCAACGCCAAGGTCAGCACCGCAACCAAAGTGAACCCTGGGCTCTTCGCCAGCACGCGCATCCCGTACCGCACGTTCTTCCACAGTGCATTCATCAGTGCGCCTCCCAAGTTGCAGCGCTGCACGCTTTCGAGCTTTTGCGCGTCATATTTCCCAATGGATTTTGTAGTGACCGGTCGCATCTTTCAACGTCACGCGCAACAGCCATTCGCCCTTAATGGTCTGAATGTTCGTCGTATCCAAGGTGGCGCGTTCCGTTGTGCCGATTCTTGTGCGCACTGCACCGGTTGGATCGATCAATTCCCAGTGAACTAGTCCGTGTTCAACTTCTGCAGAAATATTCAAATGCACCATGTCCGACGAGCTGTCCAAGCGGAAGCGATACGCGACATCCTTCGTTTCGTTCGTGAAGCCTTCGTCCTTCTTCAACTCAGGCTGCGCGTCAATCACCAGGGTACGGTCCGCAGAAATCGCGGCGGCAACGTGCGACGGAATGTCTATGAGCACATTCCGGCGCGGATTCGGCGAAGACGCGGCCGTGCCGAAAACAATGGGTCCCAGAATCAGACCGTAGGCGCCCACCAATCCCGCTACACGAATTCCCCACCGCGCTTGGCTGCTATCCATTTTCATTGGCGCACCTCGCTAGTAGCGCTCAATTGCAAACAACATGCCAAGTTCGGCGCGGCGCAACATATTGATTCCTCGCGAATTAAGCACGAGCGGCATCCCTCACCAGCCTCACCACTGCTCGCCTGTGGGACGCGCCGAACGCCACCATCGCACCTTCGCGACGGAAACTCATTGAAACCCAACCAATCTCCCGGCAGATTGTTACCAGCCACAGCCGCTCGCGGCCCATTGGAACACTATCGGCGATGACTCAAACATCCCCACCGACCCGCGCGAGAAAAAATGCCTGACGCCACCACTATCCCGCAAGCAGCGCCTCCTCCACATCACGCAGCAGAAAAACCTCACTGGCGCTTCGGCTTCTGGAGCCTGATCGTCACCCAATTCCAGAACGCGTTCAACGACAACGCCATCAAGTTCCTGGTGATTTACATAATTGTCGCGATGAATTTCCCGAAGGATACCCGCGAAAATCTGATACTCATCGTGGGCGCGCTGTTTGCACTGCCGTTCATCTTCTTCTCAATGGCCGGCGGCAATCTGGCGGATCGTTACAGCAAACGCACCGTGGTGATCGGCACGAAGTTGATGGAAATTTTCGTAATGGCTGTGACCATCCTGGGTCTTTGGTTGCACAATTTGCCGCTGGAATGCGCCGCGGTATTTCTCATCAGTTCGCAGTCAGCCTTATTCGGGCCTTCGAAATACGGATTGCTGCCGGAGCTGGTCCCTGAACGTAAGCTCTCCTGGGCCAACGGAATCATCGAACTCGGCACTTTTTTGGGCAGCATCGCGGCAGTAATGGCCGCAGGGGCATTGGCGGAGCGCTACCACGGGCGTGAAGAAATCGCCGGCGTGATCCTCCTGGGATGCACGCTTCTGGGCCTTGCGACCAGTTTTGGCATCACGCACGTGCCCGCGGCGGATCCCGCGAAGAAATTGCAATGGAATCCGATTGGCGATCTGGGCGCGCAGATGAAAACCATTCTCGCCGACCGCACATTAGCTTGGGCGGTGATGGGCAATACGTATCTTTTCTTTCTCGCTGCGCTCCTGCAATTCACGATCATCATATACGGCCACGATGTATTGCGCGTGGACGAAACGCACATCAGCTACCTGCAGGCGGCCGTGGGGATCGGTATTGGGATCGGCAGCGTCGCAGCGGGATATCTTTCCGGCGGCAAAATCGAATACGGATTGATTCCACTCGGCGCGCTGGGCATGACGATTTTCGGCGCTCTGCTCTATTTCCACCGGCCCGCCGAAACGCTAAGCAGCTGGCTGCAGCTAACGGCGTCGCACACTGGCATCCGGCTCGCGCAACAGGTCAGCGCGTTCATCGTAAGCATTGTGCGCCTGCGCATCCCCGATCTCTGGCTGCTGGGATTCTTTGGAGGCTTCTTCGCAGTTCCGTTGAACGCGCTGATCCAGCACCGGCCGCGTCCTGACCAGAAGGGTGGCGTGATCGCCGCGGCGAATTTCTGGTCGTTCGTGGGCATATTCGTGGCGGCCGCGGCCTACAACATTTTTTCGGCGCGATTTCATCAGTCCGCCGCCGCGATCTTTCTCGACGGCGCGATTTTGACGGCGGTCATGACCAGCTATTCGATTTACCTGCTGCCAGATTCCCTCCTCCGCCTCGTCCTCTTCATGATCACCCACTCCATCTACCGCATCCGCGTCGAAGGCCGCGACAACATCCCCGAAACCGGCGGCGCCCTGTTCGTCTCCAATCACATGTCGCTCGTGGACGCGCTCCTCCTCCTCGCTTCCACCGACCGCCACATCCGCTTCCTCATGTTCAAGGACATCTACGACCAGCCGCACATCAAGCCCTTCGCGAAAATGATTCGCGCGATTCCCATTTCCTCGCAGCTCCGCCCGCGCGACATGATCCATTCCCTGCGCGAAGCCAGCGACGCCATCCGCAACGGCGAAATCGTCTGCATCTTCGCCGAGGGCCAAATCACGCGCATCGGCCAGCTGCTGCCTTTCCGCCGCGGCATGGAACGAATCATGAAAGGCGTGAACGCACCCATCGTGCCCGTAAATCTCGACGGCGTCTGGGGCAGCATCTTCAGCTACGAACGCGGCCGCTTCCTCTGGAAATTTCCGCGCAAAATTCCGTATCCAGTCACCGTAAGCTTCGGCGCGCCCATGCCGGCCAGCGCCACCGCCTTCCAGGTCCGCGAAGCGGTGCAGGAATTACAATCAGAAGCTTATCGCCACCACAAAAGCCGCATGCACACTTTGCCGCGCTCACTGATTCGCACCGCGCATCATTACCCGTTCCGATTCGCGATGGGAGACAAGCGCCGCCCCCGCATGAGCTGGGGCAACGCGTTGCTCAGCTCCATTTTTCTGGCACGCCGCCTACGCAAAGTCTGGGCCGACCAGAAAATGGTCGGCATCCTGCTGCCGCCGTCCGTTCCCGGCGCGCTGCTGAATTTCGCCGCATCGCTCAGCGGAAAAACTCCCGTGAATTTGAATTACACGGCGTCGAACGAAACGCTCGCGTCCTGCGCCCAGCAATGCAATCTGCAAACCGTCATCACCACCAAACTGCTACTCGAAAAACTCCCCCTGCAAGTCCCCGGCAAGCAAATCCTCCTCGAAGAAATCGCCGCTCGCCCGCGCCTCGCAGAAAAAATCGCAGCCCTGCTGCTCTGGTTTCTGCCCGGTCCGCTGCTCGAACGCGCGCTAAACTCCGGAAAATCCCAATCACTCGACGATCTCGCCACCATCATCTTCTCGAGCGGCAGCACCGGCGAACCCAAAGGCGTGATGCTCTCGCACTACAACATCATGTCCAACATTGATCAGATGGGCCAAACCTTCATGCTCGGCAAAGGTGACGTTCTACTCGGCGTCCTCCCCTTCTTCCATTCTTTCGGCTTTACCGTCACTCTTTGGCTGCCCGCGGTCCTAGCCGTCGGTGTCGCCTATCATCCCAGCCCGCTCGACCTCACTGCCGTCAGCGAACTCGTCCGCGATTACCAAGTCACGTTTCTTCTCGCGACGCCCACATTTCTGCAAGCCTACACGCGCCGCTGTCTGCCCGAAGATTTCGGCAGCCTGCAATTCGTGGTCGTCGGTGCGGAAAAATTGCCCGATCCTCTCGCGCTCGCTTTTGAAGATCGCTTCGGCATTCGCCCGCTGGAAGGTTACGGCTGCACCGAATGTTCCCCGGTAGTCGCGGTCAACACGCGCGATTTCCGCGCTCCCGGATTCCGGCAGGCCGGCTCCAAGCGCGGACACATCGGTCATCCGCTTCCTGGCGTGAGCGTACGCATCATTGATCCGGAAACGCGTGAGCGCCGCGAAGTCGGCACGCCCGGCCTGCTGCTCGTGCGCGGCCCCAACGTAATGCTCGGCTACCTGGGTAAGCCCGAAAAAACCGCGGAAGTTCTGCATGACGGCTGGTACACCACCGGCGACATCGCCACTGAAGACGAAGATGGCTTCCTAACCATAACCGACCGCCTCAGCCGCTTCAGCAAAATCGGCGGCGAGATGGTCCCGCACATAAAAATCGAAGAAAAACTTCAGGAGTTAGCTGACACCGCGGAAAAGATTTTCGTAGTCACCGGCGTCCCCGACGGAAAAAAAGGCGAGCGCCTCGTAGTCCTGCACACGCTGCCAGCCGAAGCGCTAAAGCCGGTCCTGGAAAAGCTAGCAAGTTCCGGCCTGCCAAATCTCTGGATCCCCCGCTCCAATCAATTCTTCCAAATCGATGAACTCCCCCACCTAGGTAGCGGCAAACTGGACCTCCGCCGCGTGCACGAAGTCGCTGTGGAACGCTCCGGTCATCCGGAGTGATCCCTCCACCACACTTTTCGCATTTCAACCCGCCGCAAAAACCATTCGCCGTAAATTTTTCGCCGTTCAACACTTTGCCGTTGCCTTCCCCTCGCTCCTCGCGTAAATTCGCGCAAGCTGGAGAAAAACACGGCATGACCATACGCCAACACAATTCGCAGTCAGGGCCAGCGCCCAAGACGCCCCGCTGGGATTGTGACCGTATGTTCAGCAATCCCTCAAAGTAGCGTCCCGCTAGCTTTCAACTGCTTGCAAATTAACTAGAACCATCGGCCGGCGCGTTTCCCGGCTGGGTCAACTCGCACTCGCGCATTTGCAGCGCGCTTTTGCGTTGTGTAGCGATCGTTTCGCAGCGCGCGAGTCGGTACACGTGTGTCTGCAAAGGCGCCAATGAAGTCGAAGACTCACAGGGAAAAACGAAATGTTTACGCTCGCCATTACATCGCGCGTGCTGTACCAAACGACGCAGCAAAGTCCGCCCGGACCGGGCGGCGATTTTCCGGTGTTCGCTCTCTTGTGCCTTGCGCACATCGCGCTGCGGGTGGCGATCGTCATTTTTCGTGACCGGCGCGTCCGGAAAGGGGCACCCGAAATGATCGCACTCAATATCCCGCGCGTCGCTCCAGCTCCGCCGCCCGCGCCGACATCGCTCTGCGCGTCGTGCGCTTTCGCGCACATCGTGCGGGGTTATCAGGCCGGCGAAGTGATCGTCGTCTGCGGCTATGCTTTTCCGCCGCGCGACATCCTCTTCGCGGTGCGCGAGTGCACGGACTACAAGCCGAAGCGTGAACGCAGCGGTGCGGAAATTGCGACCGAGGACGCGGTGTGTTCCCCGTCCCTCGAATTACAGGCAGCGGACTTCCGCGTCGCAGCTGCCGCACGCAACGGCAGTAGGGCGTGAGGCCATGTGAGGCCGCGTTCGGGGGATTTCCGTCCCAGGCGCGGCCTCGCTTCCCGCCAAGCCGCTACGCGATGCCATGATTTGCAGTACAATCCCGATTTCCCGGCGCAGCGCGTCGCGTCCAGGAAAACGACATGCTCACAAACCCGCAATATTTTCTCGTGATCCTCACGCTCGCCGCCGCGGCAACCCAGCCAAACTACGCTCAGGACAAAATGAAAGACCCGAAGATCGTGATCGATCTGGAAAAGCCCGCGCCAGCCTATGATCCAAAGGTGAAAGACCCCGCCAGCACCGACGCCGCCGCCCACGCGCCCCTCGCGCCGCCGTTCGGAAAGGCCTGCAGCGCAGTCGGCGCTGCCAAAGACGGCTACCGTAGCTTCGACGGCCCCGTCTCCATCTCCGATCTGTTTGGCGCGCCCATCGAGATCATTACCATTCGCCACCTGGGCCCCGGCCAGGAAAAACCCGACCGCGAAGAGCTCCGCAAGCGCATCATGGCCGTGCTGAACGCACAAACTGTGGAAGTTTCCCGGTACGCGGACTGGGACGAATGGGTGCCGCAAGGCTTGGTGGCCACCATCCAGTTTTACGACCACAGCAAAGCCGTCCTCGAAGAATCCGGCGGCCACGTCTGTTTCTCAGACTACGCCGGCACGGTCTGGTGGCTAAGAATCCCCACCGTCGCGCCTAAACCTCAGCCCTAAAACACCGCCAGCTTGACGTGCAGAAACTTCTTCGGGTCCTTGCGGAAATCCCCAATCAACAAACGCAAATCGCCAGTCATCCCCGTGAGATTGTCGTAGAGATCCGGATCCGAGAATAACTTCCCAGCAGTCCCCTGATTGGAATTCAGCTTCGCTGAAGCGTCCCGCACCTGCGCCGAAGCATCGCGCAAATTATTGTAAAGCGCCTCATCGGTAGCGAACTTCCCCAGCGAGCCCTTGCCAGCCCGCACGTCCGATAGCACCGCGTTGCCATTATCCAGAAAACCTTTCGCGCTGTCGTAAACCGCGGGATCGTAAATCAATTTCCCCGCAGTTCCCTTCTGATCTTTCACCGCGCCGATGACATCGTTCACGTTATCCACGGTCGCGTTCACTTTCGTGTACAGCTCATCCGACGTCAGGAACTTCCCCGCCGTCCCGTTTCCCGCCTGAATCGAGCCGGCCATCGCGTTCAACCGCGCCACCGTGGAATTCACGTTGTCATAAAGTGCGGGATCCTTGATCAATTTTCCGACCGTGCCTTTGCCTTCCTTCACCTGGTCAATAATTCCGCGTAGTTCGCCCGTCACCGAGTTCAACGTATCCAGCAAATCGGTGCCGCGCTCCACCATCTCCGTCATAGCCACCGCCGGCGCGCCGGGAATGGTGCTGTTCGGCTTCAAGGCGTCGCCGGTCAGTCCGCGCTTGATCGTCACATAGCGATCGCCTAGCAGGCCTTCCGTCACCAGGCTGGCCGTCGAATCGGTGCGCACGTCAGCCATGAATTTCTTATCAATCCGCAAGACCAGCTGGATGCTCTGCGCGCGGTTCGTAGGATGAGGATTTAGCGCGAGTTTCTCCACGTTGCCAATCGCGACGCCATCCAGACGCACCGGCGCACCGGCCGCTACGCCCTCCACCTCCGGCAGATAGGTGTACAGGCGATATTTCGGGCCTAAAATCCCCGCGCCCGTGATGTAGAAGATCGCCACCGCCAGAATGAACAGCCCCACCAACACGAAAAGTCCCACGCGCAGCTCCGTCCACGTCAGTTGCTTGCGTTGCGCCATGACCTTGCCTCCTCAGTGATTGCGTCAGTAATTGAACGAGTGATTGCGAATATTGCTCTCATTCAGCCGAAGCCAGAAACTTTTTCAGGTAATCGTCTTTGGTACGCAGCAGTTCGTCCGCGGGCCCTTCAAAATATATTTTTCCCTCGCGCAACACCACCACGTTAGTCGGCCGCGCCTCGTTTTGATCGCTGCCGTTCGCCGCGTCTTTCTCGCGCTCGGCCAGCGACCGTCCATTCCCAGCCTTGCCGTTGCCCGCGAGCGACAGCACGCGCCCGCTCTCGGGATCGAATCGGAAATTCGCCAAGCCGAAAGCGTCTTGCACACGATGCGTCGCCAGCAGCGCCGTTACATCCTGCGAATCGCGCCCGCGCAAAATCAGAGTGATGATCGTCTGCGAAGTCACCGGATCCAGCCCCGCCGTCGGCGAATCGTACAGCACCACCGGCGGACGATCCACCAGTGCCCGCGCAATCGAAACGCGCCGCCGCATCCCACCCGACAAATCGGCGGGAAATTTCTCCAGCGCGTCTTCCATCTCAACGAATCGCAGCGCCTCGCGCACCCGCGCGTCAATTTCCGCTTCATCCACTTCTTCCTCGTGCAAACGAAACGACACATTGTCGAAGACGTTCATGGAATCAAACAGCGCGCCCTCCTGAAACACGAATCCAATGCGCCGCCGGAAATTCAGCAGCTCGTGCTCCGGCATTTCGCTTACGTCGTGGCCCATCACCAGCACGTGCCCCGCGTCCGGTTGAATCAAGCCCGCCGCCAGCTTCATGATCAGGGTCTTGCCCGTGCCGGTTTCGCCCAACAGCACCTTGGTTTCACCGTGCCCGACGTCAAAAGAAATGCCGGCCAAGACTTCGCGATCCTCGAAACCCAGGTGAATGTCGCGCAGGGAGATCAGCGCCTCACCCGGCACGCTATGTATTTCCTGCTGCGCCGGTTCGCGCAACGGCGGGCGCAACGTATTCGCAGTATTGAGGGAAGAGCCGAGCGGCGGAACGTCGCGCGTCATGCGGACGATTATAGATGGAAACCTGCAGATTCCAGCGGAGAGTTCCGTGTAAGTTCGCGCAATAGAGGCAACGAGATCATTGGAAGAGATACAACAGCAACCGCGACAAGAAGAAATCCACCACCAGCGCGCACACCGACGAAATCACCACCGCGGTCGTCGTCGCGCGCCCCACGCCCTGCGTTCCGCCGCGCACCCGCAATCCGCAGTAACAACCCACCGTCGCTATGATCAATCCGAACACAAACGGCTTGGCGAGTCCCTGGACCACGTCGCCGATATCCAACGAATTGATTGCGCGCGTCCAGAATTGCACCGCACCCAGCCGCAGAGTGGTGTACGCAACCAGAAATCCGCCGCACAACCCCACAAAATCAAACACCGTAGTGAGCAGCGGCACCATCAGCACCGTCGCGATCACGCGTGGCATCATCAGCTTGCGAATCGGGTCAGTGCCGAGCGCGCGCATCGCGTCCACCTGCTCG
>Ga0209655_10000833_pt1 | contig 11693 bp, 15 predicted proteins | sample BogFormECP03_OM2_FD_188236 | JGI IMG/M metagenome (GOLD analysis project Ga0209655, IMG submission 188236) | Bog forest soil microbial communities from Calvert Island, British Columbia, Canada - ECP03_OM2 (SPAdes) (version 2) | ecosystem: Environmental > Aquatic > Freshwater > Wetlands > Bog ...
CACCTCATCCGCCGTGCACCCGGTTGGCGTCGAGTGAATGCACCGCCTGGTAGGCATGATCGAGCGATCGGCTGGTAATGGCCAGGGCCTTGAGTAGCTCCGCATGTGCCTGCAGCGCGCGCTCCCGCTGCTGATACGTCCGCCAGCCCAGACCCAATGCCAGCATTACGCTCGCTGCTACCGCCAATTGACGCAGCCACGGGCGCTTGTTGCTTGCAGCTCTGCATCGCTCGGCTGCGATGTTGGCCAGTAGTTTATTAGTGAACTCGGGGGTTGGGTCCACTGGCCGCAGTGCGTGACGAAGATCCTGTTCTAGATCGCGGCTCACGTGAGGCGCCCTCTCAATTCTTCCAAGGCCCGGCGCAGGTGGCTCTTGACAGTGTTCAGCGGCATGTCGAGCAGTTCACCAATCTCGGCGGGGTCCAGATCTTCCTGGTAACGCAACACGACGACGGCGCGGCGGTGCAGTGGCAGATCACCGATCAGTGCACGCAGGTGACGTGCCAGCAAGGGATCGTCAGCGTCGGTCTCGTCAATTAGCGAAAGTACGTCTTCGCTCGTCGGGACAGGTGCGCGACGACGTATCTGGTCAATGGCGCGATGCGTCGCCACCCGGCGCAGCCAGTGTTTGGCATGGGCGGCACTGTCTAAGGAAGCAATCTTCTGGCAAAACTGCATGAAGACGTCCTGCGTCAGATCCTCTGCCGCGGCCCGATTGCGCAATATTTGCAGACCCAGACTGTAGACCATGCGCTGGTGCTCGCGCACCAGCGCGGCAATGGCCCTTGCGTCGCCTGCCTGCGCAGCTGCCCATTGATCCGCGCAGGACTGTGGATCGCCGGCATTCAATCGACCGCAGTCTTCGCTTCAGAATCGGCAGCAGCCGCGACCTGTTTCGGAATGCCCATCTGCCCTCCGAGCTTAGCCAGATCCTTGAGATCGATGGTACCGACCAAATTGATGATCGTCAGCTCCCGCGGTTCTGCGGCAATGATCGCGAGGCCGTTCGCGCGTTGTCCGTCCACCGACATATAGATGTCTACATCCTCCCGTTCCTTGGCGTCGTGAGTCTGCACCAGGCGCTTCCAGTTCGGCGACTTCAGCTGGCGGCGAATCTGGTCGACGTCGCTTGCCGAATAGGCGTCGTCGGCACTGAACTCATAGTTGTGTATCTCGATGTTCTTGAGGCCGGCCAGGAGTTTGTGCGCCGGCGCCGTATCGGGATTCTTGTCGTCCACGAGGTGGCTGGCTAAATTCAGAAGGCCTCCATCTAACGAAACGTCGGTATGATCGCTGGCTCGGGCCGCCAGCGCACTGAAATCGGGCAATTTGAGGCGTCCGTCCTGGGCCCGTACGACTGCAGGCAGGGCCAGAATCGCTAGAGCCATCAACAGTTTTGCTGAGTACATGGGTCTGCTCTTTGAATACGGCCACAAAAGTGAGGCCTCTGAGTACTAATACGCACCAAGCCACTCGGAAGTTGCAGTTCCGACAAAAATGAACAGGTGCCGGTCAGGGGATTACGATTCTTTGGATTCGCCTCTCTGACCAGCACCCATGTTTCAGTACCAGCGGGAGGTTAGTAACTTCCGTTTTCCGGAGAGGGACCGGACATGAAGAAGTCGAGATTTACGGATGAGCAGATCATCGGGTTTCTGAAGCAGGCTTTAGTTTAGTTCTGGTCCCGGCCCTGTTCACGTGCCGCCCTTGGTCAGAGCTTGCTGCTCGGGTGCTCGCGCTTTGAGTCAAGATGCCGCAGGCGGAAACATCGCCTACGGTAAAAAGCGGAAGCGTCGGATTCCAAATTGTCCGCGTGGCGACCCTGCAAGCCTCTATGCAACTGAAAAGGCCCGTAGCCGCTGGCTGGACTCGAACCAACGATTAACGAAATAGCAGCGGGATTGGTCGCCGCATCAGGTTCCCGTTCCCGTCAGCGGCACCTGCGCCGCAGTGGAGGCCGCACTGCTGGCGATGCTCAGTGAGGCCGACTTGGCCCCGGTTGAGCGTGGCGTAAAGCTGACACTTATGGTGCAGCTCGCCTCCACGGCGAGCGGCGCCCCGCAGGTATTGGTGCTTGCGAATGAGGCCGGGTTCGCGCCGGTGAGTCCGTCGGACTTGGTGACGTGCACCGCGAGCAGGTCGCCGCCCGAGGACCCCGCGATGCTGCTCGAGTTCTTCGACTTCGGCCTGACGACTCAGGAGGTGGCCGCGCTACTCACCCACGGCAACGATCAACCTGACCGCGCGGACGCCGAGGACGCGCTCCTAGAGCTCGTGCACGACGGCCGGGCCCAGCGCGACGCCCTCGGCGACGATGCGCTGTGGACGGCCGCCCAGCGGACAGCCCACGAGCCTTCGATCGCACACGCAGCCAGCCGCCGGTCACCGTCATATACCCAGGAGGCATGAGCGTGCTTGGCGCTCTGCCTGCAGCGCAGAAACCGGAGTGCGAGCTCGTCGGCGCGGCTCAGGCTGGAGACCTAGCCGCCTTTGAAGAGCTCGCCGACGTGCACGCTGACCATCTGTACTCGATCGTGCTCCGCCTGGTGGGTGACCACGACGATGCGGAGGATGTCATGCAGGAGACCCTGCTGCGAGCGTGGCGCGGCATCGGGCGCTTTCGCGCGGACGCGAGCTTCTTTACCTGGCTGTACCGAATCGCCCTCAATGAGTCAAACCGAGCCCTCGAGCGACGCCGGCGACACGCCGCAACCGTTGGGATCGGCGAGGAGCCCGGGCAGGTTGCCGCGCCGGCGCACCATGAACCAGTGATCCGAGCCGAGCATCGGGCGCTGGGCGAGGCACTCAAGCTTGCGATCGCAAACCTCCGCTCGCCCTATCGAACGGCTCTCGTGCTGCGCGACCTCGATGGGCTATCCACGCGCGAGGCGGCGAAGATCAGCGGTGTTGGTGAGGCGGCGTTCAAGAGCCGCCTGCACCACGCACGGCTCAAGGTGCGCGCTTCGCTGGGGGACGCTGCCTTGACCGGCCCCGCCGGACTTCGCGGACCTCGATGAGCGTCGGCCCCTGATCTCGGCCAAGCGCAGGACGATGGCGTACGATCTTCAGGGTAGTCGCCCGCAAGCATATGGCGGTCTAATCGACGGGGTTGCTGCGCCGCGCGAGCGACAGCGCGAACAGCTCGTTTGAGTCTGGTAGCCACTGCGTCAGCGTAAGGTCTGCGGCGGCGAGGTCGCTCGCCAGCCCCGTAGTGTGAACTTGGCGCTGATCTCGGTGCGCAGCTCCTCGCCTCATGAGCTGCTGCGCCTCGATGTTGAGCCGAAACAGATCGGCGGTGAAGATCAATACCACCACTCAGCAGCAGCCCGCCGGTCGCCATCACCAACGGAATAATGCCGCTTGACCAGACCAAACGCGACGCCGCCTGATTGAACGCGAGCGCCGTCACGAAGGAACGAGATCGCAAGGCCGGCAGCCAGCATGAGCGACGCAGCAGCACGTCCCTTGGGACACCCACGGGTCAAGCTCGAGTGGAGTCGCCGCACGCGGTCGTTTTATGCGTTCTGGCGCGACCAGCACGGCGAGCGTGGTGGGTGCCGTCTCGGGCGGCGCACCTCTGCGACTCGGGCCGCCGGAAATCGCGCGGACGTCGACGACCTGCCGCGATCGAGGGCGCACGCGCGACGCGACTGATTCGCGATGCGCGAATAGCACAGAAGCCGGGGCTGGTTAGGCCCCGGCTTCGTAGTGCCACTCCGTCTGGGGTCCTTGGCTTAGTTGATGGACGCGGCGCCCGCGGCGGCGGTGTCGCCCGCGGGAAGCGCGACCGGAGAGCCCGGTAGCTCGGTTAGGGTGCCACCTTCGATCGTCATCTCCGCAACCCCGTGGGCCGCGGTCTCGTTGATGTACAGGTTCTGGCCATCGGGGGTGATGGTCGGGTCGGTTCCACCGACGCCGCCTTCGTCGTTGACCAGGGTGCTGCCGAGCAGCGTCAGATCGCCGCGTTGGTCGATCGAGAACCGGGACACGGTTCCTGACCCGGTGTTGATGGCGAACAGGTGCTGGCCGTCAGGGGTGATCGCCACCCAGCATGGGGCATTCTGCAGATCGGCGAACGGTGAGGCACCGATCGAGGACAGCTCGCCGTTGCCCGCGACATCGAAGGCGGACACCGTCCCTACGTCGGTGCCGACGTTATGCGGGTTGCTCACGAACAGCTGGTTGGGGCTGTTCGGGAATGGGAACGAGCTGCTGGGCCGGAAGGCGCTGCCGAACGCACCGAGTCCCTGCCCGGTGAAGGGCGAGCCGGGAGCCGCGTGGAGATAGCCGAGGAAGTCGACCTGGAAGCTGTCGATCCGCGAGCTGGCGACCTCGGTGCCGACCAGATTCGTGCCGTCGCTGTTGAACAGCACGTCGCCGAGATCATTCGCGGCGCCAGGCGCGTTCACGGTCGACTTCGGCAACGGAACGAGCTGACCGAAGGGGGTCAGGACGAACCCGGTGTAGTTGGCGCTCTCGGTCGCGTTACCGTCGTTGGCGACGTAGACCAGGTTGCCGTGTACTGCGATGCTCACCGGCTCAACGCCGCCTGAAGAGAACGGGCTGCCCGGGACCCGAGTCAGCGAGCCATCGGGGTTGACCTGGAGGACCGAGATCTGGTTGCTGCCGGCGTCGACCGCGAGCACGAAGCGGCCATTGTCGGCGGTCTGGATCGCCCCCTGGGACCCAAGTCCTTTACCGAGACCTTCGCCGCCTGCGGCGAAGGGCGAGCCCGGCGTGGGGGTCAGCGACCCGCCGGGGGCACGATTGTAGGCCGCGATCGTGTTCGCACCGCTCGTGTTGCCGTCCAGATAGACGTGGCCGACAACGGCGGGACTGCCAAACCCAAAAGCCGACCCCGGGAGCGCAAACGCCCCTGTGGCAGCGAGGGCGAGCACCAGCGGGCCCCTCAGTTTGCGCCCGAGAGGGCGAGTATTAACGCGCATTACTTCTCCTTATGGATTGTCGTGGATCGAGAGTCACTCATTCACGGATACAGCTGGGCTCTCTGGTGACCTGTCGGCCCAGGTTCTCCCTCGTGGGCGCTCTCGATGTTGGTCGGTACGACCGCGCTGACCCGAAAACGATTGTTAACTTTTGAGACGGTTTCCTTCCCGCGCGGTGCTAGCCGGGACTGAAGGCACGCGACCCGTCTGGATCCAGGCCCAGCCTCGCCGCGAGGCGCCCAACGGCCAGGCAGGCGCAACCGAGTGGCGTCAGCGCCAACCTCGGGAACGGCGGCCACCCGCTCGGCCTGGCAGTCGCTGAAGGCTAGCCGACCTGCTCGGCGTACTTGACCGCCTAACGCAGCCCAATCGGCTCGGGCCCCAGTCCTCGGCGACACGGACGCCGTGCTCGGAGTGCAGGACGAGCTCGGTGACAAACCTCACGCTCCAGTATCGGGCTCTTCGTCGAGCAGACGCTGCACGGCCCGGCCCAGCCATAGAAGCACCGCTCCGATGATCGGGACAACGGTCGCTTTATGCGCCGCACCGAGGGTCGTGTGTCGGCGCTGCGGCGGACACCTCGGCCACGTCTTTGCAGATGGTCCTGGCCCGAGCCATGAGCGCTATTGCATCAACTCGGTCGCCCTCGCGTTTGAGCCCATGTCGACTAAGGATTCGAGCCCGAACAGGTCCGGTCTGCCAAGCCGCTGACGCGCCTAGCACCAGGGCACGCCACGCGAGGGGTGCTCTGGTGCCAGCGTGCGCCGCTGGCTCGATGACCACAGTCATCAACCGAATCGAGTTGCGGCGGGTCTATAGGGAAGGTGTCGCATCCATCATGCCCTGTTACAGCCATCTGAATCCCCGCCGACGTCCGCTTTACCGGCTGCGCAATGACCGCAGCGGGCGCGAGGTGCTCGTAGCGACCGAGCCGGGTGTCCTCTACGTGGACCGGGAGACGGGGGACTCGCTGCGGGTAACCGGCAAGCTGCTGCCGCTCGCTCCCTCGTCGTCGGTGCTGCCCTGGTCGATCCAGAACCTTCGCGTTTGCCCGAGCTGCGAGCAGCTTGTGCAGATGGACCTCAACTACTGCCCGTATGACGGGCGGCGCCTGCCACCGCTGGAGGGTACTCGCCGGTCCTCGCGTCGGCGGAGCGCCCGAGGAGCAAGCTGATGAGAGCTCTCAGGCGTCGTGATGACCACGCATGGTCCCAGGAGCACCTGTCGCACTACGTCGAGGGCGACCTGAGTTGGCGCGCGCGTCGGCGCCTGGAACTGCACGCCGAGGAGTGCCCAGACTGCAGCAGCGGGATTCGCGCCGTGCGAGCCCTTCTGCGTCTCATGCACGCCACCGCCGACCGCTCAGGCGCGGCGCCTGCCAGCATCTTCGATCGGGTGCGGGCCGACGCGGCTCGCGGGGAGACCGACGTAGATCAGGCCCGCGAGACGTGACCCGCTCGCTCACGACCCGTCGCCCCGTGCAGACAGCGGAGCGCGACCTCGTGCGTTGCGCCCAAGCCGGCGAGGTAGCCGCGTTCGAACAGCTGGCCGGCGAGCATGCGGACCGTCTCTACGCGGTAGTGGTGCGCCTGGTCGCCGACCGAACCGAAGCCGAGGACGTCGTGCAGGAGAGCCTGCTGCGCGCGTGGAGAGGTATCGGGCGCTTCCAGGGCCACTCGATGTTCTATACCTGGCTGTATCGCATCGCCGTCAACGAGTCCAACAGGGCGCTGGAGCGACGCCTACGACACGGCGTGGCGACCCCGATCGACGAGGAGTCCGTGCAAATTCCCGCGCCAGCACGTGATGGACCGGCCAGCCAGGCCGAGCAGGAAGAGCTCCGCCACGGCCTCGACACGGCTATCGCCAGCCTCGCTCCCCCCTACCGCACCGCCCTCGTGTTGCGCGACATCGAGGGGCTCTCGACACGCGAGGCAGCGAAGATCGCCGGCGTCGGCGAGGCCGCTTTCAAGAGCCGGCTGCATCAGGCGCGGCTGAAGGTGCGCGCCGCCCTCGGCGACGCAGCCCTCATCGCCGCCTCGATCTGACCATGCCGCCCCCCAGCTGACCAGCTGGACCGGAGCGTCGCCTGGCGGTTCTGATCGAGCGTGGCTACGAGGATCGGCTTGAGCATGGTGAGTGCCCGCGCACGATCGCCTGGGTTTGCGTTCACTCGGGCAGTGATCGCTCGGGTTCATGTTTGGGCTCAGCGGCAAGCGCGCTATCACGCTTCTCGAGCAGCTTGAGCCAGATCTCGCTGCGCGTCGGGAACGCGGGTACGGCTTCCCAGAGGCGCTCGACTGCGATCTCGCCGACGATTGCGATCGAAGCCGCATGCAGCCAGTCGGCCACGTCGCTGCCGGTGAACGTCGCGCCTACGATCACGCCGCGGTCCTCGTCGACCACCAAGCGTGAGCTACCCGGCGTGTTGCGGCCATGGAAGCTCGCGCCGGCGGTCGCGGAGCTGGGCACGTCATAGGCGATCGCGTTCAGCCCCTGCTCCCGCGCCGACTGTAGCGTGAGGCCGACCGCAGCGAGCTGCGGATCGGTGAAGACGACCCGCGGCGCGGACGCATTGTCCCGTATGGCGCGTGCCTGGCCTCCGTCGATGACTTCCGCAGCGACGTGCGCCTGGTACTTGGCCATATGGGTCAGCAGCGAGCGCCCGTTGACGTCACCGATCGCATACAGCCACGCCAGACGGGGCACACGCATCGTGTCGTCGACTGTGATCGGCTGGCCCGGCTCGAGACCAACGCTCTCGAGGCCGAGATCGTCCGTCAGCGCTCGCCTCCCCACTGCGACGAGCAGCTCGTCGCCCATGACTGCCTCACCATCGCTCAACTCGACGGTCACGGCAGTGCGATCGCGGCGAACGGCCTGTGCGCTGACCCCGACGCGAACCTCCACGCCGCGCTCCACCAGCGCGTCGCGCAGCTGCTGGCCGGCGAACGGCTCCTCGCGCGGAAGCAGTCGCCCAGCCGCCTCGACGACGGTGACCCGTGAGCCGAGCGTGCAGTACGCCTGCGCCATCTCTACGCCGACCACCCCACCTCCGAGCACGACGAGGCGGGCCGGTACGTCCTGCGCAGTCGTGACCTCCCGATTAGTCCACGGCCTGGCCTCGGCCAGGCCCGGAATCGGTGGCATCGCGGCGGCGCTGCCGACCGCGACGACCACCGCCTGGCGCGCTTGCAGGAGCTGCCCGGAAACGCGTACCCGGCGCTCGCCCTCCAGGCGAGCGTGACCACGGATCAGCGCTACATTGCGCGCCTCCAGCCAAGGGACCTGCTGCGAGTCATCCAGATCGTTAATTATCTGGTCGCGACGTGCGAGGACCGCCTCCACGTCGAGCTCACCCGTGACCGCCTCAGCGGCGCCGGGAACTCGGCGGGCCTCGGCCAGCGCCTCGGCGGGCCGCAGGAGCGCCTTGGAGGGCATGCACGCGTAAAACGAGCACTCGCCTCCCACGAGCTCCCGCTCGACTATCGCGACCCGACGGCCGTTCTCAGCGAGACGCCCAGCCAACACCTCACCGGCCGGGCCCGCGCCGATCACGATCACGTCAAACCATTGTCCGGGGCGGGCATCCCGGCCCTCGAAGACGTTCATAGCTGATAGACCGCCGTTTGAGTGCAACGGTTGATCCGAGCGGTCTAGGTCGCCAGAAGCTCACGCGGCGCGCAGCGACTTGGATGTCTGGGTGATGCGGTCCTGGAGCGGCTCAGGGAGCTCCTGCTTCGGGTGGCGCGCGCAGAGGCAGCGAGGCGCTCGGCAGCGCTGGCGGACAGCGGGCCGTGTTGACGATGAGGCACAGCGGGCGGCGGATGACGCGTTGTTGGCAATTGTCGCCAAGCTGGGCGAGCTTCGAGGCAGCAGCGTAAGTTTCGCGCGCGACTGGTCGCTAATGGCTTACATGGGCAACGAGGAACCGATGCGGCAGTGAGTGGCTGGGGGACTTGTGGCGCCTGCTTGCCACCGCTCGTTCGGGTGGTCGAGGCGTGGTGAGCGAGACGAAGATGCGCGTTGTTGGCTATCCGCAGGCGCTTGTGCCCGTCGACCATGTCGAGCCGGTGGCTCGGCGCGTGCGGGCGACGCTCGGCGGGCACGTCGTCTTGGACACGACTCGTGCCCTGTATCTGTGGGAGTGGCCGTTCTACCCGCAGTTTCTGATCCCGGCGCAGGACGTCGACGTTGACTCGCTGATCGAGGAGCAGCGCACGCACCGCGTCAGCCGCGGCATGGTCGCGACGATTGGTCTCCGAGCCGGTGGTGTCGAGCGGCCGGCCGCGGGACGTCGATACGTGGAGTCGACGATTCCCGGACTCATTGGGAGGGTGCGCTTTGACTGGGATGCGCTGGAGGCGTGGTTTGAGGAGGACGAGCAGGTGTTCGTGCATCCCCGCAGCCCATATGTGCGCGTTGACGCGCTGCGTTCCACGCGCCGTGTGCGTGTAGAGCTCGAGGGCGTCGTGCTCGCCGAGTCAAGCGCACCGGTCATGGTGTTCGAGACGGGTCTACCCACCCGCTATTACATGGACCGCAACGCAGTGGACTTCTCCCACCTAAGGCCCAGCGACGCCATCACGGCCTGTCCCTATAAGGGCCACACCAGCGCCTACTGGTCGGTCCAGACCGCCGAGGCCCTACACCGGGATCTCGCGTGGTCCTATGACTTCCCGACAAGGCAGCTGCTGCCGATCGCCGGGCTGATCGCCTTCTACGACGAGAAGGTCGATGTGTTCCTCGACGGCGAGCGCCAGGTGCGACCGAAAACGCACTTCTCAGATTGAGCGGGTAAGACCGGCCCACGAACGGACGCTGATATCCAACGAGCCCGCCGCGTCCGGGCAGAGGATCAGCGACCCGAAGGAGCCAGATGACGATCGCAGAGCAGGTACGAGGACTCGCCGAGGGCCACGCAGCGGCACTCCCAGCCGAGGTCATGAGCGCGTTTGCGCGCGAACAGGCAGAGCTGGCGGCCCTTGAGCCCGTGGAGGTCATCGCCGTCGGTGAGCTGTTGCCGGACAGCGACTTGCTCGACGCGCACGGGCATGCCACAACTCTGCAGACGACGCTTGACGGCCGCCCCGCAGTGCTCGTCTTCTACCGTGGCGCGTGGTGCCCATACTGCAACATCGCTCTGAACGCCTACCAGGCTGAGCTGTTGGGCGAGCTCGATCGTCGCGGCGTCACGCTTGTTGCCCTCAGCCCGCAGACGCCGGACGGGTCGTTGAGTATGCAGGAGAAGAACGACCTTGGCTTCGCCGTCCTCTCCGACCCGGGCAACAGCGTGGCGCGCAGCGTCGGCATTCTCACGTCGCCGTCGCAGGACGCACGCGCTGCGCAGCTACAGCTCGGGCTGGACCTCGAGACCGTCAATGCCGACGGCACGACAGCGATCCCGATGCCGACCGTGCTGATCCTCGCCCCGGACCTGACCGTCCGCTGGGTGGACGTGCACCCCGACTACACGACTCGCTCAGAGCCCGCCGAGATACTCGCCGCGCTCGACGCGATCACCACGTGAGCGCGCAGCTGCAAGGGCGGGTGGCGCTCGTCACGGGCGCCGGCCGCGGCATCGGGCGGGAGATCGCCCTGGGCCTCGCGCGAGATGGAGCGCGCGTCGCGCTGCTCGCCCGCACGACCAAGGAGATCGACGGTGTCGCCCACGAGATCAATGTCCTGGGCGGCACTGCGCTTGTGTTGACCGCCGACATCGGCGACGCTACCACAGCAAAACAGGCAGTCAGGACGGTCAGCGAAGAGCTCGGCCCGATCGAGATCCTGGTCAACAACGCCGCCGTCGTGTGGCCACTTGGCGCCAGCGCGACCATCGACCCCGCACAGTGGGAGCTGGCCGCGCAGATCAACCTGCTCGCGCCCGTGCGGCTCACCATCGCCATGCTGCCCGGCATGATCGAGCGTGCGTGGGGCCGGATCGTCAATGTCTCAAGCGGCGTCGCCGCGAACCCCGATGGGATGATTGGCGGGAACGCCTACACCGCGACCAAGGCGGCTCTGGAGGCACACACGCTGAACCTCGCGGCCGAGCTGCGCGAGAGCGGTGTGACCGCCAACGTCTTCCGACCCGGCGCCGTGGACACCGCGATGCAGGGCTGGATACGCGAGCAGGATCCCGCCGTGATCGGCCGCGACCTGCACGAGCGCTTCATCGCAATGCAGAAGAGCGGGACGCTACTCACCCCCGAGCAATCGGCGAGTGCACTTCTCGAGCGCCTTCGTACGGGCGGCACCGGACAGATCTGGAACGCCTCAGACTAACCGCGACACACCCTGATACCGCAAATCGAAACCAACACAAAGGAGACGACATGGCCGTGAAACTTGGGCTACTCGCACGACTCGAGGCAAAGCCCGGCAAGGGCGAGGCGCTCGGGGCGTTCCTGAAGGGCGGACGCGCGCTGGCGGTAGCCGAGGAGGGGACCGTCACGTGGTACGCGTTCAAGCTCGACGACACCCACTACGGCATCTTCGACACTTTCGAGACCGAGGACGCCCGCCAAGCCCACATCAACGGCGAGATACCCAAAGCCATGGCCCAGGTCGCTAGCGACCTGCTCGCCTCCGAGCCCGAGATCCAACCGATCGACGTGATCGCAGTCAAGTAGCACGTCTCGACTGCCTCGCCACGGCGCCTCGTCTGTCAGCTACTCGATGTGCGCCTGCCCCAATCAAGCCCATCCGTCGCTATCAACCTCGCGCAGCCCGCTATCGGCTCGATGA
>Ga0209655_10000834_pt1 | contig 11692 bp, 8 predicted proteins | sample BogFormECP03_OM2_FD_188236 | JGI IMG/M metagenome (GOLD analysis project Ga0209655, IMG submission 188236) | Bog forest soil microbial communities from Calvert Island, British Columbia, Canada - ECP03_OM2 (SPAdes) (version 2) | ecosystem: Environmental > Aquatic > Freshwater > Wetlands > Bog ...
GCCGCTGGGCGTCGGCGCCTCCGACCAGGGCGAGTACATCCTGAGCGGCGTCGAAGACAATAATCTTGATTCCGAGAAGAAAGTGCAGATCTGGTGGACGGGCGCGAAATACACCTATCGCACCAACACCGACGTCACCGTGTCCTTCTATCAACAGCGGCAGAACACTTTCCGTGTTCCGGCCACATGCGGCGGCTCGGCGGGTTTCCGCAGTTCCTGCGCGGGCACGCTCGATGAACTGTCGCTCTATGCGGATCATCACTTCACTAAGCGTTTCGACGGTTACGTCGGAGCGGCTTATTCCGTCGTGACCGGTGGTCTGGCCATCGCCATTCCTCATGGCCCCGGCGTACCCTTTCTACACCCCACCAACGTTGCTCCAACAATTGGTGTTCGTTTCGCGTTCTGATCGTTTCCGCGGCGGGCTCAGTCGAGAGGCCGCACGGATGCTTGAGTGTGCGATCGGCGGTGTGCTGCGCTTCGCCGCAATGCGAACTTCCCGCCGCACGAGCCTATTGCAGCAAGCCAACCTGATAATTCAGCGTCGATAACTGCGCCCCGTAGTCGTACTTCGCGCTCGCTTGCGATATCTGCGCCTGCGTGGCGTTCAATTGCGCCTGGCTCAGCTCGATGATGGAGCTCAGTCCCAATTTGTAGCGCTGTTGGGCAAGATCGAGGGCTTGGTTCGCTTCGTCGAGCAATTGCTGCGTGAGCGCGAGGCGCTGGTAGCCGGAATTTGCGTTGAGCCACGCTTTGTGCACGTCGCGAACCACCGCGTCCTGCAGATCGCGCAGGAACTGCTGCCGCGCGTTAGACTCGGCTTTCGCTTCGGCGTGCAGCGCGTTGAATTGGCGGCCGTTGAAAATGGGAATATTCACGTTGAATCCGGCGGCCGCGTAGCGCGACCCGAGTTCCTCCGCGCGGTAGGGCGTGAGGCCCGCGGTGCCCACGGCGCTGATGGTGGGAAGCCACAAATCGCGCTCAGCGGTGGCGTAACTTTGCGCGGAACTTACGTCGAGCTGCTGGCTGATAATTTCAGGGCGGTTGTGCATGGCTTCGGCGATCAAGACAGAGAGATCGCCGGGCGGCGCCGGCGGCACAGCCTGGTCAGCAAGCTGAAATGTCTTCTGGTCCGCGAATCCCAGCGCGGCGGAAAGTTCGGCGTAGGATGCCTGCAAATCATTTTGCGCCTGCACCAGCAGCAACTGCGCTTGCGCCAGATCCACATTCGCGAAGCTCACGTCCAGTCCGGACTTGAGTTTGTTTCTCTCCAGCTCCGTCACCTGATCGGAAACGAGGCGACGGTCTTTGACTGTCTCCTCGGCCACTTGCAGCACGGCTTGCGCTTTCAAGCAGTTGTAGAAGGCGGCGTCCGCTTGCAGCAGCACATCCGCACGCGAGGTGGTGACGTTTTCTTCCTGGGCCTTTGCGTGTAAATTCGAGCTTTTCACCAGTTCGTGCGTATGCCCGAAATCGGTGACCAACTGCTGCACTGTGACGCCATCCGCAAAGCGACTGAATATGATCGAATTGCTCAGCGCGCCGGCAGCGACGCGGCTGTTAGTTTCCGCTATTACTCCTGTGACGCTGCCGTAGGCGTGCGGGTAGTACGCGGAGCGAGCTTCGGTGACTTGCGCCTTCGCGGCCGCCGCCAGATAAGTGGCCGCTTGCACTTGCGGATGATTTTGGAGCGCAATTTTTTCGGCCTCTTGCAAGGTGAGGCTCTGCGATGCGGCGCTGGAGGTGGCCGGCGCTTGCGCAGAAGCCTGCGTGCCCACGGACGCGTGCATTTGCGCCGACGCGGGAGTGGCAACGAAGGCTGCTGCGGGAAACAGAATCAAAGATAACGAAAAATTTCGACAACGCATTAGTGAGCCTCCTCGGCGATGAGCGAAGCGGAAGCTTCGGCGCGGCGGCGGTACATCAGCAAATAAGCCGCAGGTACGACGAAAATCGTGAGAACGATGGAAGTGAGCAGGCCGCCGATGATCACGCGCGCGAGCGGTGCGTAGGCTTCGCTCCCCGTTTCCAGCTTGAATGCCATGGGCAGCAAGCCGACGACGGTGGCGAGCGACGTCATTAAAATTGGCCGCAGCCGGATGCGACAGGCGTCCACCACCGCTTCGCGCAGGCCGTGGCCTTGGCCGCGCAGCACGTTGGCGAAATCCACGATCAAAATGCTGTTGGAGACGACCATGCCCTGGAGCATCACCACGCCCATGAGCGACTGGATGTTCAGCGTGGTTCCGGTGAGCGCGAGCGTGAGCACGACGCCGATCAGTCCAGTAGGCACGGCCAGAACGATGAGAAACGGGTCCACGAAGGAGGAAAACTGCGCGACCAGAATGAGATAAACCAGCAACACCGCGAGAAAAAGTCCGAGGCCGAAGCTTTTGAATGAGGATTGCATCGTCAGGACGAGGCCGCGCACATCGACGCGCGTGTTGGGAGGAAGTTGTGTGCGGTTGATGATGCGCGAAATTTCTTTTTGCGGCCCTCCAAGATCTTCGCCTGTGGGCGCGACATAGACGTCAATGCTGCGCTGCAGCTGGTAGTGATCCACTTCGGTGGGAGTTTGTATCGGCACGACGTCCGCGACTTGATTGAGATATGTGGGCATTTTCAATTTGGGCGAGTGCAGCGGCATCGCTTTCAGATCTTCGATGGATTTGACCTGATTTTCCGGATACTGCACGGTGACGAAGTAATTGTTGCCGTTTTTTGGATCAACCCAGTAACTGGGGGCGATCATCACGTCCGAAGTGAGCGCGGTGATGAGGTTATCAATCACTTCTTTGGGGCTGAGGCCGAGTTCGGCGGCGCGATCGCGATTCACATTCACTTCGAGCGCGGGGTAATCCATGTCTTGCGGGATGTACACATCGGAAACGCCGCGCGCGCCCCTGATCTGACGCGCCAGATCCTGCGCGATGCGGTCATCAGCCTTCAGATCCATGCCGCTCACCTGCACGTCAATCGGCGCGGGCTTACCTTGATTCAGAACCGCATCCACCAGCCCACCTGACTGAAAATACGTCCGCAATTGCGGCAGCTGCACCGCGATCCGCCGCCGCACTTCGTTCATATAAACGAAACTGCTCACATGATGATCTTCCTTCAAACCCACCTGCACGAACGCGGTGTGCATGCCGGAGTTCGGCGTAAACAGCGCCGACAAATCCGCCATCACGCCAATATTCGACACCACCGTGTTCAAATCGTCCGGCTTCACCACTTGGCGCACGATCTCTTCGACCTGCTTCACATACTCATTGGTCACTTCAATGCGCGTACCGGTCGGCGCTTTTACGTTGATCACAAATTGGCCGGCGTCCGAGCGTGGGAAAAACGAAACGCCGATGAAGGGTATCAGCGCAAAGCTCAGCAGGAATACGCCTGCGAAAATGAAAAGAGCTTCGCGCGGCCGTTCCAGAGTTTTCCGAACGTACTTTTCATAGACGCTCAGCATCTTTTCGAATTTGGCATTGAAGCCGGCATGAAACCGGGCACCCCAGGATTTTTTCACGTCCGCACCTTCGACGCCGTGTTCATGGGCGGGTTTGAGGAAATACGCGCAGAAGAGCGGAACCACCGTGACCGCGTCGAAGTACGAGGCGCAGAGCGCGAGAACAACCGCGAGCGCTAGCGCGGAAAATAAATACTTGCTGACACCGAAGAGTAGTGTCACCGGGAAGAAAACGACGACTGCGACCAGCATGATTGCCAGCACCGCCAGCGCCACCTCGTTTGCGCCTTTCACCGCTGCCACTTTGGGATCCTCGCCCAGCTCAATGTGCCGGTAAATGTTTTCGATCACCACAACCGAGTCATCAATCAAGCGTGAAAATGCCAGCGCGAGACCGCTGAGCACCATGCTGTTGATGGTCTTGTCGAGGGAATGCAGAATGAAAAACGTGATCATCACCGAAAGTGGAATGGAAAGGAAAACCGCAGCCGTCGCGCGTGTGCTACCCAGGAACAGCAGGATCATCACGGCGGTGAGGAACAGCCCGATGCCGCCTTCGCGCAAAACGGTGGAAATGGCTTGCTTCACGAAGAGCGACTGGTCGAAAACGACGTGGGCATGCAGTTGCGCTGGGATATCGCGCAGCGTGGTAATGGCCTTCTTGATGCCGTTGACGACCAGTATCGTGTTGGTGTCGCCACCCTGTTTGAGAATTGGCGCGTAAACCGACTTTTGACCGTTGACGCGCACGATGTTGTACTGCATATAGGAACCGTCAACCGCGTTGCCCACGTCAGAAAGGAAGACGGACTTCTCGCCTTCCGTCTTCAGTGGAATCTGGTTCAGAGCTGCGGCGTTGGGCACCTGCGCATTGGTATAGATGTTGTAATCCAAGGAGCCCAAGCGCACATCGCCCGCCGGAAGAATTAGGTTGGACTCGTTCATGGCGCGCACCACGTCCATGGGGCTCAGGTCGTGCGCCTGCAATTTCAGCGGGTCCACATACACCATCAGCTGGCGATACTTCCCGCCGTAGGGAGGTGGCACGGTGGCGCCGGGAACTCCGGCGATCTGATTGCGGATCTGATACTGCAGATAATCGTGCAACTGTGTTTCGTTGAGCCCCTGACCTTCGACCGTGAGCAAGCAAACAGGAAGACTGGAAGCGTCGACTTTCAAGACCACGGGTGGCAGAGTGCCTTCGGGCAAGCGCCGCAGATCGGCCATGGCGAGATTGGAAATGTTAGTCACGTCGGCGTTGGCGTCGGTACCCGGCTGGAAAAAAATTTTGATCAGGCTCACACCAGCCAGGGAGCGAGATTCCATGTGGTCAATGCCGCTGCCAAGCGTGAAAAACCGTTCGAACGTGTCGGTAATGTCTGCTTCGATCTGTTCGGGCGGCATGCCGTTGTAAAAAGTAGCCACAAGCACAACGGGAATATTGATCGGCGGAAACATGTCCACGGGCATTTGCGCCAGGCTGGTGATACCCAACACGCAAATAAAAAGACAAACCACGATGATGAAATACGGGTGGCGGATGGCAAATGTCGGCATGGTCGGATTACTCCATTCCTGGGGCGGTGACGAGTTGCGGCAAGACTTGCTGGCCTTCCTTGAACTGATTCTGCTCGCCGAAAATGACGGTGTCGTTTTCGTTGACGCCGGAGAGCACTTCGGTGTCTGAGGCGGACTGCAGTCCGAGCTTCACTTCGCGCCTTTCGAGATGGTTCGAGGAGTTCACCACCAGCACGATGCCCTCGCCGGTCCCGATGGATTGCACGGCTTGCATCGGAATGGTGAGCACGTTAGTAACTGTGTGCAGCGGGATTTTCACCGACGCGTACATTCCGGGCACCAGCTCGTAATTCACGTTGGGCACGGTGACTTCGGTGTGCATGGTGCGCGTGGCGGGATCGATCTGATCGGAAAAGCGTATGATTTTTCCGGCGAAGGTTTTGTGCAACGCCGAGACATTTATTTCCAGCGTCTCGCCGTCGCTGATATCTGGTACGGCCCGTTCCGGCACGGGGATCACCAGGCGCAGCAAATTATTTTGTGAAAGATGGCAGAGCGCGGAATCGCCCTTGGTGGCGGAAGTTCCCGCGGGAAGCAGCGCGCCGGTGTAGGCGTAAATTTGTGTCACCACTCCGTCAAAGGGCGCAGTCATGCGCGCGTAGGCGAACAGAGCTTTGTCCTTGTCCAGCGCAGCTTTCGCGGCGAGCAGGGCTTGTTCGGCGGCGGCCAAGGCATCCTTCGACGATGAGACGCCCGCGCTGGCTTCCAGGTCCTTCCCCTGCGCGACGTCAATCTCCTGCTGGGCAACAAGCTCGGGGCGCGATTTCTGTACGTCGGCGAGGCGCTGGTAGGTGACGTGTGCGACGGAGTAGGCCGATTCCGCGCGGGATTGCTCTTCGCGGGCGCGTGATACTTCTTGATCGGCGCGGCGCACGGAGGCTTCGTCCTGCAACAGTTGCTGTTGCAGTTCGGGAATTTCCAGCACGGCCAGGAGCTGTCCTTGTTTTACGTGCGTGCCCCAATCCACATAGAGTTTCTGGATGTAACCGGAGACTTTCGCGTACACGTCAATTTCCTGGTAGGGCAGAAACTCGGACGCGATCTCCAGGGTGCTAGAAATATTTTTGCGCTGCACTTTCACCACGGCGGCGCGCGGCACGTCACTCGCGTCGGCCTTGCGCGCGTCGCCGCAGCCTCCGGTGAACGCGGAGAGAATGATCATCGTGAATATCCAGCGATGGATGGGGGGTTTTGGCATCACGAGTCCAGCTCCTTAGCTTTCTGTATGAACTCTGCGATCGAAAAATTTCTGGAATGGCACAGGCTGGTCAGTTCTTTTCTGGACTTTATAATCTCGCGGGCTTTCTCGGGAACGCGCGCGGCGATCTCGCGTGGAATAGTTTGCACGCCGTGCAGGTCTCCCTGGATCAAATCGCTGGGATGCACGGTGAGGCCGGCAATCTCGACGGTGCCGCCGAAATCGAAGACGTGCGCGTAGGCGTGCGACACCGAAACGTTCCCGGCAAACAGCTGCAGGCCGCTCTTGCGCACATCGGGAAGATCGCGGACGCCGCCGTTCGTCACCACGGCGACGCAACCCAGGGCCAGCAGAATATTTGCGTGCACCTCTCCGATGAAGGCGCCCAGGCCCGGTGGGGAATCCACGTCCTCGATCACCACGATTCGAGGCGCCGGGATTTTGAGCAACGAATTCCACCAATCCCCGTGATCGTAATAGCCACGCCCTTCCATGGGAGGATCGGAAGCGCGTATACGAGCCGTCGCGGCGTAGCCCACCGCGGCCGGCAACTCTGGAAACATGCAGCGCAGCCGCGAATCGGAAAAGCCCTTGTTGCGCAGGCGCACGCCGAATCCTTCGATAGCGCTGGCGACCACGCAAGTGCTCAGCGCTCGCAAGTCCTCCAGATATGGAGGCATTAGTGGTTCTGCGTTCATGAGTACTCCTCTCCCGGAGCGTGTCCGTGGACCAATCGAAAAAGAGCCGGAGCGTAAAAAATGCTTGAAAATTTTAATTTTTAGCTGCGAGCGATCAAACTAGGAAAGGGAAAGCGGAGGAGAGCGATGCTGTAGAGAAACCGTGACGCCGATGGACGGCTGCGCCGGAATCTCTTCCTCGACCATCCTGGCGATCCGCATTTCAGGTTGTGGTGGTATGAATCGGGCGACGGGGCGCAGAGGAGTTCGGTCGATTACCACCGGCAGATGGCTCACCTTCATCTTGCTGGAAATGTTGATGTAGTGAGCCGGATTAGACCTGGATAAGTACTGGCTATTCTTCGCGAGAGTGGAAAAGCTGGCAATAGCCAGCAGCAACATCACCACGCCGATCTTCACATAGACGCGTCGCGCCTGCGCCCCTTGGCCGATCTGGTTCGCGGATTGTCGCGGCGTAGTCACGATGACTGTCCAGCGTCTGCAGTTCTATTGTCGGTAACTGCGGGCCAGAAAGCAAGAACGCACGCAATTGGATAGCGTAAGGATACCTCGCGCTTCCTTATACGACGAGCGCTCGCGGCATTAACGCGTGTGCCGCTTTCGGGATGCGATGATGCAAACGATTAATTGCTGTTACAGAGCGTGCGCCATTGCCGCGAAACGTCAATGGAGAACTAGCACCCCAATCGTTGGCGGAAACGCGGCTTGTGCAGAATGCTCGCCGGACTATCCTTCAGGACTCGCAGGTCGTTAGAAATGCGGCTCTTTCCCAATTCTACTTCGCGCATTAGCGCCACATAGGTCACCGGCGTCGTCAGCCAACCCCAGCCATCTACCTGAAACACGCCGCGCGTCGGTACCGCGCTCACCGCCGTCAAATTCCACGGTCCGTTGGAATAACCAAACTGGACTCCGTCAAAACTTCTCATGACGTCCGAATACCCGAAGTTTCCCAGCAACCTCTGATTGATTCGGTTAGTTTTCAGCCACGCCAGTGTGGGGTCGTTCGCTTTCACCTCGTCGCCATCCATGAATTCGAAGCGCCCCACTCGCAGGCTTTCATGTTCTGCTTTGAAGCGGACACGAAGCGGGTATATTCGCGCTTCTACGGAATAAAGTAGCGCAGCCCGACATAGACTAGCACTACATGAGCGTTTTTCGGAGCTCCACTCGGCACGGACCATGGACTGCGTTCCACATACGAATACTGATTGATGAGCTGCAGCTTCCCGTAGTTCGGGTTGGACCACAGCGTCGGGATGAACCCAATCGTACCCTCCTGATACGCGCGATTGTTCGTGTTCGCCGATCCCGGAAATCCGAATCCCACGCAGGTGAATCCGGAAACGCCATCGCACGTTGGCGCCAGCGTTGCCGTGGACGCCAGCAACCGATAATTCCGCTGGAAGTACGCGCCGCTGTAATAACCGTCTACCATGAAGTTGGGCTTCATCTGCCATTCAACTCCGGCCACCCCGGATCCGGCATGCACCCCCGAAAGCGTCCCATCCGGCTTGACGATCACATCCGGTCCCAAGCCGCCGATGTAGCGCCCCACTCCGTCGCCGTAAAACGAATCGGCGATCAAATGGAATCCGTTGAATAGCTCCAGATTCGCATTCAGCGAAGCGCCGCCGCCGGTAATCGTATTGGTGTCAGCCGGCGTGCTCAAGTTCTCGTAAACCTTGAAACTCCGCACCAGCCCTGCGGCCTCCACGTGAAAGGCTCGTTCGCGGATTTTCCAGTCGAACGCTGTCTTCACCACAAAATCCGGATGCAAGTTCGGCGTCAGCGCATTCGAGGTGGCGCTGGTAGCGCTGGTGCTTCCGCTGCCATTGTCGAACTGTCCCGGGAAAATGCCGGCCGTGCCACCCGGAAAAACCACCGAGTTGGGAACGAATTGCTGCGGATTTTCCAGCGAAGCGCCGACCGTCCACCAGTCGGTTGCGTGATATATCACGCGAAACCCAGCCTGCCGCGCGAACACCAATCCCGCAACGTAATTCGTATCCAGACGCAGCGTGCTGAAGACGTCAATCGGCGCCGCCGAGAGACCGTAGCGGTTGGGAGTCAGCAGCGACCACGTCTGGCCGCCCACGAATTCCCATTTGTTGTGCCTGACGTCCGCATAAAACAATCGCAGCCGGAATGTGTCGCTGTTGGTGCTCTCTTGCGCGTTCGGCGGTTGATAGCCGTTGAAATCCGATTCGATATAGCCGGTGACCGACGTCGAATTCCCAATATTCGCATCCACTTTCAACGAAAGCCGTGATGCCTGCGATGTGACGCGAAATTCCGTCAATTGCGATTGCGGCACCGTGTTGTTGAACGGAATGCTGCTAAAGTTTGTGCCCAGCCCCGTTCCAGTATTGGTGCTGCGGAAAACTCCGGTAACGTCCGCGAATCCGCCGGGCGTGAAGTCTGCCGCTCCGATCTTGAACGAAAGCGGATGTTCCACTTGAGTTATGCTCACCTGCTGTTTATCGGGCGCCTGCGCGTCTGGCGGGCGAATCACATGCGCATCCGGCGGCGCAGTAGCGGAGCTCGCCGCGGGATTCTCCTTCGCACTGTCGGGTGTCACGTTCAGTGCAGATTCGAGTTTCGCAATGCGGTCCAGCTCTTCGTGAAGCGCTGTTCGTTCTGACTCCAACTCCTGCGTGTGCTCAATCAACCTTTGCGCCTGCGCCTGGACCGCGTCTTTCAGTTGTTGAAGTTCATTCGCCAACGCCGCATTGCCACCTGACGCGCCGGACGTTCCGCTCGCACCAGCCGCAGCTATGTTCGATCCATCCTTCGTGGAATCCGCCGTCTGGGTGGGCGCTGCCGCGGTGGTCTTGTCGTCGCCATCTCCGGAAGCTGTGCGGGCCAAGGTTGGTCTTGTAAGCGTTTGAGAGTTCACGAATGCGAAGAACGCAATGGCAATGATTTTCGTTTTCGGTCCTCTGGGTTTCGGCATGGAAGCCTCCTGAGATTTTGGCTTCGCGCCTCCAGTGGACTGGTCGGGCGATCGTGATTCGATTTCCTCCGCCCCGCGTCGGGGTAGGGCCCTGCAGTTCTTTTCCTGCTACGTTCCGTTCTTGCGGATTCGCTCCGTCTTGTTCAACTCCACGATCCGCCCATCATGCACGGTCAGAACTACCGATCCGTAGCGAATCGTCCGCAGCGCCAGCGCGACTTCGTGCAACAGCTCCGCCTCGCCCGCAGTTAAGTCCTTCTGCCAGTCCGTAATGCTTGTCACGCTCATCCCCTTACCTCCCGGCGTCCCCAGGCTCTCGCCTGGCACGCAAGCAACGAAACCGATTTCAGAGCGTCGAAGCAAAAAAAAACCCACCTGCCAGTACAACCCTGGCGGTGGGATTCAGCTCTGCTGAATTAAGGCCGGATACCTAGCTCGTCGGCCTCCCTGCGCCAGAAAACACACGTCCCCGTGCCATACAACAGTGGGAACAACACGTGCTTTCTGGAAATGCCCGATTCACGCAAAAAACATACCGGAAATCCAATTCGATTGCAACACGCTAAAATCACTTCTGCCACGTGTTTCCAACCGCGATTCAGACGACAATGCCGTCAAAATGGTGAGATTTTTTGCAGTTCCTCCAAAGAATGAGGAAGTATGGCCGCCACATCAAACGCAATATTATCTCCGTCTAACGAAGCCAACTCTTCCTCCCTGTTAATTTTACCAATAGCCGCGTACTCGAATCGCGTCCAGGATGGCTGGGGATTCTAACTCCACGGCGAGGGAGATGAACTCCAGGGCCGAGATTGATGAGCCTTTCACGCGGCACTGGCGTTCCGAATTCTTTGTGTAGGACTAGCGAACAGCTCAGGGATGAGCGCTCATGACTCGAAAACGGGAGTTACTCGTGGATGATCTCACTCCCGCGTTGAGCACCGTTGCAGCATTGTTACACGATTCATTCGATGTTGTTGACACGGTTTCCGGTGGCGAGCGGCCCTCGAAGAAACGTTGAAGCTCAAACTCCATACGGTGCTTTAGACGTCTCGATGCCAGTAATGAGTGGAATCGAAGTCGCAGTAGAACTTACGGGACAAGGTAACAAGGCTCAGGTCGTACTTCTTATGGTTCAGGCAGCGGTCGTCCGAATACTCACGTCGGCGCTTTTTCGGACGCTTTGATGGCCGAAGCTAGCAAGAACGGTTGGTTCGTGATCATCATTGAGAACGACTGGAAGCACATTCTTTCGTTCGAGCGGTGCCAGGCGCGCGGATAACGCTAAGCGACAATGAAGCACTTGATGGCTCGCTGCGCACTATGCGATTCGGGCCTACCTTCCCGTTCCTGAAAAGGCCGAGACATGCCTTCCGTTGGTGGACGATGGCTGATGGTAGCTTTCCTTGTGCTGCTCCCGTGCTCGTCTGCGTTCGCACAAACATCAACAACGGAATTTCTGCCCGAGATTGATGCGAATTTCAAACTGAATTCCTATGTCCGTTTTGTTTTTCAAGCGAAGGACACCAGAGAAGGGGGAGATCCTACCCAAGCCGAAATAGGGCCCAGCATTGAATTTTATTTGAAGCCCTTGCTCAAACTGAAAAACGTCACTGTTTTCGATTTGGACGATGCCAAATCCAGGCCGTTGGTGCTGGCCGTCGGATACCGCGTTGTGCCTTCACCGGGCAAGCCCACAATAAATCGGATGGAACCGGTCCTGACGTTTCACGTTCCCATTACGGCTCGGATTCTGATTACCAATAGAAACCGTGCCGATCTTGATTGGTCCCCCG
>Ga0209655_10000837_pt1 | contig 11665 bp, 11 predicted proteins | sample BogFormECP03_OM2_FD_188236 | JGI IMG/M metagenome (GOLD analysis project Ga0209655, IMG submission 188236) | Bog forest soil microbial communities from Calvert Island, British Columbia, Canada - ECP03_OM2 (SPAdes) (version 2) | ecosystem: Environmental > Aquatic > Freshwater > Wetlands > Bog ...
CTCCGCGCATTCGCTCGCCTCCTGGACCTTCCTTACTTCAGACGAGTTTCTTGATTTAAAGTTGCAGAAGGAATGGGTTTTTCAACAAACTGTTAATCAGCCCGCATCATCTTTGCGGCCTAGCCTGCTATTACTGACAATAGGATTCGCATAGAGTCAGGACTACGATCGAGCCGTTTAAGGAGGGATTCCATGCGACTAACTATCTTCTGCCTCTTAGCGTGCACTCTGCTCGCCCCATTAAGCCGAGCACAGGCTCCTGTTTTCGTGATTACGCCGGAACAGAGCACGATTAAGTTCTACGTGAAATCATCAGTGGATATACAAGGTGACTTCAACAAGTGGGACGCCACTCTAACATTTACTTCTCCTAAAGTCTCGACAGGCGTGTTGGACATTGAGATTCAGGCTGGCAGTGTGAATACCGGAAGCGACATGAAGGACGGCAAGCTGAAGAGCAAAGATTTCTTTGACGTCAAGCACGATCCGCTGATCACGTTCAAATCAACGAAGATAGTGCGAACCAGCCCAGGCGTTTATCAAGTGCAGGGCAACTTTACGATACGCGGCGTGACTAAACAGGACACGCTTGCGCTGACGACCGACAGCGAGGGCAAAGGCGTAGGCGAGATTAAAGGGACCATGGCCTTTGACCGGAAAGACTACGGAGTGGACGGCAGCATTCCCTTCATCAAGATCGCCGACCGTGTCGAGGTAACAATCGCATTTCAGGCGAAGCGAGTCAGCGGACCTCCGATGATATTCGAACCGTAGCGGCCCGTTCTGAACCGTCTCTACTTTTCTACTAGCCATAAGTCCCGATCAGTCGCGTCACCGGAGACTTGAAAATCGGCATGGACAATTAAAGTGTGAATCTGGCAGCGATTCAGCTAGGTGCGTGAATGTGCGCCCTAAATCGTTTTGGCCGAGTCCATATCCTGTCACTTATGACAATTCCATTCCTCGCGGCCCGCCTGCAGACTCTTGCACTGCGTCCTTCTCGAAAAACTGGATAGTGGCATAGGTAATTGCTCTTGTTTTAGGGGGCCTCATGAGCCTATCTGATTTGACTCGTTCCAGCGGAGGGAGCACGTTAGCCCTGGTCACGCTGATCGCATAGTACGCGCAACGGAGGATACCTATGGATTCAGGAATTGTCGCTCCCTGGAGCGCGAATTGGTTGTGGGGCCTGCCACTCATCGTATTGACCGTCGTTCTGCACGCCTACGGGCTCGGACTTCTCAACGAGGATGTCACCAGGAGGCTGAGCGGTCGAGAACGAATCCGGCATCCCTTGTCCCTTTCGACCTTCCTCGTCGGCGGAACCGCGCTTTCGGCCACGATGCTACACGGAATTGAGGCCCTGATCTGGACTGCTGCTTACCGTAGTCTCGGGGCACTACCAGACCAGAAGTCTGCGATGCTTTATTCTCTGAGTGCCATGACAAGTTACGGCCATGCGGATCTATTTCTGGCGCCACATTGGAGGATGATGGGTTCCCTCGAAGCGTTGAACGGCTGGATTCTGTTTGGTCTCACTACAGCATTTCTTTTTACAGTAATTCAAAAAGCATGGTCCCATACTTACAAGAGCCAAAACTAGGCACAGAACGCAGAAAGTGCGATCGGCAGCCGAGACAAGACGTTTTGGCCCGTTTAGGCGTTCGCAGTTCCTGTTTTCATTGGCTGACTACGGCATCCACGCTCGATATGTCCTGGTAAGTCGTAATCGGAAACTTGAAAACTCGACATGTACGATTAACGCGTTTATCACGAGGCGAGTCCAGAGTTCGGCATAGGCGCCAATTCGAGCATTTTGAAAATGATCAGCCCCGGTCGCGGACAGCGCAACTATGACCCGCAGAACTTGCCAGCCGAGAACGAGATGCGCCTCGGCCCGCGATATGTGCGACAGCACTCCTGGCCGTGTAAACTCGGTTTGTCCCGTTACCGGCTTCTCGAATGGGATCCCAAAAACGGGTTCGAAAATACGCTAGTTTCGAGCAGAGACTCCAGCGCGCCGCACGGTGGCGCTGGTCCCTTAGCGTTGACGCCGATCGGAAGGAAATCCCTCGGGTCAGGGAACATAGACTAGAAACTCCGGCATGTCCGGAAGATCATCAATAAATGTTCCCTTCTTTTTACCCTCACGCGAAAAGCGCCTCACCCGCTGTTTCTTGCGCTCGGCGACGTAGAGATCGCCGTCGGGACCGATGCCGAAGCCGGAGGGGGCATCCAGCTTTCCATCGATCACCACGTGCGCCTTGAGCTTACCGCTCGGCGGAGTTCGTGGCAGATCCAATTTCAGGATGCTGCCGCTTCCAGAGGCGCCGATGTAGAGCGTCTCGCCGTGCAACAGCAGGTGCACGGGCGCTTCGAGCGCGTGGTTCTTTATGCGGGCCACTAATCCCCCAGTCTTTACGTTGAAAACCTTCACGGCGTCGGCGGCTTCGTCCGCCACGTACAGATGCTTCCGGTGCACGACGATGCCGCGCACGGAATGGCGTGGCCTACCCTGCTTGTCAAGCACCACCGCGAGGCCGAGGTGGGGCGGCACATCCTTTGAGGTGTGGTCGCCGTAAGCGGGAAGGCGTCCATGGCTGGACGCAACAAGCGTGCCGGGGAGGAATTTTCCTTGGGGATAGTGCTTGCGCAAGTGCGTGGCCACCGCTGCCGGCTTGCGGGTTGCCGCTACGAACGACAGCACAGTGTTGGTATCCTGGGAGGAGACGTAGATGCGACCATCATCTCCCAGGTCCACATCGAAGGGGTGCACCATCGCCGCGAAATGCCCGGTCTTGGCGAGCGTTTCCTTGAATCGAAAAGTATCGCCCCGCCGGTGGTAGCGCGCTATGTGGCTGTCTCTACGCCACGCATTCGCGATGTAGAGATCGTCGCCCACCAGCGCGAAGCCGCGCGCGATGTGCAGCGGATGCGCGGCCGGCGATGGATCGAGGACCAGCGGATGCTTCTTGCGCGGCGAACCATCATCCTCGAAGACGCCAATGTTGTCGATGCCATGCCTCGATTCACCTCGATAGCTAATCCACCACACGGCGCTGTCCTCCCAGAGACGATCGCTGCATCACTGAACTCGGCACGGGACGCTTACCTGGCCCCTCCAGGAGGCTCACAGTTTTCTAATTCTTACACACTTTTCAAGCGTTTTGTAAGAACGCCGCTACGCTCCGGGATACACAGAGTCATGATCTCCGTGGCCGTCAATTTCAGCAAGCAGCGACTGATGGTTAGTTCGAACTAGTCGACTCACGATTTTGTTTTCGGGGCAAGCTCGTTATAAGTCGCGTCGCCAGTAAAATTGGGTACACGGACTAATTTACCGGTGACTGCGCTAGTCAGGCGTTCAGTCTCGAAAGCGGGAACCCTTATAGTTTCGGCCTGTCTCGCGAGCTCAAGAAAAACTTGCTGGCCGCTCGTGCTCAGATCTCTTGATAATTGGAGTTCTGCGTTTCAACTTTTGGGTGTTTGCGCACCGCTAGCAAATCTCAGCTGCATTATGAAGCGTAAGTCGGCGTCCTCGCGCCGAGACCCGAAGCCGGCTACTTCGGAGCCTTTGGCGGGCAATTCGCGTCGTAGGTCGACTGCCTCTGCCTCAGTTTGAGCACGCCGTAGAACACGGTAACTGCCATCGCAACAACGAGGAGCCCGGAGGAGATCCTTTCAATGTGGTACGCGCCCTCTCGGTTGGCGACATAGCTTGCGATGATCAAGCACAGGATGCCCATGTTGATGGCCCAGTTGACGGGCTTCGGCACGACGAAGTGCAAGGTGCCGAAGCCTGCGAGCTGATAAAGCATGAACGGCAGTATTGCTACCGCCGGCAGCAGTTGGGAAGCACCCAGCGTGACGTCCACCGCACCGGGCGCCATCGCATGCAGCAGTCTACTGTTCGCCAGTTCATGGAACAGCGTCGGCATCGCACTCAACAGAGGCACCACGGCCAACAACTCTAGGATCAGCGCACCGCTCCACAGGCCGATCTTGGAGGAACGATCGGAGCCCGCTTCCGATGATTCCGTGCCGATGTACAGGCCACCTACGATCGCCGCCGCGCTGGACAACATCAGCAACTCAACTGTGATTCCAAAACTCGTCGGTTCGCCGGCCTTGATTAGCAGTAGGGCCAGGAATCCGGGTGTGTAGAACATCACCCGCACCAGTCGCGCCCACACCCGCGCGTCGCGTTCCGGCGGCAGGATTGGGAGTGGCAGACCGTCGATTCCGATGGTTGGTCTAACTTTAGACATTTCGGCGTCCCCTCCGTGCTCAAGTTTCGCGAACGATGCAATAAATATTGGATCAGCGAGTGTGACACTACCCGCGCGGCCTGCGTCATGAAAGTGTCACTTTTGACAGTATGAGAAACGTCTGACGGCCTTTGAGTCAGAGTCCGGCCATGATGTGCCGGCCCGGCCGCCAGCGGGATGCCTCAGGTGCCGGAGACCAGTCTGTAATTGTGCAGTCTCGTCAGTGTGGCCCGGCATGCACGATCGCCTCGAGAGCGATACTGGTCTTGACCCGCTGGTCGGGGCTCATCGCGAGTTGCTTTGCTTTGACGAGGTGTTGCAGTTCTATGTAGGTTGACGCACTCGCATTGGCTGGGGCCTTCGCTGAGAGCTCGAGAACTCTTCCCCCAGGCCACTGCCAGAGTTCCAACGTGAGTTTGTCCAAGTGCGGCTGTGATTGCGTTTGCCAGCTAGTTGATGTGAGCTCGGCAACTCGTTTCACGCGGGTCCAATCCACGGAAACGTGCGCGTTCTCGAACAGCTTGATTTGTGCGGGGCTCAAAAGGCGTAAAGCGTCAACTCCTGTTTCAGGAAGCTTTCCCGTGGCGAGTTTCTTCGTAATTGAATAGGAGGAGGTCGCCCCGTCTTGCGTCAGGTCAACTTCGCATTTGAAGCCCACTGGTTCCGCTGAGCGGGTGGAGAATTTCTTCCCGTTAGACGGCCGCAATTTCACGGTCAGGTCACTCTTAACGCCCTGCCGCAACCGCACGATCGCATCTTGAGACAGCAGATCGAGTGCATCGGTATCGAAGAAGTAGACGCGGCCAGCCATTTCTTTCTTCGCGCCAAGCGCCGCGACGGCAGTCGCGGGTTCCGTTGGCGAGAGCAGTAGCTTCACTTCAACATTGCAATTTTCCTTTGCCTGCAAACCGGAACAAAAAAGGAGCGCACAGCTAAAGAACGAAAGACATAGTGCACTTGGACTTGGCCGGCGCAGCACCTGACTCATCTCGACCATCTTAATCGGGCCAGCTTCTTGGTCCTGGAGGATTGTCCCGTTCGACGCGAGTATCTTTCGCGCTGCAATGTAGGTTTCAGCATAGTTTTCAAAATCATCCGCGTGAACCAGGGTTCTTTGGGGATAACTGCCGATGAACACATTTACAGGAGATCTGAAGTGCCGCTTCAGTAGTGCCGCTTCAATTGTCCGGTAACACGGGCGGTTTCAATGGGTCGACGCAACAGTAGTTCGGCACTCCTCCGTCAAGTTGGCTTGCGACTTCGTAGCTAGTTTAGTCTGAGACGTCGACCTCCGCGTTCGCCGAGCCGCACATGCCGTATATGCTTCCGGAAACACAGGCGACCGGGTCTGGCCTTCAAACGGCCGCGGTTTGCCTTATTCTTGCTGACTTTGCCGATTTCCGCCCTGGCTTTTCAGTGTGCAGCTCTCACGGTTCTGCGCCTATGCCGTCATTTTGCTTTCGACTGCGCGCTCGAGAGCGTGCTTCGTGTACGGAGGGTAGCGCACACCGGGATCGATCTTGGCGCTGTGATAAAGAACGCCGCGTGCGTTGGTGAACGCCTCGAAGCCCCACTTCCCGTGATACTTGCCCATCCCCGAATTGCCTACACCTCCAAAGGGAAGCTCCGGGACCAGGGGGTGGATTGCACAGTCATTAATTACCGCATCGCCTGATTCGGTCGCGTCGAGGATGCGCTCGGCCACGGCGAGGTCCTCGGCGAACACGTAGAGACCGAGCGGTCTTGGCCGGCTGTTGACCCACTCGATCACCGCCTCGACCGAAGCAATTTCGAGCACTGGCAGGATCGGACCGAACACCTCCTCCTGCATGATCGGCGAGTCCGGAGATACATCCACAAGCACTGTCGGCGCGATATATCGTTCGGTGGCATCGGTATGGCCGCCGATAACCGCCCTGCCACTGGAAAGCAACCCCACGAGACGGTCGAAGTTCCTGCCGTTGATAACCCGTCCGTAGTCAGGACTAAGTTTCGGCTCGTCACCATAAAACTTCCGGACGGTCTTTGCTAGCTGTCTCACAAACTCTTCCTTGACCTCCGGCCAAACCAGCACATGGTCGGGCGCCGTGCAGATGTGACCCGAATTCAAGTAGCGGCCATAGGCAATGCGGTGGGCAGCCACCTCGAGGTTTGCCGAAGAGTGGACAATGGTGGGGTTCTTGCCACCCAACTCGAGCACGCACGGAGTAAGATTTTTGGCCGCCGCTTGGTGAACGATCTTGCCAACCTGGGGGCTACCGGTGAAGAAGATGAGGTCCCATTTCTGGGCTAACAGCGCGGTTGTTTCGGGTACTGCGCCTTCGACGACCGCAACAGCCCGAGGATCGAAATACTTAGGCACCCATCGGGCTGCAGCAGCGGAGCACGCCACAGCCAATTCCGAGGGCTTGAGCACCGCCGTGTTCCCTCCCGCAAACGCTGCCGCCAACGGCGCAAACAAGAGCATGAACGGCTCGTTCCAGGCACCGATAATAAGCGTTACACCCAACGGGTCGTGGCGAACGCGGACATGGCCTGGCTCCATAACGAGGGGAGTCTTCATGCGCTCCGGCTTCATCCATGTGTCAAGGTGCTGGAGCGCGTATTCGGCTTCCTTAACGTTGTAGGCGACGTCCATCAGGTCGGCGTCGTTGACATTTCGCCGCAGGTCTTTCCAAAGTGCGTCGCACAGCTCGTCGTGATTTTCGGTGAATAGCCTCTTCAGCGCCTCAAGTTGCGCCTTGCGCCACCCCACCGGGCGAGTGGCTCCGGATAGGAAAAATTCACGCTGCTTCGCGACGAGCGCTGAATAATCAGGATTGGGCATAGAGTTCTCCTTTGCTGCGCTAATCTTGACCCGTAATCTTCATAGAGAATTCCGCGTCATCTGGGATGACAACCCAGAGGTGCGAGCGATTGCTTTGCCGTTTTGCCTCTTTATTGCACGCCTACGCAGTCATTGATACGCTTCGCTGTAGCTAAGTCTAGTGTCAAAAGTAGTAGTAGCGTCGCGCATTTGCTCGATCGGCTCCTCCCAGGCCACTAATACACACCCTCTAGTCGATATTTGAAAGGCGATGCGAAAAGGAATTCAAGAGGAGTGGACCTAACTTAACGAAAATCGGACACGTGCTCGTATTCGGAACTTGCTAGCCCCTGTGGAAACGAGAACGTTGTGCACCGAGCCAGATAGTCCGTGGGACAATGGTTGCCCCTCGAGCTGCAACGGGAAGCTGCGGGATGAATGCTTGAATGGAGAGGTCTTTTAGTCGCTGAACGAGGCGCAGATCCTCGACCCCTAATCAGTTGCATTACCGGACGTACTGCTGTCGGGGTCCGGTCTTCCGGCCCATCGGACGTTCGCCATTAGAACTGGGCATCGGGGTAACCGAGGATCTGGAATTCAAATTGCGCGGTCAAATTAGGTTTTGCTTTTGTAATTCTTGAGCCACCAGCTTCGCGATCGCATTGATCGCATCATTCACCGACCGTGGACTCGTCGTGGCGCTGGTTCCGGTCCACACCTACACACCTTCCGGCGTTGTCGTCGCATAGAGATTTGTTTCCACTTGCACTTTCTGTTCGGTCTGGAGATAGCTGGGCGAGTACACCATCTGAGACGCAAACCCGTAATAGCCGTATAGCGTTCCGTAATACGATTCAAGTGGAAAGATCGGGTCCTGAACTTCGTGCACCGTCTTGTGATACTGCACAATGCGAGAAACCAGGACGGCGTCAAAACCTTGACCCTGCACGACGTTGCGCAATTGATCCATATTAATCGGCGTTAAATTTGGCCGCGGTATTAACGAATAGCTTTGCACCGCCTGCATTCCCGTCTTGGTAATTGCCGTGGTCAGCACGTCTTCGAACTGAGCGCGGTTCGCCGCCTGCCCATTCAGCGCGAGAACCATGATGCTCTTGAAGCCAGCGCTCGGAGCGTTTGGATTTCTCCAGCTAAAGGCCAGCTTCGTTGTCCCGAAACCGGCCATCAAGAGAACAGCCAAGACCACCAACATCATCCTCGCGTACTTTTTCGAGTTCATTTCCCCCGCGAATCCGCCCAAAAGCCCCGGTGCTGGATACCATATTATTTTCAATCGCCCGGACAACTCTGCGTTCTGGCCCTTGGCGGCAACGGTCCTGATCGGTAACCGCTCTAATCGCAATGCGAACCTTTCGTGCCGTTCCATCGGTGCGTAAGACTAAGAACGAGTCCGTGAGTCTGGTCCCGTGTGAAGCTTGATGCTAGTTTTCGGCAATCATGCCTTATTTCGCGGTAGCCGTAACGGTTTGTTTCGTTGGCTGTTCGGTCTTCGCAGCCACTTTCTCGGGATGCCCTCGAGGCAATTGGTATCCCGAGTTCCCACCACCCGGAGAGACCTGCGACAATGCCAGCACATTCTTGTACCTATGGAAAAATCGTTGAGCACCACTCTGGGTCGAGTCGGGTGAAGCGGAACTCACTTCCACCATAACGGCGGCCTTACCGCCGGTGGCCGATATCTCGAGAACTCCTTGATCGCTCCCCTGAACCACCCTGATTGTGTAACTGCCAGCCGGCAGGGTGGCATTCTCGACCGTAAATGGCAGCGTCATCTTGAAGTTAACTTGATTCACGGTTTGAGCGCGACCCGCAGACACCCCAATCGTCAAAACTCCCAGCGCTAGCACGACAATCTTTCCGATAAGCGTTTTCATGATCGCTCTTTCGAGAATCGCAACACATAAACGGCATTGTGATGTTCGCTCCAAGCGCTGTCCAGTGCCAGAATTAACAGGCTGCGTGAGAATTATTCGCATCCTTAGGCTCCGTAACGATTACAATATCCAACCACACAGTTTTCAAATGCTAGCAGTCGCGAGAACGTGCACGACAAATCCTGCGGGATCGATTCGTGAATGCGACGTTAACCCTCGATCTGCCTGCAGGAGTTTCAAAACACGAATTCCTTGGCCGCCATGGTCAAAACGCATTGCTATCTTGTGCAGTTTTGTATTCGGGCGGAAGGACTTGGCAGTATCAATCCGATCGGTGCATGCCTGCTCCGTCAGGGCTGTTACTTGCTTGAGGTCGCCGCTCTGGGGTCCGTGTCCGATACCCGCGGCTCGATTTCCGATCCGTAGTGACGCACGATCAGACCAGATCCTCGTTGTCCGGTCAGATATGTCCAAACCCATTGCAGAAAGACGCTAAGGCGGAGACTCGATGTCGTCAGAAACTGCAGGTGCACGGCCGCCCATGCCATCCAAGCGCCTAATCCGCTCATGTGGATCGTCCCGCTTTGCAGCACCGCGAAACCCTTGCCCACTACGGCCATGCTGCCCTTGTCAAAGTAGCTGAATGGGGCAGGTGCGGGATTGCCGGAGATGCGGCTGCGAATCAATTTCGCCGCGTAACGTCCCTGCTGCATCGCAACCTGGGCAACACCCGGCAGAGATTTGCCGTTTTGATGGAGCGACGCGGTATCACCGATCACGATGATCTCCGCGTGGCCTGGAACGGTAAGATCCTTCTGGATACGCACTCGTCCGGTGTGGTCCATCTCCGTGTCCAGCCACTTGCCGGCGAGCGAGGGAGCCACACCGGAAGTCCAAATCACGGTCTTGCTGCCGATGCGTTCTCCCGCTACGACGACACTGTCTGCATCAATGTGATCAACGCTGTGTCCAAGCCGAACTTCAACGCCTAATTTCTGGAGCCGTTGGTTCGCAGCCTGAGAAAGACCCTCTGCAAATGACGGCAGAACCCTCGGCGCCATATCAATCAGCACGATTCGAGCCGCGGCCGGATCGATTCGGCGGAACTCGGACTTCAACGTGCCACGCGCCAGCACAGCAATAGCGCTCGCCAACTCGACGCCGGTCGGGCCGGCTCCCACCAGTATGAACGTCAGCAGGTCCCGGTGGCGGGCCGGATCGTCTTCGGCCTCCGCTTGTTCGAACGCCTGCAAGATTTTGTTGCGGATCACCTCAGCATCCGCGAGGCTTTTCAGTCCCGGTGCAAACTTTGCAAATTCGTCGTGACCGAAGTAGTTGTGCGTAACACCCGTGGCCAGAATCAAGTAATCGTACGCAACTGGAACTTCCTTGCGGTCCGCGTCGCTAACGAAGACGCGCTTCTGATCTTTGTCGACACCAGTCACCTCGCCGAGGATCACCGTCGTGTTTTTTTGCTTTCGAAAAATTGCGCGGATCGGTGAACCAATCTGACTGGGAGAAAGGACGGAAGTTGCCACCTGATAAAGTAGCGGCTGGAAGACATGGTGGTTTGAACGATCAATCAGAGTAATTTGCACCGGCGCATTCCTGAGAGCCTTGGTGGCGGCCAGGCCGCCAAACCCTGCGCCCACTATGGCGATTCTCGGTAGCGTCATTTTCATCGTCCCGAGCTGGAGGAAAGCCTACAGAAAGACGCTATCACAAGGTGATTTGCGGCTTCACGTCTTTCGACCGAGGAGCGCCCAAGCACCAATGGCGAGCAACGGGTCGAGAATCGCCAGCGTCAACAGTAAATGGGGGAACACGCCGCCGATCGCCACGGGCACGAGCACCGCGGGAACGAATACTAATCGGTCAATCACAGACGCGGCGACGATTTGACGCGCGCCGGAACGACCGCCGAACAGATAGAGCCAGCCAATAACCGCAAGCGTGAGACCAATCACACGGATAAGTGCTCCCTCGTGGCCCACGAACGGTGCGTCCATGAAAATCGTCTGCGTCACTTCCGGCCAAGCAATCAGCAGCACTCCGGTCCCGAGGTAGAAGAGGCCGTTCATCGCCGTGTACCTGGACGCGGCGGGCAAGCTGGGAGGCCTTGCGAGCAGGTCCGTGAAGTACGACATGATGTGTTACCTCCGCTGTGAACGGCCTCGTAGTTACAAAACTGGGCCCACCGTTGGTCAAACTTGACGAACGGATCGAGCACCACGAACGACCCGCTTCAACTTCACAGGTTCGCAGATGCTATACCGAGCGGAAATAGATGGAATAGTCAAAAGTCACAGTCTAGTGGATACACCGAGAGTTCAGGCGGACAAGCTGTACAGAAGTGGAATTGCCGGTTTCGGCCCGACAAGTTGCGCGGTACTGTCACTTTTGACTATGTACTTCGCGGGATGCCTGCGATAGAAGCGTGCTGAGGAGAATCGTACCAACGTGGGTGTCGATATCGCCCGACCCCGTGCCTCACAAATCGCGCGGCGAATGGACTCCGTTGCATCGGCTTCACAATCGCATAAACAAGGAATTTTCGTCGAGTCGTCTCGGAGGTTTTCATGAAACGAGCCAGGATGGCACTTTGGATCGTCGCGTCAGTAGTGGTGTTGCTTGCGGCTGCCTATGCGTTCCGGCATCCTCGGCCAGTGCGGGCAGCCGCTCAGGCTTCGACGGGC
>Ga0209655_10000840_pt1 | contig 11628 bp, 6 predicted proteins | sample BogFormECP03_OM2_FD_188236 | JGI IMG/M metagenome (GOLD analysis project Ga0209655, IMG submission 188236) | Bog forest soil microbial communities from Calvert Island, British Columbia, Canada - ECP03_OM2 (SPAdes) (version 2) | ecosystem: Environmental > Aquatic > Freshwater > Wetlands > Bog ...
GGTGTTCTGCATGGGCGACGCGGTGCACCGTCACCCCCCGACCAACGGCCTGGGACTGAACATGTCCGTCGCTGACGCCTACAACCTGGCGTGGAAGCTGGCCTTCGTCCTCGATGGCCGCGCAGGTGAACGCCTACTCGCCAGCTACAGCGCCGAGCGTCAGCCCGTCGGCGCTGCCGGGGTCCATCGCGCGATTACTAGCCTGCATGAATCGTCGGCGATTGAGACCGCGCTCGGCCTAAAACCCGGACAGTCGGCCGAGGATGGCTGGAAGGCGCTCAACGTGCTCTATGAGCCCGGGGTGGCCGGCGACGAGCGGCGCCGCGCACTGCGCGAGGCGATCGAACTCAGTAACAATCAGTTCAACGCGCACGGCATCGAGCTGGGTTACGTCTATCGCAGCGACGTCATCACCGAGGAGTCCACGCCGGCACCCGAGCCTGATCGCAACCCGGTGCTCTACTACACACCCACCACCCGGCCCGGCGCACGCCTCCCCCATGCCCGACTCGAACGTGACCGTCAACCACTGTCGTCGCTGGATCTGGTTGACCCGCGCGGATTTACAGTCCTGACCGGAGTCGGCGGACACCAGTGGCGCGCCTGCGCTGATCAGATCGCCACCCGCATCTCCATACCCGTCACCGTGCACATGATCGGCGAGCGCGGCGGCCTGTCGGATCCCTACGGCGACTGGGCCAGCCGATGCGAGGTCGACACCACCGGCTGCGTCCTGGTACGACCCGACGGCCATATCGTCTGGCGCTGCCCACTCGCCGCACCCGACGCGCCACAACAGCTATCCCACGCCATCAACCAGGCGCTGGGCCTTCGCGACAACCAATGAACGCGCTGCCGGCGGCATTTCACGCACATCATCATGCGTGACAACAGCTACGACATGGTGGCACGTCACCGCGCTTAAAACCAGCAAACGCCAACGAAGGAGAAGGAGGACCGGCATGACAAGGCTCGCCGTCATCTACTACTCGACTACGGGACACGGCACGGCGATGGCCCAACAAGTCGCCAAAGCAGCCGAAGAGGTCGGCGCTAAAGTGCGCCTGCGCCACGTCGCCGAAACTGTCGACCCGGCATCCTTCGGCGAAAACCCGGCCTGGACGGCGAACTACCACGCCACCAAAGACCTCCCCGCCGCAAGCGGCGACGACATCGTTTGGGCCGACGCGGTGATCTTCGGCTCACCGACCCGATTCGGTTCTCCCGCCAGTCAATTGCGGGCCTTCATTGACTCGCTGGGCGGGCTATGGACGCAAGGCCAGCTCGCTGACAAGGTCTACGCTGCGTTCACCTCGTCGCAGACAGCACACGGCGGTCAAGAGACCACCCTGCTGAGCCTGTACATCTCGCTGATGCACTTCGGCGGCATCCTCGTACCGCCCGGCTATACCGACCCCATCAAGTTCGCAGACGGCAACCCGTATGGCGTCAGCCACATCACCGGACCCGACAACGGCGCGCAGGTCAGCGATACCACCATCGCGGCACTGCATCATCTGGCCAAGCGTGTCGTCGCAATTGCCGCTCGGCTCGACGACTAGAGGCACGACCTCGGCCATGGTGGTGATGAGCGATTGGCGACTTCAGCTCGTCCCTGTCGGCGCCGAGAAGCCCAGGGCTGCACGGCGATTCCGCAGGCAATCGTCCGACCGAGGCTTTTGCGCCGCGCGCCGCGTCGAGGCGGACCGCGCTGGGTCGTCGGCGTGTTCCGGCGCTCCGGACGTGGCGTCTCGGCTGACCCGTTCCGATGACTCGGTACCCCCGGGTGAGCCGGGCCAACTATCCGGGCTGGCCACGGGACGTACCGCGGAGGTCGTCGACAAGCAGCTGCGAGGCGGCCGTGGCATGCTCTCGGCCAATTTCTCGAGCCATGTCATCCATGACATCGAGACGACATTCCAACTGAGAATTTGGCATCGGATTTAGGGGTGGTGGCCGTGACTCACTTTGACGTCGTCGTTATCGGGGCCGGTCCCGGTGGATATGTCGCGGCCATTCGTGCCGCGCAGCTGGGTCTGAACACCGCCATCGTGGAGCCGAAATACTGGGGCGGAGTCTGCCTCAACGCCGGCTGCGTTCCGTCGAAAGCGTTGCTGCACAATGCCGAACTGGCGCACATCTTCACCAAGGAAGCCAAGGCTTTTGGCATCAGCGGCGAAGCGACCTTCGACTACGGCGTCGCCTTTGACCGCAGCCGCAAGGTGGCCGACGGCCGGGTGGCCGGCGTGCATTTCTTGATGAAGAAGAACAAGATCACCGAGATCCACGGCTACGGCAGGTTCACCGACCCGCACTCGCTGGCCGTCGAACTCAACGACGGCGGCACCGAAACCGTCACGTTCGACAACGCCATCATCGCCACCGGCAGCAGCACCCGTCTGGTCCCCGGTACCTCGCTGTCGGAAAACGTCGTCACGTATGAAGAACTGATCCTGTCGCGAGACCTGCCCGAGTCGATCATCATCGCCGGCGCTGGGGCCATCGGCATCGAGTTCGGCTATGTGCTGAAGAACTACGGCGTCGACGTGACCATCGTCGAGTTCCTGCCCCGCGCGCTGCCCAACGAAGACATCGATGTCTCCAGGGAGATCGAGAAGCAGTTCAAGAAGCTGGGCGTCAAAATCCTCACCGGCACCAAGGTCGAGTCCATCGCCGACGACGGCTCGGTTGTCACCGTCGCGGTCAGCAAGGACGGCAACTTTGAAGAGCTCAAGGCCGAAAGGGTGTTGCAGGCCATCGGCTTTGCGCCCAACGTCGACGGCTTCGGACTCGAGGTGGCCGGGGTCGCGCTGACCGACCGCAAGGCCATCGGCATTACCGACTACATGCAGACCAACGTCGCTCACATTTACGCCATCGGTGACGTCACCGGCAAGCTGCAGTTGGCCCACGTCGCCGAGGCGCAGGGCGTGGTCGCGGCCGAAACCATCGCCGGCGCCGAGACTTTAGCTCTCGGCGACTACCGCATGCTGCCGCGCGCGACGTTCTGCCAGCCGAATGTAGCCAGCTTCGGGCTCACCGAGCAGCAGGCCCGCGACGAAGGCTACGAGGTCAAGGTCGCCAAGTTCCCATTCACCGCCAACGCCAAAGCCCATGGCGTCGGCGACCCGAGCGGCTTCGTCAAGCTCGTCGCCGACGCCAAGTATGGCGAGCTGCTGGGCGGGCACATGATCGGCCACGCCGTGTCGGAGCTATTGCCCGAACTCACGTTGGCGCAGAAATGGGATCTGACGGCAACCGAGCTCGCCCGCAACGTACACACCCATCCGACGATGTCAGAAGCGCTCCAGGAGTGCTTCCACGGCCTCATCGGCCACATGATCAACTTCTGAGCCCTGCGGTAACCCAGACGTCGGCCTGCGCCGACGACGAGCGATAGAGGAGTCAACAGAGATGGCCTTCTCCGTCCAGATGCCGGCACTCGGCGAGAGCGTCACCGAGGGGACAGTCACCCGCTGGCTCAAGCAAGAAGGCGACACGGTCGAAATCGACGAGCCGCTCGTCGAGGTGTCGACCGACAAGATCGATACCGAGATCCCGTCGCCGGCCGCGGGCGTGCTGACCAAGATCTTGGCCCAGGAGGACGAGACCATCGAGGTTGGCGGTGACCTGGCGATCATCGGCGACGCTTCCGAAGGCGGCGGCGAAACGCCGGCCGCCGCGCCGGCCCAAGCGGCACCCGAACCGGCAGCTCAGGCTGAACCGGAACCCGCGCCCGAGGCCCAACTCAAGCCCGAACCTGCTCCCGCCCAGGCGGATTCCGGCGCCAGTCCGGGCGGAGCTGCGACGCCGGTGCTGATGCCCGAGCTGGGCGAGTCGGTGACCGAGGGTACGGTAACCCGCTGGCTGAAGAAGGTCGGGGATCGGGTTCAGGTCGACGAGCCGCTGGTGGAGGTGTCCACCGACAAGGTCGACACCGAGATTCCGTCGCCGGTGGCCGGTGTCCTGATCAGCATCACCGCAGAACAGGACGCCACCGTCGCGGTCGGCGGTGAGTTGGCGCGGATCGGCGTCGCCGGTGAGGCCGGCGCTGCGCCCACCCCCGCTCCAAAACCCGAACCCAAGCCGGAGCCCGTGGCTCAACCCGTCCCGCAGCCCGAGCCGAAGCCGGAACCGGCACCTGCACCCGCAGCCGAGCCGGCTCCCGCGCCGACAGCCGAGCCCGCCGCCGCGTCCGAAAACCAGGGTTCGCCGTACGTGACCCCCTTGGTGCGAAAACTGGCCACCGAGAACGGCATCGAGCTCGCCGAGGTGACGGGCACCGGCGTGGGCGGTCGCATCCGCAAGCAGGACGTGCTGGCCGCGGCCGAGCAGAAAGAACAGGCCAAGAAGGCACCTGCGCCCGCGCCGGCCGCGCAGGCTCCCGCCGCTGCCCCGGCCGCAAAGGCCGCGCCCACGCCGATACCCGCGTTGGCACATCTGCGCGGCACCACGAAAAAGGCCAGCCGGATCCGTCAGATCACCGCCAAGAAGACGCGCGAATCCCTGCAGGCCACCGCGCAGCTCACCCAGACCCACGAGGTCGACATGACCAAGATCGTCGGGTTGCGGGCCACGGCCAAGACAGCGTTCGCCGAGCGCGAGGGCGTGAACCTGACGTACTTGCCGTTCATCGCACGGGCCGTGATCGACGCGCTCAAGTTCCATCCGAATGTCAACGCCAGCTACAACGAGGACACCAAAGAGATCACCTACTACGACGCCGAGCACCTCGGGTTCGCCGTCGACACCGACCAGGGCCTGCTCTCCCCCGTCGTCCACAATGCCGGCGACCTGTCGCTGGCCGGGCTGGCGCGGGCGATCGTCGAAATCGCAGGCCGCGCTCGGTCGGGCAAGTTGAAACCCGATGAGCTGTCCGGGGGCACCTTCACCATCACCAACATCGGCAGCCAGGGCGCGTTGTTCGATACCCCGATCCTGGTTCCTCCGCAGGCCGCGATGTTGGGCACCGGGGCCATCGTCAAGCGACCGCGGGTGATCGTCGATGACAGCGGCAACGAGTCGATCGGGGTCCGCTCGATCTCATACTTCCCGCTGACCTACGACCATCGGCTGATCGACGGCGCCGATGCCGGACGTTTCCTCACCACGATCAAGCACCGACTCGAGGAAGCAGCGTTCGAGGCCGATCTCGGGCTTTGAGAACGTGGCCAAGGCCTGATCGCCTGGACCTAGCTGTGATGCCGCGTGCCGCCTGCCACCGGTGCTGCGCATCGTGCGCCGGACAACGGCGAATCCCGAAGAGCTGCACCGGAATCCCCGTTAATCTGCAGCGACCGATGGGATTGCGCTATGCCGCCGTCCGACGCCTTGGAGTCGCACCCGGAATTCTTGACGCACCACATCGAAACGGTTGAATCACAGGGAAATTGCAGGCGGCCGCAATATTCGGCAAAGTTGCCAGCCGCGACACCGCGGAGACTCACAAATACGGGTCGGCCCAGGCGCTGATGATCCGAGCCGCCCGAGCAGCCTGGCCCTTCTCGGTGAGCAAATGGTCCGCGCCTTCCAGGGATACGAAGCTGCGGGGGTGTCGGGCGGCGCGGAAGATATCGCTCGCATTGGCGATACCGACAGTGTTGTCGGTCGGCGAATGCATGACGATCAGCGCCCGATGCAGGGTGCGGATCCGTTCTCGGAGATCGGCGGCGCGGACGTCTTCGATGAAGTGGCGCTTGAGCGTGAGGGCCTTGCCGCCGATGAGAAACGGTGCCTCGCCGTCTTCCTCGATCCGCTGCACTAGGGCGTCGTAGTTGCGCTCGACGTGGGCCGGTTGATATGGCGCGCCGATGCTGGCCACCGCCGCCACTGTGAGACATTCGTGCGCGGCGGCGATGACGGCCGAGCCGCCAAACGAGTGTCCGACGAGCAGGCGCACTTCCCGGCCCGATTCGTTCATGAACTCGACCGCGCGGACCGTGTCGGCGACCTTGTGCGAGAACGACCCGTCACCCCAGTCACCCTCGGAGTCGCCCAAGCCGAGGTTGTCGAAGCGGAGCATGCCGATGCCCTCGCTGGCGAGCCGTTTGCAGATCCGGCTTGCAGCCGGGCTGTTCTTGCCGAGTGTGAAGCCATGGGCGAAGACGCCCCATCCGCGGATCTCGCGGTCGGGGAGGTCGATTACACCCGCGAGGGTGGGTCCGCTGGTGCTGGGGAACCTGACGAGATCGGCCACGGCGTCATCCTTTCTACTCGCCGACAGGTCCGGTACGGGGTCACCGTCGATATAAAGATGAGGGCCGGGCGGCCGTCACTTCCTGCCGTGGGCCGACGGCGGCGGGCCGGATACGGCGGTCAACAGCCACGGCTCCTCACGGTATTGTCTGCTGCCGCCTTGGAGAAACATCGACATTGCAAGTATATATCGATAATATATGCTGTCCTTTAATTCGTGAGCAGTGGTCTGTGCTGGCACGAACGCACGCGAGGGGTTGGGCTCTGCGCGAAGCGGGATTGGGCGCACGGCGCCCTGGCTCCAGCGGCGGGCCCCGGTAAACCAACCCGGGCATAGCGCGCGGCTGGGGCAGGGACGTAGGAGGAGTACATGTCGAGGATCGATCCGTCCCACGATGCCGAAGCAGCGCGCAGCAAGCAGACTGGGCGCCCATCATGAGCGCTGGTGATCAATCCGATATTTTGTGGCGCCCGAACGCACACGACATCGAGGACGCAAACGTCATCCACTTCATGAGCTGGCTGAATCGCGAGCGCGGGATCACCCACTCAACGTGGAATGATCTGTGGGAGTGGTCTGTTCGCGACCTCGACGAGTTCTGGTCAGCGGTGTGGGACTACTACGACGTCACCGCTACCCGCCGGCCTGATCGCATCGTCAGCGCCGACGCCATGCCCCACACCCGCTGGTTCATGGGTGCACAACTCAACTATGCGCAGAACATTCTGACCGCAGCACCCCGCACTCGGCCGGCGCTCATCGAGATATCCGAAGACGAAGCTCCCCGTGAGTGGTCGACCGCCAAGCTCGCCGGCAAAGTCGGGGCACTGTCTCGACATCTGCGGTCGCTTGGCGTGATGCCCGGAGACCGCGTGGCGGCGTACCTGCCCAATACCGCTGAAGCGGTGATCGCCATGCTGGCCACCACTGCTATCGGCGCAGTGTGGGCGTCGTGTGGACCTGAATTCGGGATCAGGGCTGTCACAGACCGTTTCAGCCAAATCAGTCCTAAAGTCCTTCTGGCAGTGGACGGCTACCGCTTCGGTGGCCGGGTCCATGAACGTGTCGACGTCCTGCACGAGCTGCGCAGGCGATTGCCATCGCTGAACGCGGTCATCGTGGTACGCAAGTTGCGTCCCGACGAGCCACCGCCCGCCGGGACGCTGGACTTCGACGAGATCATTTCCACCGCAAGCACTCCCACGTTCACCTCGGTCCCTGCTGGACATCCGTTGTGGATTCTGTTCTCCTCGGGCTCCACCGGCCTGCCGAAAGGAATCGTGCACAGCCACGGAGGCATCGTGCTCGAACACCTGAAATCACTTGGTCTTTGCCTGAACATCGGCCCGTCCGACACCATGTTTTTCGTCAGTTCCACCAGCTGGATGGCCTGGAACTACTCGATCGGCGCCCTGCTGCATGGCGCCACAGTGGTGCTGTCTTCAGCAAGCCCCACCCAGCCAGCGTCCGACGGCGCCTTCACCGTCGCCGCCCAGACCAGCGCGACCGTCCTAGGTGTGGGTTCGGCATACGTCACCGCGCTGGCGAAGCAACATGCCAAGCCCGAAACCCGCGTGGACCTGAGCAGCCTTCACCTGATCGTACCGACGGGATCGCCCCTGCCGCCGATCGGCTGGAACTGGCTTGCGCGCGAACTACCTGCCCGGATCGATTCAATCTGCGGCGCCACCGAGGTGTGCACGGCCTTTTTCTGTGGCAATCCCCTCACACCGGTGAGGTCCGGGCAGATCGCCGGCCGTTCCCTGGGTGTAGACGCGCAGGCCTGGGACAACGCCGGGCGAGCTCAACTCGACACGGTAGGAGAGATGATGATTACCAAGCCAATGCCGTCGATGCCCGTGCAGCTGTGGAACGACCCGACCGGCAAGCGCTACCGCAGCACCTATTTCGACAAACATCCAGCCGTGTGGCGGCAAGGCGACTGGATCAGAATCACTCGGCACGGAGGCGTCGAAGTCAAAGGCAGGTCCGACGCCACCCTCAACCGCGGCGGGGTTCGGCTGGGCTCAGCCGAGATCTACACGGTCGTCGACCAATTCGAGGAGATCCGGGACAGCCTGGTGATCGGTGCTGAACTGAAGGATGGCAGGTACCTTTTGGCGCTCTTCGTCGTCATGGCCGACGGGGCCGTCCTCGACGACTCGCTGCGCCGCCAGATCGACGTGCGGTTAAGCACCGAGTTGTCGCCCCGGCACGTGCCCGACACCGTCGCCGTGGCCCCTGTTGTTCCCCGCACCCTGACCGGCAAGAAACTTGAGGTCCCCGTCAAAGCCATCCTGCAAGGCACCGAACCTGACAGTGTCGCGGCATCTGACGCGGTCGATCATCCGCAGGCTCTGCGGTGGTTTGCGCAATGGGCCGCCGACAACGGGGTGTCGGCGTGAGCGTCTGCAACGCTGTCGTCGATGAGTTCTATGTCTGCGCGCAGCCAACGAATCCGTGTGCAACGCAGCAACATCGGCGACCGGAACCCGTTAATCCTTGAGTGAGGTGACGCAGGACCCAGGCCGGCAGGAGTCAGTTTTCCGTGCGGGATGATTGCGATCGGTTTGGGCTGGCCTTGCGTGGTTCACGCGTTCGGATACGTGTAGAAGCCCTCGCCAGTCTTGACGCCAAGCTTGCCCGCATCGACATAGCCTTGCAATAAGTCCCGCACGTGCATCGGTAAATGCGGGAGCTCTTCGGCGTAGTGGTTCTCGATGTCGAGCACAACGTCCAGGCCGACCAGATCCATCAACTGGAACGGCCCGACCGGCGCACCCAAATTGAGCTTGTACATCCCATCGACGTCCTCCGGACGGGCCACCCCCTCGGCGACCACGGCCAGCGACTCGCGCTTGATGGCGGCCCAGATGCGGTTGAAGATGAAGCCGGTGCACTCCCTGCGTGCCTCGAAGGGGTAGACGCCGAACTCGGGCAGGACGGCCAGCAGGGTGTCGAGCAGACCACGGTCGGTCTCACCGTCGGACATCAGGTCGAGCGCATTGACTTCCGGCGGCATGTAAAAGTGGGTGTTGCACAAACGCGCTTTGTCCCTGACATTTTCGGCCATCAGACGCGACGGGTACGACGAAGAGTTGGTCGCGAAGATGGTATCTGCGGGCGCCGCCTCGTCGATCTGGCCCCACAGCGGAATCTTGATCTCAAGTTTTTCGGGGGCCGACTCGACGGCAAGCCAGGCGCCGTCCAACGCCTCGGCGAGGGACGTCGTGGCGGTCACGACGCCCAGCTCGCCGAACCCCCGTTCCTCCACCACTTTCGGTAAGGCCTCGATCACGTACTGCGTCGCGGAGGCGAGCTGTTCGGTGCGGCGAGCGTAGATCCGTGCGGTCCCGCCGCGGGAAGCGAACATCAGCGCGATGCGCCGACCCAGCGTTCCCGCTCCGATCACCGCGACCGGGCGGTGCCGGATGTCCTCGAAAGTGTATTTGTACGGCACCGTTCCTCAACCTCTTTCGTCACCGTTGTGATTCCGGCCAATCCGGACAGCCGCTCGCCGAGCTTGGCGAGTCAAAAGTCAGGAGATGTCGATGTTGTTGTCGCTCAGGGACGTTCCGCAGGTTCGCGCAGGAACGTGCCGACGACGGGCGCGAGTTCCGTCGCGCTGTGCACGAGGTCGATGTGTCCGCCCGAAGGTAGCTGCAGCCGCGAGTGTTGGCAGCGACGCCTTCATGATGTGCCCCGTGATCATTGGGAGGACCGGATTCCATGCCCGCCGCGATTAGCCCTCTGCCGAACCACGGACAGCGCGAGAAAACCAGCCCAGACTGACCCCGCGAGTCCCGCGGCGCGCCGGATCTGTGCCGAACGTTCGCCCGGATGTTCTGCGTGCGGGTGGCGACGTACTGCTGCTCAGCGATGCGGCTTAGCGGGGTCATTGCTGCTTTCGGACTGCGGATGGCCGCAAGGCCTATTTTTCCATCACGTAGCTGCCGGGCGCGGGGCCGAGGGGTGGGAAGTTCTCCCCGCCAAGGGTTTTCGGAGCGTCGACCTCTGGGCCGCTACGCTCGGCAACCCAGCCGACGTAGTCTTCCCACCAGGAGCCGGAGAACGTCTGCGCGGATTCCAGCCACTGCGCGGGGTCTTCGGGGTCCGCGGCACCGGCCCGATACGACGCCTTCGGGTTGCCCGGCGGGTTGACCAGCGCCTGGACGTGACCGCTGGTGGACAGCACGTAGCGGTTGTCTTTGCTGCCCAGCAATCGCGCGCTGCGATAGGTCGCCTGCCACGGACAGATGTGATCTGAGATGCCGCCGACGACATAGGCGTCCACGGTCACCCTTGACAGATCGACCGGGCTGCCCAGCATGCTCACTGTGCCGGGAGTGACCAGCGAATTGTTGAGCCCCATCAGCACAAAATCGCGGTGCAGCCCCGCGGCCATCCGGGTGCTGTCGGCGTTCCAGAACAACACATCGAACGGGGCGGGCTTTCGGCCCTCCACGTAGTTGTTCACCACGTACCGCCACACCAGATCGGTGGGCCGCAGCCACGCGAACATCTCGGCCAGCGCGCGTCCATCGAGGTAGCCTTTCTTGGCCGAAGTGCGGATCGCCGCCTGGCCCGCCCGGTCGCTCATCATCGCCAGCGCGGCCCCGGCCCGGTTCTGATCCAGCACGGTGACGGTCATGGCGAAGCCGGCAACTTGATCGTCCTCACCGATCTCGGTCAGATGCGCTGCCGTCATCGCCGCCAGGGTGCCGCCCGAGCAGGTGCCCAGCAGGTGGACGCTATCGACGCCAGCGATCTTCTGCACCGCGCCCATTGCCTCCACGATGGCCGCGCCGTAGGTGTCGAAGTCCCAGTCACGGTGGCGGGCTTGGGGATTGCGCCAGGACATGATGAACACCTGCTGACCCTGCGCCACGAAGTACTCGACCATGCTGCGCCCGGGCGCAAGATCCACGACGTAGTACTTGTTGATCACCGGGGGCACGATCAGCACCGGAACCGTGCGTACCTTCGCGGTCTGGGGCGCGTACTGGATCAGTTCGAACACCGAGGTTTGGGCTACCACCGTTCCTTTGGTGACGGCCACGGTCTCGCCCACCGCGAACGCGTCGGGTTGGACCATCGCCGGCACCCGGGGCTTGGAGAACATGTCTTGGGCGAAGGCACTCGCCCCGCGTAGCACGCTCAGGCCGCCGGTGTCGATCAGTGCCTTCCATCCCAGCGGGCTGATCAGCGGGCTGTTGCTGGGCGCCAGGCCCTCCACAAAATTGTCCATGACGAACCGCATCTTGTCGTGATCACGCCAGTCCAGATCGGCGTCCTCAAGTAGCTCGTCGGCGGTTTCGGCGACCGCTAAGTAACCCTGCATGATTCGATGCAGCAGCGGATTGTGTTGCCACGCAGGGTCGGTGAAGCGTTTGTCGGCCCTGACCGGGGCACGGTGCGATCGGCCCGCGACA
>Ga0209655_10000842_pt1 | contig 11626 bp, 13 predicted proteins | sample BogFormECP03_OM2_FD_188236 | JGI IMG/M metagenome (GOLD analysis project Ga0209655, IMG submission 188236) | Bog forest soil microbial communities from Calvert Island, British Columbia, Canada - ECP03_OM2 (SPAdes) (version 2) | ecosystem: Environmental > Aquatic > Freshwater > Wetlands > Bog ...
CTCGGAGGTCGGTGGAACGCCTGCTCTGAGTTTAGATGCGGGCAGCGCGGGTGGCAACCGTGGATGGTGTAGGGTCCTGCCGCAAAGGTAACCACAGCAGAAACTCAGCTCCGCCACCCTGACGGTTGCGTCCTTCGATGCTGCCGCCGTGCTGCAGGGCCACTTTTTGTACCACTGCGAGGCCCAGGCCGGTGCCTTCAGATTTAGTGGTGTAGAAGGGCAGGAAGATTTTCGGCAAGTCGGTCTCTGGAATTCCCGGGCCGTCGTCTGCCACGCAGATGCGCTGCCACTTGCGGCCGCCCAATTCCTCGATGGTTCCGGAAATTGTCACGCGCGGGTTCGTGCTGGCGGTCAAAGCAGACTCGGCGCCGTTGCGAGCCAAGTTTAGTAGCGCTTGCCGCAGCAGCGCTTCGTCTCCCGGCAAATCTTGGAACGTACCTTCGAACTCCACGGCGCACTGCGGAATGGTTTCGTGTAGCTCCTCGGCCACTTTTTCGACGACGGTCTGCATGGGCACCGTCTCGTAGCAAATTTCTAGCGGTTTCGCGAAACGCAGGAATTCAGTGACCACGTGAGTGAGCGCGCGCGTCTGCTCCAGGATTCGTTCGGAGGATTCGCGCACGTCGCCGGGAGCCGTTTCGCTGCGAATCATCTGCGCGTAGCCGGAAATCGTCGCCAGGGAGTTCTTGAATTCATGCGCGATGCCTGCGGACATTTCGCCCAGCGCCGCGAGATTTTCCTTCCAGCGAATTTGTTTTTGCAGCGCGGTCAATTCCGTCAGGTCACTCATCAGGCACAGGGCGCCACTGATTTTCATGTCCTGCGCGTGGGGGTCTTTGGCGTGGGTCAGGTTGTCGGCAACTCCGGATTTGCCGGAAGCGCGCGCGGCGCGATAAATCGGCGAAATGGTCACGCCTAGATTGCGTACCGCGCCTTCGGACGTGAGGTGCTCGATTTCGCCGCGCTGGAATGTCTTGCCGTCGCGGATGCAAGCCGTCAGCATCTGCGTCAGCTCTGATTCCGGGCCCAGGATTTCCTTATACGAACGGTAGCGCAGCGTGCGAATGCCCAGCGCCTCTTCCGCCGCGGGATTAGTTGTGCTGATCGAGCCAGTGGCATTCACCAGCAGCAGGCCCGTGGGCATATTGCGCGTCACTTCTTCTGTGAGCCGCTCGGATTCCTGCGCGCGTTCCTGCGCCAGCAGATGCAGCCGCGCGAGCTCCTTCTCCTGCGTGCGCAGTTTTTCGATCACGCCCTGCATCGAAGCTGCCATGAACGCCGAGGGATTCTCGACATCGGTCTTCGGCGCGGTCCAATCTTCCTGATTGGCGCGCGCCTGGTCGCGCATGAATTTGCGCAGCAGAAATGCCACTACCACCAGGCCCGCGAACAGTATCACCACGAGCGCGACGGCGAATCCCATGTTGAACGGCAGGGTAGAGATCGTGTGGGGATGAACGGGCGCGGTCATTGGAGATTCTCTTGGGTCGAACCCGTCGATTTCGTAAACTTAGTGCAATTGAACGATTTCATTAGCGCACCATCAGCAGAGACTGATACCAATTCACCAGCGGCGTGCCGAAGAAAACCACCAGCAATGCCCCCGCTCCCAGAAATGTTCCAAACGGCAATTCGTAATCCGCATCCTTGCGGCGCGCCAGAATAATCGCGACGCCGAGCACGCTGCCGAGCAACGACCCCGCCAGGATCGTCAGCAGCGTGCGTTTTGCGCCGAGGAAAGCCCCGGCCATCAGCATCATCTTTACGTCGCCCAGGCCCATGCCTTCGCGCCCGCGCAATTTGAAATACGCTTCGGACACCAGCCACAGCAAACCGCTGCCAACCGCTGCGCCCAGCAGGGCATCTACCAGCGAAAGCACCGGCGCCGGGGGAGGGTATTCGAACAAATGATTCGCGATCCAGAGCGCTGTGCCGTCCATCGGCTTGGTGAGCAGGCTGAAGATCAAGCCGATCGCGAACCCGGTGAAGTTCACCACATCGGGCAAAATGCGTTCGCGCAAATCCGTGAACACCAGCACCACCATGATGGCCGAAAACGCCGCCCACTTCGCCGCGTCCACGCTGAGTCCAAAGGCGTAAAAGCAGCCCAGAAATAGCAGGCCGGTCAACAATTCCACCACCGGGTACATCCAAGAAATCTTCGTCTTACAGCCGCGGCACTTTCCGCCCAGCAGCAGCCAACTGAGCACCGGAATATTGTCGTACCAGCGAATCGGCTGGCCGCATTTGGGGCACGCCGACGCCGGCAGCACGATGGACTTGCCCGCCGGGATGCGCAAAATGCACACGTTCAAGAAACTGCCGATGATCAGCCCGAACAGAAAGACAAAAATCCCGATGAAGGTAGCTAACGCCACGATTCGATTGTGCCCCAACGCTGCGTGCCCCTCAAGCAGCCGCTTGGCCGTCGTGCCCGACTGCTAACGCGGGCAAGGGCAGCCGGGAACGCGACGCCTGGTGCGAACTGGAACTCCAATCGCGTAACCCACACACACTTCGGGTTTGGTGCGTGCTGAAAACGAAATGGTGGGGAAGTGAGAATGAGCGCAACTCTGAAGGAATGCTCCGGAACGCGTCAAAACGGTCAAGCTACGGTTCGCCAGTCGGCCCATTCTCGCTATTCGCAAGAACGGGAGACTGGCAATCCCGCGTGAACCCGGCGCTAGAGTAAGCCTACAGAATATTGATCGAAAGACGCAGTCCAGGGTGAATGCGATCGTACATGTAATACCCACCACCATCGTAGATCACGTACACATCGTCGTCATAGCCCCAACCCACTGGCCACGGTGCGCCGAATCCGAAGTTGTAGCCGCCGTATGCGAAACGGTGACGATCGTAGTCCCCGCGGTTCACATGGAAGCTATGCCCGCTGCCGAAACTGGCACTGTAATGCGCTTCCGAAATTCGGCCGTGCGGGCCGTTGGCACCGTGGTTTTGCGCCGCGACATGCGATTGGTTCGTATGAGTCTGCGTCGTTGTGGTGTGGGTTTGTGTCGAATGCGCCGCCTGCGTGTGCTGTTGCGCTGCAGGCTTAGCTGCTTCCGCGTGAGGCGCCGGCTTGGATTCCTGCGCATGCGAAGGCTGCGCATGTTCCTGCGCGGGTTTGGCCTCCTGCGCGTGTCCCGCCTCCGAATGTCCTTCCTGGCCGTGCTCTTGCCCGCCGTAAACGGAAGCAGTGGTGCCGAAAAGGAAAAGTAGTGCGGTCATGGAGATTACGTATTTCATGAATTTCACCTCGAATGGAGATACACGCCAGTCTATCGGCGCGCGACGCCCAAGTCTGTCCCAAACAGCACAGGTTCCTGCCGCGTTTGATGCATGAACCGCCACAGAAGGGGTCGTCCCGGCCGGTTCTTGGTTCGCGGCGCGCGGATTTCCACATTCAATTCGCGTTCATCGTGCATGCGTCGCTCCATCATCTGGCGGAGAGACTAGAAACTGACAAGCTCGGGACAATCATTTGATTTCGCCGTGACAAGCTCCGCCCCCCGCGCGCTTAGCGTAATCCCTCGGGCCACGGCTTTCAATTCAACATGAGAGGAGCATCATGGACAAAATGAAGAGCTTTATGAATCGCACAGTAAATCGTCGGTCGCTATTGCAGAAGGGCGCGCTGGCAGGGGCAGCTACTGTAGGCGCCGGGCTGTTGGGCGCGGGCAAGGTCGCATTCGGCCAGAGCAGCTCAAGCGGCCTCAAGAAGGGCGACGTAGCCATTCTTCAATTCCTGGCTGCGGCCGAGCTCATCGAATCGGATCTTTGGATTCAGTACGCGGAACTGGGTGGCATCGGCGATAATCCCCCCGTTGAGATAGACCAGAACGAACAGTTGAACAACTATCAGGTCGCCTTGTCGAACCTCGACGGCGATGGCCCGCAGTACATCAGCAGCAACACCATTGACGAAATCAGCCACGCCGCCTTCCTCAACGGCTACCTGGAATCCAAAGGCGCGGACCCGGTCAACTTCGACGAGTTCCGCACACTCCAGGGCAGCACAGCGACGGGCGCGCAGGACATTGGCCGCCTGACCAACCTGATGCACCTCAACGTGGACACCAGCTGGTTCGTGCGCTACCGCAGCACCACCAATCCCGACTTTGGTGCCACTTTCCCGCAGGCGCTCAAACTCAACAACGTCACCGCCATTCCCCGCAACAACAAGGATTTCGATGGCGCTTCGAATCCCAACTTTAAAGGTAACGACCACATCCAGGCGATCGCGAACGTAGCGGCTTTCCACTTCGGATACATCGAACAAGGTGGCTCGAGTCTCTATGGAGCGCTTAGTCAGAAGGTAAGCAGTCTGGAAGTGCTGAAGATCACGCTGGGCATTGGGGGAGATGAGATTGCGCATTTCCTCGAATGGGTAGATTTCGCGGGCAACGGCGTGCAACAGCCGGTGGCGCCTTTTAAGGACCCGATATCCGGCCTGTCATTTCCCGATTTCTTCAACAACCCGCCGTTGCAGCCGCCCAGCCTGGTTCAGCCCAGCCTGATCTTTCCGGTTCCGTGCGAGTTCATCAGTGCAGACTTGCCTCACTGCGCGGTGATTCGACCGAGCGACGACAAATTTGCAGGCGCCGTGGCGACAATTGCATCGTTCACCGCGGATGGCCTATTCGTTGGGCAACAACCGAGGTTCCTCCAGATCCTGCAGCAAATGGCAGAAGAAGCGGACGCGGCGAAGCGCGAATTGTAAGCGACCGCACGCATCCGTTGGTCTCAAATGTTGTAAGAGACTGGTCTCGCGCCTCCTGTCCCAGCAGGATCGCGCGGGACCGTCTCTCATTGAGAAGATGGCAACGTGGAGCGCGAACGATCACGCGGTGAGTCAATCCGCGCCATCACTCCGATGCGCCGCGCGCTGCGCGAAGTGGCTTCGTTTGACGAACGTACGACGCGCGGCTACACTCAGCTGCAACAGGCGGGTCGAGCGATGTTCGTAATTTTCCGCGCGATTACTTACGCCACGCTTTTCATCGGCTTTTTGCTGATCTACCTGCCGGCGCGCGTCCTCGCCTCCGCCGACATCGTGCGCCCGCCGGTGATTGGCGCACCGCAGATCTCGGGAATAATCGCAGGCAGCATCGGCGCGGTCCTCGCGCTGTGGTGCATCTTCACTTTCGCCACGATCGGCAAAGGCACGCCCGCGCCGTTCGACCCGCCGCGCCGCCTGGTGATTCGCGGCCCCTACCGCTTCGTGCGCAATCCCATGTACATCGGCGCAGCCCTTGCCCTCGCGGGCGCCGCGCTATTTTACAAATCCGCGCCGCTGGTCGCCTACGCAGCCGCGTTTCTCGTCATCTGCCATCTCTTCGTGCTCGCATACGAAGAGCCCAGGCTGCGCCGCACCTTCGGCGCAGACTACGAAGCCTACTGCCAGCGCGTACGACGCTGGTGGCCCGCCGCGCGAACGGCTCCATAAGAACGCGACACGTGGACACCGCCTAACAACTCAAAAGTTCAATTTGTTTTCAGCTCGTTCACGTGGCGCGGATCGTCGTGTGATACTGTGCCCGGCAAAAGAATCCCGGACGATCAATCAGGCCGATGCTTATTCGCGTTTCCGTTGCACTACTGGTTTTTACGTTCATCGCGCTGGCCCCGTTGCAGGGTCAGGATCAGCCTGCAACCGGAGATACCTCGCCGACGATCACAACCGATCGCCCCTCGTTCACCAACTCCAGCATTGTTGTCCCTTCCGGCAGTCTCCAGTTCGAGAACGGTTTCCTCGAAACCTACAATCAGGGCCAGAACGTCGTTGACGGCCCGGAAACCTTGCTACGCTTCGGCATCGCTACGAAAACCGAATTGCGCTTCACCTTGCCAGATTATTTCTACAACACAAGCAGCGGCGGCGGTTCCGGCTCAGGATTCGGCGACATGGCCATCGGCGTCAAGCAACAATTCGGACCCACGCCTGCCGGATTCGACGTGTCCGCGACTTTGTTCCTCGCTTTCCCGACCGGGGCCAAAAGCGTTTCCAGCGGCGGGTATGATCCCGGCTTGCAGGTGGCTTGGTCGCACGGACTGCCCAACAAGTGGACGGCGGCCGGAATGCTCGCGATGTATTGGCCCACGCAAGGCCAATCACGAAATCTCACAGGTCAGGCCACGATCAATGTAGACCGGCAATTGACGGGCCGTTGGGATGCCTACATCGAATACGCGGGTAACTTTCCCACGCGGGGTGGCACGCGCCAGCTTCTGGACGTCGGCACATCGGTGAAAATCACAAAGACTCAACAGCTCGACTTGCACTTCGGCGAGAGTATAACCGGCACAGCAAATCGTTTCGTCGGAATCGGATACTCATTTCGATTTCAAGCAGTCCATCGTCAGTAATTACGATTTGCGCTCCGCTCCCACTAACGTGACGGCGATCACGCACTTTTCCGGCGAGCGGTTGTGCCAAGCGTGGCGGGTTCCGTTCTGAATCACGCAATCACCCGCTTTGAGCAGCACTTCCGCTCCGTCATCCAACTCCAGATACACTTCGCCGGAAATCACGACGTCGAAATCCACCGTGTCGGTCGTATGCATGCCGGGATGATCCGGCTCCAGCACATCCATCATTCCTGGCAACTTTTCCTGCATGTCTTCCAAGGCGGACGCTGTGACGATTCGCTCACTGCGCGACTTCGTCGCCGGCGGTAGCGTGAAGAATCCGAAGCGGAAGCCATTTGCAGCAGGGAAGTAGCGCGCCTGCATTAGCGCAGTTCCATCGGAAGGAAGTTTCACCACGGAATCGCTGCCCCACACTCGATGAAACTCGTACCCCGGAAGCAGCGCCACATTCACCGGCTGAACGCCCTTGTCGCGTATGATCAGCGACTTTCCGGATGCATCCTGCCCCGTAATCACGCAGCGAATTTCCATAATCTCTCCCAAATCCGAGCGGATTATACACACAACTCTCAGGGCTATCAGTAAACCGAAACCGGGTGCGGAGCCCACGGGAATTTGGCATAATCCACTCGTTCCGTGGAGGCTGCACCATGAAAACCCTTGGTTTCCTCAGCCTTCTCTGCGGTCTTGTCGCGTTGTCTCCTCCATCTGTCTCGGCTCAAAACTCCACCCAAGTGGGACCCGCCGAAGGCGCCATCAGGCCGAGGCTCATCAGCATTTCAATCCCGCCTCTTCTGACTGCTCCGTTCATAGCAACAGTGACCACGGTATGGACCATCCGTTATGGCGACGGCACCTCTCGAACCATTAAGAATCACCGCACCATCGCGCGTGATAGCGACGGACGCATTTTTCAGGAGCGCCGTTATTTCACTCCAGATGGCGACAAGCAAGAGACCGCCATCACCCAGTTAGAATACAGCGACCCGACGACGCGCCAGATATACATCTGCCATCCTGACGGGCACGTCTGCGAGCTGGATGAATATCGTGTATTGGCAGTAGCGGATGATGCTACGCATGAGGCGTCCATGTCTGGAGCCAATAATGTAAAGAGCGAGGATCTCGGCCATGAAGAAATTCTCGGCCTCGATGCTATCGGGACACGAGAAACCACCACAATCCCCCCGGGCACTGTCGGCAACGACCACGCCCTCGATGCGGTCAGAGAATATTGGCACTCGACGCAACTGGGATTTAATTTGGCGCTCGACAAAACTGATCCGCTATCCGGCAGCGCGCACATCCGCGTCACTGAAATTCACCTCGGAGAACCTGATTCGCGCCTTTTCGCGCCACCGGAAAACTTCACCGTAGTGGACGCGCGAAGATCCGCCACACCGTCAGCGAAGTAACTCTGGTCAATCGCTCCGCCGTTTGGACGCACGCCCTGCCTTACGCTATATTCGATGGTTTACACCTCATGTCCTGGCTCGAACAGAAAGTCCTGGCTTACGAACAGATGCGCTTCGCGCAGGAGCCGAATCGCCGCGTCTTGCCGTTTGCTTGGGGACTGGAACATATCGGCGGCGATGCAGACGAACGCGACCCGCGCGGCTGGCTGGAAAATTTCGCGCGCGACACAGTGGCGCGCAGCGACGAATGGTTCGCCACCACCCCGGCTGATGACTATGCGCTGAAAGACAACGTGCTCACATTCACCAGCGCCATCACCTCACCCTGGCCGGAAAATAATCGCGTGCACGCCCAATTGTTTGGGGCGCGCCGCAGCGGTCCGGCGGTGGTCGTTCTCGCGCAATGGAATTCACGTTGGGAGGAGCAGCAGAACGTCTGCCGCTGGCTGAATCAACTCGGTATCACCGCCGTGAAGTTGAGCCTGCCGTATCACGATCGCCGCGCCGTATCAGGCCATCCGCGCGCGGATTACATGGTGAGCGCCAACATCGGCCTCACGCTCCAGGCCAATCGCCAGGCTGTCCTGGATACGCGCCGCACTTTGCGCTGGCTCGAACAGCAAGGCTATAACCGCCTGGGCATTCTCGGCACCAGCATCGGCTCCTGCCTGGCGTTTCTCACCATCGCGCATGAACCCGCTCTGCGCGCCGGCGCGTTCCTGCACGTCTCTACATATTTTGGTGACGTCGTCGCTGCCGGGCTCACCACTTCTAATGTCTGGGAGACACTGCATCACGAAATTTCGCTCGACGAAGTGCGCCGCTATTTTTCGCCGATCAGTCCGTATCCTTATATCTCTCGCCTGCACGGCACGCGCAAAAAAATCCTCGCCATCAGCGGGTGCTACGACCCCACATTCCCCAACGAGTTGACGAACGAATTCCTCACCGCCATCCGCCGCGACGGCGTGGCGTTCGAAAGCCTCTCGCTCCCGTGCGGCCATTACTCGATGGGAGTCGCGCCCTTCAGCTACCTGGTAGGCTACCGCTTCGGTACATTCCTGTTTCAGGCCTTGGGATAACGTTGCGGCCGCGGCGCCCGCGTCGCTAAGTCCAATGAAATTTCCTCGCGTGCTGCATTTCTTGCCGGCTGATGCCCTAATTTCTAAAGAACCCGGCAGCTCTTGCCGATAAGCGAAATGGAGGCAATCCGATGGCAAACCCGGTAGGCGCAGTTTCACACGTTCCACCAGTCGCACCAACTCACGAAACCCAGGCTGAAAAGCCGGCAGCGAATGTAACCAAAGTCACCCCGCAGGACACCGTCAACATCAGCGCCGCTGGAAAAGCAGCGAGCCAGGCGAAGCCCACCGCGAAACCGGCGGAAGGCGCCAAGCATCACGGCTAGAACACATTGGCAATTTTATCGGGTATCGGATCCAACGGCCGCGATTCGGGGCTCCGTCACTACGACCACAGAGTCCCCGTCGCGGTTGCGTATTTCATGGCGCTGTAAGCGGGCTGGATTTAACGCAGGATCTTACTGAAGTCGCCGGCGGCGATGCGCTTTTCCACCTCGCGAATATCTGGCGCGAGCGAGCGATCGGCCTCCACCATTTTCGATTCCGCGCGCACAATCGCTTGCGCCTTCGCAGCCTGCGCACCGGTAGCAAGCGGCGCGAGCAAATCAATCCCCTGGCACGCCGCGAGCAGCTCGATCGCCAGCACATTCCTTAAATTCACCAGCATCGGATGTATCCTGCGCGCCGCGCCCATTCCCATCGAAACATAATCTTCCTGATTGGCGGACGTCGGAATGGAATCCACGGAGTGTGGCGTGGCCTGCGTCTTCATTTCGCTAGCGAGCGCGGCCGCTGTGACCTGCAGGATCATGAATCCGGAATTCAATCCAGCATCGCGCACCAGAAACGCGGGCAGGAGGCTCGTCTGCGGATTGGTCATTTGCTCGATGCGGCGCTCGGAAATTCCCGCGAGCGTTGCCAGTGCGACGGCCAGCTGATCCGCCGCCATCGCCAGCGGCTGCCCGTGAAAATTTCCGCCGCTGATCACCTCTCCTGCACCCGCACCCGCGCCGGAATCCGCAAACACTAAAGGATTATCCGTCGCGCTGTTCAATTCCACCGCCAGCGTCGCGCGCACATGTGCCAGCGCGTCGCGCACCGCGCCGTGCACTTGCGGCGTGCAGCGCAGGCTATAAGCATCTTGCACGCGCTTGTCTTTTTCGGTAGCACGATGCGATTCGCGAATTGCGCTACCGTCATTCAGCCAACGCAAATTGCGTGCGGTGATGGTGTGTCCCGCGTACGGCCGCACCGCAGCGATACGTTCATCGAACGCCGCCGGACTCCCGCGCAAAGCATCGAGCGATAGCGCAGCAGCAACGTCCGCGGAATCCACCGCAATCTCCGCTTCGCGCAAACCCAGCGACAGCAGCGCCAGCATCGCCTGCGTGCCGTTCAGCAGCGCCAGGCCTTCCTTCGCTTCCAGCTTTAATGGTGCGATCTGAGCACGACGCAACGCGTCGCCGCCGGAAATTTTGTGCCCCTGCAGAATTGCATCGCCTTCGCCAATCGCCACCTGCGCCAGATGCGCTAGCGGCGCGAGGTCACCCGACGCGCCCACCGACCCCTGCGACGGAATTACCGGATGCACGCCGGAATTCAGCATCGCGCACAAAGTTTCTGCCACCAGCGGACGCACGCCCGAAAATCCCTTGGCGATGGCATTGGCGCGCAACAGCAGCATGGCGCGCGTTTCGTTCTCGCTCAACGCCGCGCCGACGCCGCACGCGTGACTGCGCACCAGATTCACCTGCAGCTCGCCAATCTGCTCACGTGAAATTCGCACCGAGGCCATTTTCCCGAAGCCGGTGTTCACGCCGTACACAGCTTGGTCCGAGGCAATCAGGCGCTCGATCACCGCGCGCGACGCCAGCATCCGCTCGCGCGCCGGTGCGGCCAGCTCCACCTTCTCGCCTTCGAAAACCACGCGATACAACTGCGGAAAGTCGAGATGTTCACCGTTAATCTGAATTGCGCTCATGAGTGTGCGGCTTTCTCGCCGCGCGCATGCGCCGCGCCCTTCAGGGCAGGGAAGTACTTGCGATATTTTTCCGGCAGTGATTTCGGCCGTCCCTGCTTGTCGCAGAAAACGTGCAACGTGTCTCCCGTCGCCAGCACCTCGCGCGATTCCTGATGCACGATTTCGTAGCCGAATTTTACGGTGCGCCGCTGCGACGCCAGAATCTTGGTGCGCACGACGAGCAGATCGTCGAATCGCGCCGGCCGTTTGAAGCGGCAATGAGCGTCCGCGACGACGATGTAGCTGTCATCTTCCGTTTCCATTTTCTTGTACTCGAATCCCAGCTGCCGGCACAAATCCACGCGCCCTACTTCGAACCAGGTGAAATAATTGCCGTGGTACACCACTCCCATCTGGTCCGTTTCGGCGTAACGCACACGAATTGTGGTTTCGCTATATTCCATAATGTGTTGGAATTCACGACTCCGAGTCATGTCGCGTGTCATCCCGCACGGAGTCCCGCGCTTTTTCCTGACCGCCGCAGTTGGCCGGCGCGGGGCGCAGAAAGGGATCTGCTGTTGCGAAAATGCTGGCAGGCTTCCACTCGCGAGCCATCACGATCTCAATGTCCCGTCCATTTCGGCTGGCGCTTTTCCAAAAACGAAGCCAACCCCTCGCGAAAATCCTCGGTAGCACGGATCGCCGCGTTTTCCTGGATCGCCAGCTCGATCTCCTGCGTCACTTCCTTGTCGTTGTATTGCAGCAGCAGGCGCTTCGTGCGCCGCAGGCTCGTGGGG
>Ga0209655_10000843_pt1 | contig 11619 bp, 9 predicted proteins | sample BogFormECP03_OM2_FD_188236 | JGI IMG/M metagenome (GOLD analysis project Ga0209655, IMG submission 188236) | Bog forest soil microbial communities from Calvert Island, British Columbia, Canada - ECP03_OM2 (SPAdes) (version 2) | ecosystem: Environmental > Aquatic > Freshwater > Wetlands > Bog ...
TCCCAAGTGCTGATAGATCTGCGCCAAACGGAAGTGCGCCTCCGCCGAATCCGGATCCAACCGCGCACAAGTTTCCGATTCGCTAAGCGCCTCTTGCCATCGCTCCAACCAGCGATAAGCTTTGCCCAGTTGGCAACGCGGCAAAGCATCACCCGGGAGCAGACGCGCCGCCGCATGCAAGCGCCGCAGAATTTCCTCCGCGTGCGAATTATCAGCAGCACCGTAATCTCTGCGAAAGATCGCTCCGCCGCAGTAATACTGCATCAGCCCATTTTTAGGCTCGCGGTCTGCCTGCTGGCATAGTCGTGCAATCGCCGCCGCGTCGGGCGCGGTCGGCCGGTCCATCTGAATGTCGCCCAAATATTTCCAGGCCGTTTGCGATTCCGGCGCCAGCTCGGTCGCGCGCAGCAGATACTTCGTCGCCGCTTCGTCGGTGCCTCCAAAATATTCCACCATCCCCAGCGTCAGTTCGATCCGCCAGGATTTCGGCTGCGACTCCTCCGCAGATTTGAGAACCAACCTGGCAGCGTCAAAGTTGTCGTGCCGGATCAATTCCACCGCCATCGAAAGACGATATTTTTCCTCACTCGGCGCGAGCACCACGGCGGCCTGATAGCTCTTCACCGCAGCCACGCTGTCCCCGCGCGCCTCTTGAATATCGCCGGCCAGGTCTTCGAGATCGGCGTCATCCCCAAGTTCCTTGCACTTCTCCACGCTCGCCAAAGCATCATCCAGGCGCCCCGCACGAAACTGCGCGAGAGCCAGGTTGAATTGCAAGTCCGCACGGTGCGGATCAAGCGCCGCCGCTGCTTTGAGATCCTCGATCGCTTCGGAATATTCGCCGTGAGAGATCAGCAGCTCCGCCAGGCGCTGGCGAAAAGCCAGCTCTTCGGATGCATCGACTTGCGTGGCACGCAGCGCCTCCAGCGTCGCATGGAAATCGCCGTGCATTTCCAATTCCGCCTCCAGGCAAATCAGCCCGATTTGCGGGTCATGCGTGCGCGAAAATAGTGGCTCCGCCAGGTGCGCCGCGCGTTTCCAATTTTTCGCTTGTAACTCCGCGGCGGCGGTCGCGAGCGTAAGCGCATCGTCCGCCGGACCCAGAGCCAAAGCCGCCTCCATTTCGGACGCGGCGACTGAAGCATTTCCTGCACCCAGCGCCACGGACGCCTTCAATCGGTGGAATCGAATGCTATCGTCGCGGCCGCTCGGCGGCGCTATGCCCGCCAAGGCGCTCTGCGCTTCCTTGTACTTGTGCAGTCGCGCGAGAACCACCGCCCACTCCGTTCGAATCTGTGGCGCGCGATTAATCTTCACCGCGCGCGCCAGCAATGGCTCAGCCTTCTCCGATTGGCCTCCGCGGGCATATATCTCACCCAGCGACGCGAGCGCGATGAAGTCGTCAGGCGCCTTCTCCAGCACGGTTTGGAATTCACCCGCGGCGCGATCGTCTTGCCCGGCCGCCGCATATGCTTGGCCGAGCAATCTCCGCGCAGCGATGTCCGTGGGATTCGTTTTAAGATATTCGGAAAGTAAGCGGATCGCATCCGCCGGATTACCGTGCGCCAGGGAAAATTGAGCTTCAGCGAGCACGCCGCTCGGCTGAGGCGCATGCGATTGCGGCGGTGATGGATTCTGCGACGCGGCAAAGCAAAGCGTGAGGCAGACCAACGAACCGGCCGCACCCAGGAGAAATCGCCGCATAACCTTGCACGCCGTCACCGTCATTTCCTCAACCGCAAAACCGCTCGCAGGTTAGCGTACGCTCCAGCGGCTTGTCCACGCCACATCTCCCTGCGAGCTCGCCATGGAAACCCGAAATCCTCAAATTTAGCCAATGTCATGGCATGCCGAAACGTTTCAATGTTTTTCCAGTTCTTCCGTTGCCGCTGCCCGCTCACGCTGCTATAGTCCCCGCTCGGTACACGATTCACCGATTGTCCAGGGCATCTGACTTGGCCGAAAACTCTGCACCTCATCTTCCCCCCGAGATCTCGGTAGCCTCCGAAAAACTCGTTCGCGGCATGGGTCTCTTGCAATCCACCGCCGTAAACATGCTCGAGATGATCGGTATCGGCCCCTTCATCACCATCGGAGTGATTCTTTCCGCGATGGGGGGCCCGCAGGCGATTCTCGGCTGGCTTCTCGGCGCATTATTTTCCGTCTGCGATGGCATGGTTTACGCCGAACTGGGGGCCGCAATGCCGGGCGCCGGCGGCGCATTCATTTATTTCCGCGAAGCTTTCAACCCCCGCACCTGGGGGCGTCTGTTCTCTTTCCTATTTCTGTGGGAAATAATTTTTGTTGCGCCACTGGGTATCTCGGCCGCGTCCGTCGGCTTCGCCGACTATTGCCATTACTTTTTCCCGGCATTGGGCCACGCTGGTGTCGGCGCCGTGGCAGCGTCCGTCTGCGTGCTCATCACTTTCCTGCTGTATCGTCCCGTGAAATCCGTAGGCCGCTACTCGGTGATCATGTTGGGAGTGGTGTTGGTCGCCATGCTTTGGGTGATCGTCTCCGGCCTGATTCACATCAACACTAAGATGGCCTTCGATTTTCCGCCGGGCGCATTTCATCTTTCCAAGTCGTTTTTTTATGGCCTGGCGGGAGCCACCTTGATCGCGATGTATAACTACGGCGGCTACAACAACATCACCTACCTGGGAGCCGAGGTCAAGAATCCGTCGAAAAATATTCCTCGAGCAATCGTGTTCTCAGTCCTGATCGTAGCCGTTCTTTATCTATTGATGAGCGTAGTGATCATCGGCACGATCCCGTGGCGCGACGCCGCCGTCTCTAACGCTGTGGTCTCCGAGTTTATCGGTAAGCTCTACGGATCGCACGCCGCCTCCGTGATGACCTGCCTCATTCTGGTCGCAACGCTCGGCGGCATTTTCACCATGAGCCTGGGCCTATCGCGCATCCTCTACGCCGCAGGCGCCGACGGCAGCTTTTTCAAAGTGTTCGGCCGCGTCCACCCAACGGGCCGCTTCCCGACCGTTTCCCTCGTGGCCATCAATGCCATGGCCATTCCACTCTGCTGGCTCTCGCTCGAGCGGCTGCTCTCTGCACTAATGATCATCCAAATCATCTTTCAATTCATCCCGCAGATATTCGCCGTCTTCGCCATCCGCAAATATCGCCGCGAAATTCAGCGTCCCTTCCATATGTGGCTCTATCCCGTTCCAGCAATCGTCGCGCTCATCGGCTGGATTTATGTCGCATCCGCTCCGGAACAGCGCCAGAATATCGGCACCGCCCTAATTCTCTTAATTTTGGGATTGGGCGCGTATTACCTTCGCGCCAGAGCCGTAAAAATCTGGCCGTTCGGACAATCCAGCAGGAGCTAGTCCCCGAATTTTGCCAGCCCCGGCTTCGCTACGAGGCCGGCGGACCTCGGAGAGCGTCTACACCTTCTTGGGAGGGCAACAGGAGTCTCTGACGATCAGTTGCGTGCCAAGCATCGCCGGCGTGGGGGTATTGACGCGGCCTTCGATGTGGTCGATCAGGATCCTCGCGGCAATCATTCCGATCTCTCTCGCTGGCTGGCGCACCACCGTAAGCCTCGGGCGCAGAAGCGTGGCCCAATAAAAATCGTCAAACCCAAGCAGGCTGATCTCCTCAGGGCACATGAGTCCGATTTCTTGAATAGCCGCCAACGCGCCCAACGCCATCATGTTATTTGTGCAGAAAATCGCCGTCGGCCTCTGCCGCCGCGTCAAAAGCTGCATCGCGTGAAAATGGCCGCTCTCCATGTCATTGTGCCCACTACGAATCATCGAGCGGTCCGGACGCAGTTTCGCCCCGCGCATCGCGGACATGAATCCCTGTACTCTGTCCTGCGAAGTGCCGCTGGACGCATCACCCGCAATGATTCCGATATCGCGGTGCCCCAGACTAAGCAAGTAGCAAGTCGCGCTTTCCGCCGCCCGCGCGTTATCCACTTCCACTCGTCCGATATAGGCGTCCTGCTGGTGCGGATGACGGTCAGCATAAACCACGGGAAGATTCCCCAGGACGGCCTTGGCTTTTCCCCCGCCGGCATTGATGGCAGGCACGCGCACCACGCCATCCACGCGCCGGCGGTGAAACGACTCCAGATAATTGCGCTCTTCCTCCCAACTTTCCCGCGAATCGCCGATCAAGACCGTGTAACTCGCGGACGCCGCATAATCTTTCACTCCGCGCACCAGCTCAATGTAGAAATTGTTCGAGAGATCCGGGACCACGATGGCAATCGAGCGCGTTTTCTGCAGCCGCAGGCCGCGCGCCAGGTCGTTCGGGAAATAACGCAGGTTCTTGACCGCGTCTTCGATGCGCTGGCGCATGTCCGCGCTGACATAGTCGGAATTATTCAGCGCCGCGGAAACCGTAGAGACAGATGCGCCCGCAGCCTTCGCCACTTCGCGAATGGTGACGTGCCGTTTCGCAGGCTTGGCCTTCAGGCCGTTTCTCCCCGCGCCGTTCTTTGAATAGGCAATCACGGTAGTTTGCAAAACAGGAGCTTACTAGAAACGCCAAATGGACACCACTGGCAGCTCGCTCGCCGGATTGAACGCCTCGCATAAATCTGCTAAGGTGCGCGCTTCGGGAGAAAGTTGCGTGCCAGCCGGCCGGATTTTCAATGGAGCATTTTTGCTGGCACTGCTGCTGATCTTCAGCGCTTCACCATTTAATCTTCATCACGCCCCTAACCGGCTGTCTGCACAACCAGCGGCTTCAACTCGCGATCAAGATGCGGCTCCGCTCACTGAGAATCAAGCCAATCGCGACAACTATGTTGGCGACGCCGCATGCCGCTCCTGCCACCAGGCCATCGACCAAACTTATCTCCGCACGGGCCACCATCTCACCTCGCAACTGCCCAGCGAGAGTTCGATCACCGGAAAGTTCACGGCGCCATCGAATATTCTGCCTACCGCTGATCCCAATCTGCACTTCGCAATGACGATCCGCGACGGCAGTTTCTTTCAATCGGCGGTATTCGGTCACCCTCCCGAACAGCTCACTCACACCGAACGAATGGACGTGGTGGTCGGTTCAGGTGAAAGAGGCCAGTCGTATTTATATTGGAAAGGCGATCGGCTGTTTCAGCTGCCGGTGTCGTACTGGACTCCGCTGGGCGAGTGGGTGAACAGTCCCGGCTACACAGATGGCACGGCCGATTTCACTCGACCGATTGATCCGCGGTGCCTCGAGTGCCATGCCGGGTACATTGCGTCGATCCCATCCGGCCCTCCCGAGAATCGCTACCAGAAAACGGGGCTCGTCCTGGGTCTTACGTGTGAGCGCTGCCACGGCCCGGGCCGCCAACATGTGGCAATCGAACAGGCTCGCGCGGCCCCTGCGCAAGTTTCGCCGCCAAAGTCGTCGCCGGACGCGACGATCGCCGTAGATTTTGCCGTCGTGAATCCGAAGAATCTTTCGCGTGAGCGTCAAGTGGACGTTTGCTCGCAATGCCACGGAGGCTTGGGCGAACCACGCGCCCCCGCTTTCTCGTTTGTTCCTGGCCGCGCGCTCGCAGATTATGTGCAGCTCGTGATTCCGCCCGCGGATGCCAAGTTAGATGTCCACGGAAACCAAGTCGCGCTGCTGGAACGCAGCCACTGTTATCAAAGCTCCGCCAAAATGAGTTGCACCACCTGCCACGACGTTCACGCGCCCGAGCGCCCGGCTGCGGCGTATTCGGACCGCTGCCTCGGCTGCCATAAACCAGAGAGTTGCGGTGAGTATGCCAAACTTGGGCCGGACATCGCCAAGAATTGCGTGGATTGCCACATGCAAGTGCAGGACTCGGATGTGATCGTTTCAAACGTGGCCGGCAAGCAAGTAAAAATGAGAATTCGCAATCACTGGATCAAAGTATATGCGGCGCCGGCCGGCAATCTTCCAGCGCCGCAGAACTGATTCGCGCTCGAAGGAACGGCGAGTCGTCATTTTTCAGTGTCGGTGTGCCAGCCAGGATTGGTCCACTTCCCATTTCGTAAAACGAAAATCTCCGTGACGCGCCCGGTGGTCACCTCTCGCTTGCCGCCTTCTTCGGTTTCATACAAATATCGGCTGTAGAAGATGGCCACATCGCCAAAGCGCTGAATTTCGGTGTGCGGGAATTCCAGGCGGATCAGTTTTCCGCCGTTCGCCTGAAATCGAGCCGCGGATTGCAGGATGTCCGCCTGATGTCTCCACATTTCCTGGCCGGAACCGATGACAATGGTATCCGGCGGTACCATCGCTTCGAGAGTCTTCGCGTCGTTGACAAACCAAGCTCGCCAAACCGCTTCGCGCGCCTTGAGCAGTTCCGCTCGATCGTCCGCACGCGCCGCCAAACCCGAGACGAACAACATCGCCAGCGCACCAGCAATTGCCGTGCTAATTTGCATTGCGCGTTTCATATTGCCTCCTAATAGGTTGTTCACGAATTTGCTCCAGATTTGCGATTCCCATACAAAGCCAGCAGCACCGCTCCCGCAGACGCGGAAAAGACTGAATAGTCCATCGGCGACTTGATTCCAAAAGAAATGGCCATGGCGATGCCGAACAGGAAGAGCAAGATGGCACTGCCAATCGCCACCCAGCGCGGCCATATGCCAAGAATCAGCGCGATTCCAAGGAATAATTCGGCCGCGGTGGCGGCCCAAGCGAGAAAGGGAATCGTGACCGGAGGCATGAAGGAATTTACTTTGGCGGTATACTGCATGAAGCCATCGAAGTTCCCGTAGCCGATGTTTCTCCCGCGATAGAGGCCGAAACGATCGGCGATGCCGGAAAGGAATGCAGCGCCGAGTGTGAAGCGCGCGTAAAGAATTCCCATGCGATCCAAAGTCCAGGCGCGTCTCAACGGCGCTGCATGATCCGGCACGACCTGTGATGCAATGAGCGGAGCGTTGTTCACGATTATTTCTCCTCCATCGATTTACTTTCCGGCACAGCAACGCTGAGCGGTCCGTGCTGGTCGCAAACAAAATAGGCAAGCAGCTTGGCTCGTCCTTTATCGCTGGCGTTAGCCGATACCACATGAACGCCGTTGGGCGCTTCATAGAAACTCTCGCCAGCCTTGTAGATGGCTTCGGGTTCTCCCTTCACCTGCGTACGAAGCGTTCCCTCAAGCACGTAACCAATCACCGGGCACGGGTGACTGTGAGGCGCGGAGGACTCGCCGGGCCCGTAGTTGACCTCCACGATCGTGACGCTGAGCTTGTCGCCAATCAGCCGCGGCAAGTCATGGGCGAAAGCGACTCGAGCCCGCTCGATTTTCTCCTTCGATCGTTCAGACGCGGCCCGCGCTATATCCAGGCAGCCGCCGGCCACTGCGGCCGGGAAAATGATTAACAACATTGCCCGGCTGACCCACATCCGGATTCGCATCGCTTTCATGGTTGGCTTCCCTCTGAAGCCAAGTTAGATTAGAGTGGGCCTACCGTAAAGGTCCACTTACGGGACTTGAGATGTACCACTTTTGAGATGAAACGAGCGACTCCCTTCGATTTGGCGCTGCCACCGCGCGCTTCGGAAACTTCCGCTTACCGCTGGCTGTATACGTCCTTGCGGGCCGAGATTCTCGAGGGCCGTCTGCGGTCCGGCGCGAGGCTTCCTGCCACGCGCGATCTCGCCCGGCAATACCGATTGTCACGGGGAACCATCGTGAGCGCCTTTGAGCTCTTGAAATCGGAGGGCTACTTGCGGGGCACCAGCGGATCGGGCACATATGTAAGCAGCATCTTGCCTGACGCATTTCTCCAGGCGACCCGCGCGCCTGGCCCGCGGCGATCGCCGCAGCGGAAAAAAAAGCCCAGCGTCTCGGATTACGCCAGACGTGCGAAATTGTTCACCGGCTTCGAAATTCGGCCCAGCCGCGCTTTTCGCGCCAATGTCCCCGCTCTAAATCTATTCCCCACGGCCTTATGGACGCAGATCACCACTCGCCGATTGCGGCGCGCGTCGATGCATCTTCTGCTGGGCTGCGATCCGCTGGGATACGCCCCGCTGCGCGACGCCATTGCCAACTACCTCAGCACGTCGCGCGGCGTGAAATGCACCGGCGGACAGATTGCAATTGTTTCCGGAGTGCAGGAAGCCCTCGATCTCAGCGCCAGGGTGCTTCTGAATCCCGGAGACCGCGTCTGCATGGAAAACCCGGGATACACCGGCGCACGCATGGTCTTCGATGCGGTTGGTGCGCGAGTTTCTGCCGTGCGTCTCGACGGCGAAGGAATGAAAGTGCGCGGCGATCTCCTGCGTGGTTCGCGGCTGATCTACATCACCCCTGGCCACCAATTTCCTGTCGGAACCACGATGAGCCTGTCGCGGAGGTTGCAGTTATTGGAGTCGGCGCGGAAGTCCGGCACACTGATCTTTGAAGATGACTATGACAGCGAATACCGCTATTCCGGGCCACCCATTCCAGCGTTACAGGGATTCGATCGCAATGGCTTGGTGATCTTTGCAGGGAGTTTCAGCAAAGTATTGTTCCCATCGCTTCGGCTGGGATACCTGGTAATTCCGCCGGACCTGACTGAATTTTTCGCGGCAGCGATTTCTCTCACCACGCGGCACGCGCCAGTGCTCGAACAGGCGGTGCTGTGTGATTTCATCACCGAGGGCCATTTCGGCCGCCACCTGCGCCGAATGAGGGAAGTGTACGCCGAGCGATTATCGGTCCTGCTGGAATCCGCTCGAGAAAAATTAGCCGGCTTGCTGGAAATTTCCGAAATCGAAGCCGGCCTGCAGACCGTCGGCTGGCTGCGCGAAGGGATCGACGGCGAATCAGCCACCAAGGCGGCCTCGGCCCGCGGTGTAGAAGTATTTCCGCTAAGCCGATACAGCCACGGCAGGGTCGCGCGAGAGGGCCTACAATTGGGTTTTGCTGCCGTGGACGCACGTGAAATCCGGCGCGGCATCCAGGAACTCGCCACCGCGTTGAAAGGAGAGCTAAACGCCTCTTGAAGCCGAAGCGGCGAGGAACAAAACCACTTCCATCACGCTTCCTTCGAGTCGCCTGGCCACACTCGCACATCCAAAGAAAGTGGCGCACTTGATCGAGCAAGCCGCGCTAAAGTCTGGACCCAAGTGAGGAACTACAGACCAAATGACGACTAAACAAATTACTGTACGGCGTTTTAGTGTCACTTCATCCAAGCCGCTTCAGGCAGTCGTATCCCGGCTCGAAGCACTCGTCGGCCATCCCGATATGAGCTCCATTTGGAGGGACGTCGCCGCCGCAAAAACGTATCCGGAAGTGGAGCAGATCATTAACAAAGCGATCGGGCCGTCCGGCCTGATGGAGTTTACGCGTTTCGACCACGGTCAATTCCTGCGCAAGGCACACGGAGCGGGAGCGCCAGAAGTCTTAAGGCTAGTAGTCGGCAATCCGCTGATCATGAAACAAATGGTGGAGCATGTACCCGATGCGGGCTCGTATGCGCCCGTGACGATTCTCATCGACGAGCGCCCCGACGGCGTGCATCTCTCCTACGACACCATGTCCAGTTTCCTAAGCTCGTACGGAAATCCCCAGGCCATGAAAGTCGCGCAGGATCTCGACTCCAAAGTCGAAGCCCTGCTAACCGCCGCGGCCAACTAGCGCCCACGCGAGAAAAGCCGAGGACGGAGTGAAAAGTCTTTATGACGATTACGTTGCTTTGTCAGGGCATGACTTTAGTCATGCCGCAAGTGCCAGAAAATGACTATGGCTTTAGCCGCTGAGGGCCTGTTTCTCGAGTCGCCATAAAGCGCGAATGCTAGTCTGGAAAAAGCGGCAAACACGGGACGAGGAAACACGATGAATCGCGAGCCGCGGACTCCCAAGCGGATATTTTCAGAATTGCTGTATCGGGCGTATTCTTTTATTAGTCTCCTTCTTTGCCGATCTGAGGGGGCTACGATGACGGAAAAAAACTCAGGAAATCTAGCTCCGATGTCGTGAGGGGGATGGGCGATGAGCGACATTGACGACGCAAAAGGGAATGAACCCCAGCCAAAGGTGATCTCCAGACGCGACCTGATAAAGGGCGTGATTGTCGGCGGCGCCGCGGTTTCCTCGGCGAGCTATCTGTTCCGCGCGTCCACTCTGCTGGCCCAAACTGGCGGCGCCGCAGGTGAACGGCTCCTCACCCTCAACATCAACGGTCAGCAGCGCCGAGCCGACGTAATGAAGCAAGAAACGCTGTCTTGGACCCTGCGCCACAAACTTGGGCTAACCGGCACAAAGATCGGCTGCGACCGCGCCGAATGTGGCTCTTGCACCGTGCTCATCGATGGCGTTCCTCACTACGCTTGTTCGGTGCTCACACACACGGTGCGCGATCGCAAAGTTCTGACCATCGAAGGCCTGGCAAATCCCGATGGAACACTGCACCCCGTCCAGCAAGGCGTGATCGACGAACAAGGCTTCCAGTGCGCCTTCTGCATGCCCGGCTTCATCATGTCGGCGGTGGCCTTCCTGCAGACGAATCCCAATCCCACTCGAAGCGAAATGGCTTACGGCCTTTCGGGAAACCTGTGCCGTTGCCAGGACTACGACAAGATTCTCACCGCGATGATGCGCGGCGCAGAAAACTTGCGGAGGTCGAGCCGTGCCTAACAAAGATCCGCAATCGCCAGCGGCAACTCCCGAAACACCTGCGCGCGTGTACGGCGCCGGGCACAAATTAATCGGCAAGGATTATCAGACCGCCGATCTATATGCCAAGGTCACCGGCCAGGCAAAATATGCCGAGGATTATCACGCCGACGGAATGTTGTTCTGCAAGCTGCTCATTAGCCCTTTGCCGCACGCGCGCGTGAAGCACCTCGACGTACGCGCGGCGCTGGCCATGCCCGGCGTGAAAGCGATTCTCACCGCCGACGAACTTCCACCTCCCGCCGACAGCCTCACCGACAATGGCACGGTGATTCACGCCAATCCGAAGAGCGAGCTGGCGCTGACAATGGAGCCGCTCTATCAAGGCGAACCGATACTCGCGGTGGCCGCGGTTGACGAACTCACTGCCGCGGAAGCGATTGAAAAAATTCGCATCGATTTTGAGCCGCTGCCCTTCGTCATCGATCCGCTCGACACTCTACGGCAAGGCGGCCCCAATCCAAGAATCGAGGGGAACATTTGGGTCCAGTCTCCAGCACCCGCTGCGGCGCCGGGATCCCCACCGCCATCGCCGCCACCTCCCACGATCGGAGTGCTCAAGTGGACCGCCGCGGACTTCGCCGCTGCAAAAGAGGGGCAACTGCCCACCGGGAAGACTCCCGGCGACTGGTCGTACGGTGACGTCGAAGCAGGCTTCCGCAACGCGGCGCTGGTACTCGATGAAACGTTCGTCACTCCGGATACCAGCCATCAGACGCTCGAGACGCGCAGCGCGATGGCCTACTGGCAGAACGGCAAAGTGCATGTTTACACGGGCACGCAGAGCACCGCGCAAACCGTGCCAGCCATCGCGCGCTGGCTCAATATTGACGCGAGCAAAGTGGTATTCGTCAGCGAGTACACCGGCGGCGGCTTCGGCAGCAAGATCACCGGCGGCGTATCGCTGGTGATTCCGGCGCTGTTGTCGAAGAAGGCCAATGCCCCGGTGATGATGCGCATCACGCGCGAGGAGGAAACATTTATCGGCCGCGCGCGCCCCA
>Ga0209655_10000844_pt1 | contig 11595 bp, 10 predicted proteins | sample BogFormECP03_OM2_FD_188236 | JGI IMG/M metagenome (GOLD analysis project Ga0209655, IMG submission 188236) | Bog forest soil microbial communities from Calvert Island, British Columbia, Canada - ECP03_OM2 (SPAdes) (version 2) | ecosystem: Environmental > Aquatic > Freshwater > Wetlands > Bog ...
AAAGCCATCGCCTCAGACAACCGCAGGTACCATCGCGCAGTCCGGCCCCACTTCCCGCGCGTCCACTCCAGTCCATCCATATTGATCCATACTTTAGTTCCCCAGATTCGCGGCAGCCAACAAAGCGCCGAGGAACCGTAACCGAGCATGTAGATCACGTCGAAGCTCGATCGCGCATGCCATAAGCATGCCGCGTCGTAAAACATTGTGCTGAGCGGACCTGGACGGAGTGCTGGAATGTGGCGGAGCTCTACACCCTTGTACTGCTTCTCGGCACCATCGACCTTTTCACAAAATACAGTGACACTCTGCCCACGTTCGACGAGCCGGACCGCCAACTGCTCGGCAAACGTTTCGAACCCACCGTAGCACGCGGGAATGCCCCTTGCGCCTAGGATGGCTAGCCGCATTGGCTTCGATCGCAACGCGAACCGCTTCCGCTTAGTTTGTTCATAATCCGGGTTCTTCCGATAAAACGCTCACTTCGGGATCCAATCCGGTTAAGCGACTATTGAAAGCGTCGTGGACAGTCCCGTGGGTGAAGCATTTGTCAAAATCAGCTGTAATTTTCAGGAGCCAGTCATCGCCAGTCGAAAGTATCCAAGATAGGCTTTGCGGACTATTTCGGCGGAGTTTTGCCATTCGAAATCTGTCACTCTAGCCAATCCACGCAGGATCAGATTCTGGCGGACATTAGATTTTTGGTCTAATTCGCGAATTGCGTTGCTGATCTCATCGATATTCTCCGGAGCGACCAGCAAGGCGGCATCTGCGCAAATCTCGGACAGGGCCGTAGCGTCAGAGGAGATGACCGGAACACCTGAGGCCATAGCTTCGAGCACGGGCATCCCGAAGCCCTCGGCCCAGCTGCAGTAGATGAATGCCTTCGCATTGCGATAGATAGCGGGCAGCTGCCCATCAGAGATGCCTTCCAGAGCCAAGACGTCTCGCTCTAGTTGCAACGTGTGTATTAAATCGAGCACTTCACTGTAGCGGAAGTGCCGCTGGCCCACGATCGCTAGACGGGGCCGCGGCTTGCGCAGTCTGGCCCATGCGCGCAAAAGATTCGCGTGATTTTTACGTGGTTCCAAACGTCCCACAGTTAGAAAATACCGTCCAGCCTCCAACCCGGAACTCTCTACGGCCTCCTTTCCTTCCGAACCCGGAAAGAATCTCATGCGATCCACCCCGTTGTGGATTGTGTGGATTGTGTCGAGGCTGACGCGAAATGTCTCGGAAATCTGCCTTCGCGAAAAATCGCTGACGGTAAAGATATCAACACTCTTGCGCACGGAATGTCGCACCAACAAACGTGAACGGAGAACAAATAGTTTGTCAAAGTATTCCGGATGCGATTCAAATAAGATGTCGTGAACGGTCACTGCAGTCGCGCACGGTGAAAAGGGTGGTGCGATATACTGTGTATGAAGGAGATCCATTCGGTGTTGTTTTACCAAATGCGGTAACTGCCAAAGAAGTCTAATCGCCGCTGGAGCCCGCGACATCGGAACTAACGTCACATTGGGTGAGTTAAAGCCTCCGCTAAAATCCATTAATATCTGAGGGTCCGCAACTAGAACGATGAAGTCACACTCAGGTGTCGCAGCCACAACCCGGGAGAAAAGCTCAAGACAGTGTGTTCGCGAACCTTGGTAAATCCCATCGATTACGTGCAGATCAAGACCTATGCGAGGACGCCGAATAGGGTAGAGGTTCTGTTTGTTCATAACCGCTGCTACTGTATTCATCTGTGAGAAATCTTCAAACGATCAGCTCTTTTGAAATCCATCTCCGGGAAGAACGGACCAAACGCCAGAAACCACATCAGATATTCCTGAACATTCATTAGGTAGCTGCCTGTGAGTTGGATGATGAAGACCACTACAAACAGCGCCAGCCTAAAGGAATTCGCATACACTCGAGTGCGGAAGAAAAGGTAAAACTCCACCGCAAACTTGATAAGCATCCCGATAATTCCCAGTTCTGCAAATCCGCCGGCAATCGCATTGGGAATTACGCCAACGGACAAAGCCAAACCGAGGTCAGACACATCGGCCAACTTCGCTTGACCCAACCCTGCTCCCCATAACAAGCTTTTCGGCTCAGCAACGTTGTAAGCAACGATAAACGAAAAAACCGTTCGGGAGTCGATAGACGAATCCTCGCCTGCCGCAACGAGAAAAAGTCGGTCCGCGATGGGGTTGGGCACATACACAAGCCCCGCGACCAGCGTTGCCATCACAGCGAGGATCAACAATGCTCCCCGTTGCTTGAGCAGATGGCGAAATTTGACCAGTACTGCGATGCCTATGCCCGCGACGCTTATCGTCAGCCCACCAAGCGATTGACACAATAAAAATGGAATCAGGATCAAGGCTACGAAGAGCAAATTTCGCTTTCCTGGATTCTGTAGCGAACGCAGAACTACAAAAACCAGTAAAGGCATCATGAGGAGGGCGTACACCGAAGGCTCGGAACTCAAGAGCCTAAGACGCAAAACATCGCTCAAGCCTTGGATGTCAGTAGTGTCCCACACGGCCTCCCGGTACGGTGTGAACAACAGGACGAGGGCGATCATTGCCGCGCAGAAATTCAGAACAATCAACTGCTCGAACAGGCGCTCCAGACTTTCATATTTAAGAAGCGCCAGGGAAAACGCGTATACCGTGACGCAGACCGTCCACAGCAACAGCGTGGAGCGTGCATAGTAAAAAGGAGACTCAATCCCGATGCTGGCGTGCGCGATAACGAAAGGCATTAGACACGCCGCAAACTTGAGTGTTATCCACCGTTCCCTGCGCCGGAACAGCCAGAGAAAAAACAGGGGCGATAAGAGAGTGGTATAAAACAAACCCGTGGGCAGGCCTATGCTGTTAAGGAAAAAATAAAGCAGGGCAATGGGCAGGTATTTCTCAAAAGAGCGAACGCGCGCAGCCGTATGGACGGCCATCCTCGGCACGCCTGTCGCGTTTATGCTTACTCCGTTCAAAATCCCACCCCTAATCCGCTCACTCAACTCCAGTAGGTTCTAGCGTCCGCTTCGATCGCTCCGTATTTGACACGAAGAGGAGAATCCCCTCCCAAAATGCTTTTTGAGCCGTCCAAAATGTCCTTGGACTCCGCAGCAAAAAGAAATATTTTCCTGGAATGTAAACAGAAAGTGCCACACAGTAGAAAAAGCTCTGCCCTACAGAATAATTCTTCAGAACGTAATAAACTTGGTTTCGAACACAGTATCGGAGGGTAAAGCTCGACATGCCCCCGGTCAGGCTGCTCACCTTGTGCTTCAGCCGAGCGGTGGGCAGATAAAAAAGTTTCACCCCAGCCCTGTAAGCACGCAGGCAAAAATCGGTGTCGTCAAAGTAGACAAAATAGTTCGCGTCCATCAACCCCACTCGATCGAAGACCTCCCGCTTGATCAACATGCAACAAGTTGGGTTGTAACCGACTGCCCGCGGCTGGTCGAACCGTCCATCGTCTTTCTCCCCAAATCCGAAGTGTTTGGAATTACCGCGCAAGGCGCTAAAGTATCCGCCAGCGCTCCAGATTTTATCGGGTTCGTCAAAAAACAGTACTTTGGGCACCACCATGTCCGAATCGTGCTCTCCCAGTCCCTCTACCAACTTCGAAAGAAGATCGCAGTCGAAAACCGTGTCGTTGTTGATGAGCAGAACGAAGTCGCACCCATCCTTTAGAGCGGCTCGTATACCTATGTTGTTCCCCTCGGCGACGCCTACATTGTCTCGGCTCCGGACGATGGTGACGCGGGAATCCCGGTAGTCTGCAAGCGATGCCAATGTTTCATCCGATGAGGCGTTATCAATCACGTACAAGCTAAATTCCGAATGCGCTTGCAGCAGCAGAGAATCCATGAATCCACGTATAACTGCCGCGCTGTTGTAAGTAACAGTTACGACACCGACCAGATTCGGCTTATCCATGAAGAAGCCCTCTGTCGACCATCTCGCGGAGAGACGACTGGTACGCTCCAGGCTGGTGTCCGTCTTGATCGCCTGCCCAATCCAAGAACCTCCCAAGGCCTTCAGAGAAGCCGCATCGCGGGCTGAACCCAATCGCAGCGCGCGTCTTCGAAAGGTCCGCAAAGTTATGGCGAATGTCGCCCTGGCGGAATGCTCCGGTAATCGAAATTTGGGCACTGCTTCCAAAATAACGCACAATCTCGTTCGCGACTTGCAGAACGGTCGTTCGCTTCCCCGTCCCCACGTTATACCTATCGGAAAGATCGCGCTCTTCGGAGATAAAGCGCCAAGTCGCTTCCACCACATCATCGACGAATATGAAGTCTCGGCTCTCCTCTCCGTCTTCGAATATTTGGATGAGAGAATTGGATCGCGCCAACCCGGAAAAAATCGCCAGAATTCCCGTGTACGGATTGGTCAGAGACTGCCCAGGTCCATATACGTTTTGATAGCGCAGGGCATACGACGATATTCCGCATGTCTGCGCGAACATCACCACCATATCCTCCTGAACTTGCTTGGTCAGGCCGTAGAAGGACAAAGGGCTCATGAGGCAGTCTTCTGAGGTCGCCTCGGGTACACATTCGTTCTGGCAAAGAGGGCAGATTGGATCGTATTTCCCCGCCAAAAGGCGGTCGAGGTTTCGCCGGCTAGGATAGACTGCACCATGCTGAGAGCATCGGTACTGGCCTTCCCCATAAACTGCGCGGGAAGAGGCCACCACTAGCTTCTTCAGATTGCGCGTCTTGTCGTTCACCAGCACGTCCAGAATCGCCGCTGTGCCTCCGATATTCGTATCCTGATACCGGGTGACTTCGTACATCGATTGCCCAGTGCCGGTTTCCGCGGCTAGGTGGACGATCACATCTTGTTTGTCCAACGCACGAGATACCAACTCCCGATCTCTGACGTCGCCGCGGAATAACTGTACGTGACCAATCAAATCCGAGGCCAAGTCCTGTGCTCCGGCGTGTACTTGGGAACTGAAGTTGTCCATTACCGCAACCGAGCACCCTTCACTCAATGCGCGTCGGACCAAATGTGTACCGATGAAACCGGCGCCACCAGTCACAAGAAGTTTCACGTCTTTGCGCTCCCTTTCACTGTCACAACTTCGATTGCATCTCCCCGCTTTACCTCATCGATTGTGCGGCTTGAATACCAACCCTTGGCCGGTTGGAAGGGCGAGCACCTCCACATTTCGTGTCTTCGCGAAGTCGTTAAATGCTTTGTACTGCAGCCTGTACGGTTCGGAATAGCAGTAGTCATCTAGAACCAGCACTCCCCCAGCACTAATCTTGTCCCAGAAGAATTCTGCGGCTGCAATTTCGGGCTCTGCGCAGTTCATATCGATCGAGAGATAGGCTATCCGGTTCGAGTCAACATGCGGAAGCGTCATTGGCACAGTTCCTCGGATGATTTGAACGTTGGAATACTGCGCAAACGTCTTCTTGACGTCTTCGAAGCATTCCGAATAGTCAAACGCAAGCGGGGCAGAGGAGTGCTTCATTTCATCCGGAATTCCGGAGTATGTGTCGAGAAGATAGAACTTCTTGTCCAGGGTAGAAAAATTAACGTATTCCATTACGGCGCGAGCCATTCCGCCACGATTCACACCACATTCAACAAAGTCCCCTGGAATCGATTTCGCGTACTGCGCCGCCCAGCATGCCACAAAGACCCTCCATCGAAGGTCCCCTGAACCCCAGGACCCTGTCGACTTGCCCATCTCATAAGCTCCGACGAACTTACCGGAAAAAAGGAAATCGGTAATGCGTGCCGCTACGAGGCCGTCTTCAGCATATTCGGAACCGCGAACCATTCGCAGAACATTCCTTACAGAATCCGGCACGACTTTCATCAAGACTTTCCGAGTTATCATGGCCGCGCCTTTTCTAGTCTTTCTGTGGAGGCCTGGACCTTTTCACGAAAATTCTCTATTGAACCAACCGCAAGGCGATTCCTATTCCCAGATTTAACCGCGACGATTTCGATAGCATCCCCCATCTTTAAGAAATCGATGCACTTCGCAGTCCAGTGACAGATGACTTTAAGAAGGGGATTATTCATCGCCAATCCCACGGTTGATTTCCGCCCATTCCGACGATTAAGCCAAATCTGAACACTTCCCAAAATCCCCGAATAGTCTGAGTTGTAGGTAACTTTCTGGAGACAAAAATGATGCTTCTTAAGGAGCCTGGAGAGAGTCTCAACGGAATACGTGAACGGATGCACGGGAGCCCCCAGATACCACCAGTATTGTCGAAAAATCCTGGCATTCAAGCCAGCCACATTGGGCACCCCGAGTAATAGCCTTCCACCAGGACGCAAAACCCGACGGATCTCATCGAGGGTCTCGCCAGGACAAGAGATATGTTCAAAGGAATGGTTGGCGCGAAGATAGTCGAAATAGTTCGAGGGAAAGTTTGCCTGCTTCAAGGTGCCTCCGAAAATATTCAGGCACGCCTCTTTGCGGCCAAGTTCCGCAGCAGCAGAATTGATTTCTACGCCATGAACTTCCCATCCTTGCTCTCGCATGCCCCGCAGGAACCATCCCGTCCCGCACCCCAAATCCAACATCCGCCCAGGTACAGGGAATTCGGGGTCTTTCGTTCTGATCTGCAACCCGGCAAGCCTCTTTAGAATTTCTTTCCAGGGATCCTGGCGAGACTTGTTTTGATATGCGTAGTAATCGCGAGGGTAAAACGCGCTCAATTCTTCGTCGGAGTACATCGGATTTAGGAAGAGCAATGAGCAATCCGCGCAGCGCACGATTTTGAAAGTCCCGGGGATGCCATAGTGCCTGTCCCTCGCGAGGTAGACGGGTTGAAGATTTTTCGTCTCGCATAAAGGGCAGCACTTCAGTTCCATGGTCATTCTTCCTTGATTTGCAAAGTTCTTGGCGGCGGAATTCTCGTTCAATCTCTTGCTAGGCTAAACCACTTCATGAGCGAAGGATTGATGATTTAACCAGAGTGGTTATTTCAGATCTCATCATCGCTTACGTCGACTTTAAACAATTTTTCCCGAAGAGCAGTGATGGGTCATACTGTTCCTTCGGAATACATATGATTTCACCGACCAGGTCCAAGCCCGGTCTGGCGCCTGGATCATTGGGATTCCGAACGACATAGTCGATTTTTTCGAACATTCGCACGAGCTCAGCTCCGGAATGGCCGTCGGCTTTTGTAGGTTTGCACCATATCTCCGAGATCACAGCTGGCCGGTACGTCGATAGCGTACGTTGCGCCCCGCTAAAGACGGAAAACTCTCCGCCCTCCACATCGACCTTCATTACGGCTGGACGCAGACCATATCTCTCCACCAGGTCGTCGACACGCTCCACAGGTACAGTATTCGTCCTGATTTCCTTGCCTCTTGTCGCGAAATGTTCCGGATTATTCATGGAGGAGTATTCCTCGAGGCCAGGAACAAAATGTATAGTGGCCTGCCCCTTCGCAGCGCCGATCATTCCGTTGAACAAGATAACTTTATCTGCGATTTCATTGCGGGTTACGTTTTCACATAGATGGCTAAACGCGCCCGCTGTGGGTTCTGCGGCAAGCAGCCGCCCAGTTGTCAGTTTTTTCGCTCCCGCCACTGTAAAGAAGCCGATATTGGCTCCCACGTCGATGATGTCCCGTTCCGGTCGAACAAGAGATAGAAACAGCTGCGAAACGGACGGCTCGTAAGATCCAGTACGCAGAAACCGGTGAAGCAGGTGTGACCGTGGATTGATCGAAAATATACCGCCAAATTCTTTGGCTTCAAAAACGATCTTATCTTTGACAATCTCGCTCATTCTCTGCAAGATGGCATCGCCAGATTGTTCCCGCCATCCGATCCATGCACGGCGAATTGCACGAGGCCCGGCCAACGCCTGGCGCAGCAGTGGATGACGCTTTATGATCAGCTCCATAACGAAACTACCCGATCTCCTATGCAGATGTGCCCTAGATTGAAAATAAGAAGCGGTCTTCGCACCCACGAACCTTCACCAAATCGCTTGAACACGAAACCCTATAGAACCAACCCGGGTTGCAATGAAGAGCGCTGACCCTTTGCAGCTTGCTCGAGAGGGCACACACCAGATCGCTTCAGTTTCTTCTGCATGCGTGAATGGACGCTCCCTTCATTCTTGAGGAGCGAAATGACGTATCCTTAGCTTCTCTCGCTCGGAACCAACTAAACCGCAGCGCCAGAGGAGGAATGATGTAGCCGCCACGGCAGCACCGATTGCCGCATAGCCGGCCAACGAGGGAAAACCTGAAGTACGGAAGGTGAGAGCGACTGCGACCAGTGGCATCGCACAAACCAGTGGCCGAAGCAATCCATCGCGCAAGTAGTCAGTAATGCGAAAATTTATTTCAATCGTTCGCGGCATGTTATAGATCAAATTGGCCAATAGGCCCACAATTCCACCGATCAAAGTGCCGACGGCTACCCCAATGGCACCGAAGAACAAGCCACCGATCACACTGACAAACAGATTCGATATTCCTTCCAGGAGAGGAGTTATCGTTACAAGGCGTTGTTGGCCGGTGCCGATCAGAGTCATCACGTAGGGTACCGCAGAAAGTCGAACCATATTTGCGGCTGTTAACACTTGCAGAATTCGTGCCCCTTCGACTGCGTACTTTGGTCCGACCCAGACAGTTAGAATGCCCTTGGCTGCCAGAATGAGGGGTAGGCCCATGAGCAGCAGAACGAAGCTGCCATAACGCGTTGCCGTGATCATTACTTCACCTAGCTGAATCGAGTTCCCCTGAGCCTGCATCACGGCCGTGGAAGGGATCAGGACGTTGAACAGAGCATATTGAATGCCGGCCAAGAAGACAATCAAAGTAGCGGCAACAGAGTAATAGGCAACCTTTTCAAATTCGAAGTGTCCCACTAGCGCCACGTCCAGCCCGGTCACCAATAACATCGCAAAAGACCAGATGCTGAGGCTCAGGCAATAATCAAAAAGTTCGCGGCCCGCCTTTCGAGAAACAAGTTGCGACGAAAACCGCACTCTCGGAGCCATCTTCCGGTAGAGGAAGTATTGCAAACCATACGATGCCAGATTGACTGCCGCCACCGCTGCGCCCATCTGGGCTAGACTGCCGCCATGCAGAACGATGATGACAAGAAACACGGCACCGATTACACGGGAACCTCCGATAACCGCCGCGGGAACCTCATAGCGCTGAAGCCCGACAAAAATGCCGTTGAACAAGGAACAGGGTAAACCCACCGCAAGGGAACTGCCGACGAGTACCAGTGCCAAGCGCGAATCACCCAGCAACAATTGAGGCACTTGATGAAAAAAATGCGGCATCAAGATTGCCAGCCCCGCACTCCCCAAAATACCCAGAGCGCCGGCTGCGGCCAGCACGGCCATGGAAGTACTTACGATGCGGTCGCGTTGTTCCGTATCCCCACTTTCGCCTGTATGAGCAATGAATCGGCCAATCGCTGTTTGAATTCCGAAATCGAGGTAGCCCACGAACGCGCTGAGTTGCAGCACGAGAGACCACGCACCGAATGCGTCAGAAGACATCGCTCTGGTTAGAAAAGGGGGTAAGAAAACTGCAACCAAAGCGGCCGCACTACCACGAACCACATTCGCCACGGCGTTTTTCAACAGAACGAACTTCTCTTTGCGGTCCATTTGTATGAGGAAGTGCTCGCGAAAACTGTCGAAGCCCTTACACGCCTTCGCTGCCTGCTACGTTGCAGGCGATGCCGTAGTCCCCGATCCCGGACTTCGTCACCACATAGCTCATACTATAATCATTGAATCTATCTGGGTACCACCGCACTGCGCGTCCCCCTCCGGCACATACTGTTGCTAATACGTCTTCGGCAGGCAAGCATATGGCCCGCATGGGATTCGCACGCAAATTCCTGTAAATGAATTCCGCCGATACCCCGCACATTCTGAGGAGCGAATAGAGCCTCCGCCCTGGCTGCATGGCGCAACGCAGACTCACCTTATAGGGGATCTGGAAAACGATTAGTCCTTTAGGCTTAATCACTCTTATGAACTCCGTGATGTAAGCCTTCGCGATCTCCTTGCTTGGCTGATGTTGGAGCACAATGTTCGAATAAACAAAGTCAAAAAAATCATTCTCAAAAAGCTTCAAGTGATCGACCGGGTTGACGTAAAAGGCGCACGACGGAGTGTACTGCCTGGCGAGTCTAACCATCTCCGCGGAAATGTCGACTCCGTGCACTTCTCCAAAATACGACTGCAGGCCTCTGGAAAGCCTGCCTACTCCGCACCCAAAATCAAGAGCTCTACCGTTGTTACCACAATTAAATCCACACAACCTCATAAGGGTGTCAATCTCAACTTGCCCAGTGGCGAAAAATTCCTCTCGATCCCATTTGCCAAACTGTTTGTTTGTGTCGGTCAGTATCGCCCATAGCGGATCGAGCCGGGCAAGTTCTTCCCACTCACGTTTCGCCGTACCTAGCCCTAACATAGATTTGATTTGCTCCTTGAGGCGCTAACGGACCCTTTCCAGTACGGCAGTCCTTCCACATCCCCTGAGTCGATGTCAACAGCCATCGCTCGCTGTATTAACTCCAGCGAGATCACCAAGCGACAACTATTCTTCCAGCGCAAGATAATTCCTGTCATTCCTTGGAGCGGCCCGCTTCGGACCTGAACGCGTCTCCCGACCCGCAAGTACGGATGCGGCTCGGCGCGCAATCCTTGCTTCAAAAACCCGCGAATCTTCGCGAATTCTTCTTCGCGCACCGGCGCCGGCCTTCCCGCAAAGCCCACCAGACATGCCACTCCCGGAACCTGTAGAATCGCAAGGCGGTTTTGCAGCGCAATGCGCACGAATAGGTAGCCTGGGAAAAGCGGAAACTCCAGCCGCTTGCGACGGTCTTTCCACTGGCGCACGGATTCATATAACGGGAGAAAATGCTCGATGGATCGCAGCTCTAACTGCGTCGCCGCGCATTTTTCGTGGTTCGAGCGGGTGCACACGGCGTACCACTGCGGCGTGGCTTCCGGATCAAGCAGTCCGCGATCAAGAGGCGCCGCAGATCCAGGCTGGATCGAGCTAGCTCCCGTGTCACTCAGCATATTCTCGTCACCTTACAAGAACACGGCTTCGCCCTGTCACTTACAGGGAAAATGTGACCTAACCCTAATAGCATCTGAAGCTTAGACAAGATTCCGATGTTACGCGGACGCTGTCTTGCTTCGTTCCTCAGGCTGCTTGCCATTCTTGCCTGAATGCCCATTCGCGGCCGCATTCCCATTCGAACCGTTCGCGCTCACCCAGGGCATCCCCGCTCTCACCGTTCCAAGAACTTCCTGCGCGAATCTCATTCCGGGATCGTGCGGGTCAATCTGCCGCCAGCGCGCGGTCCCAAATAGCCAAGCCGCTCCCAACAGCACGGAGCAGGCCGTTCCGGCTATTATGATCAGTGTGCGCGGCGGAAAGGACTTGCGTTCCGGCACGTCGGGTTGATCCAGCACCTTCACAGACGGAATTTCCTTTGCCTCTTGCACTTTTGCCAATTCAAATTGCTTCGTAAGCGTCTCGTAAACAGCTTCGTCCACCTTCAGCTGGCGGAATTTATCTGCGTACGGCACTCCCAAGATTGGCAA
>Ga0209655_10000845_pt1 | contig 11590 bp, 10 predicted proteins | sample BogFormECP03_OM2_FD_188236 | JGI IMG/M metagenome (GOLD analysis project Ga0209655, IMG submission 188236) | Bog forest soil microbial communities from Calvert Island, British Columbia, Canada - ECP03_OM2 (SPAdes) (version 2) | ecosystem: Environmental > Aquatic > Freshwater > Wetlands > Bog ...
GAACTGGCCCGCGAAGCCCTGTCGAACGCTGAGATCGGCGCGCGACTGTTCATCAGCCCGCGAACCGTCGAATACCACCTGGGTCATGTCTTCACCAAACTCGGCATCAACTCGCGCATGCAGCTCCATCGGGTACTGCCCACCAATCCCAACGTGACCTAGCAGAACCGGCGCCGGTAAGGAGTGTGGTGCCGAACCCAGCCAACTAGGGAGTTCCCGGATGCGAAGGTGCGGGTGTCGCGCAGATCGTGTCAGGTGAAAGTTCGAACTCAGGTGGCACAGCTGGTCTGCAGTAACGAAATGACGGATCGACCCATTGAGGAGTGCGCGATGAAGTTCCTATTCGACGATGAGACCTTTTCCTTTGAGACGCTGCGCTCTACCGGGTTCACCAGCTACTTCGGGGCCGATCTGGGAGAGGTACTGGCCACCGCGGCGCGGATCAAGGACGGTGACCTGGGCAGTTGGCAGCGGGAATGGAAGGCGACCGCGGGGCGGGTGGCCGAATTGGGTAAGCGTTCCCTTGCCGCCGGGCACCGGATCTCCGCCCGAGAAAACCTGTTGCGGGCATCGAACTACTACCGCACCGCGGCTGACTTTCTGCTCGACAACCCCGCCGACAACCCGGAACTCGCCGCCCTATACGCCGGGCAGGTCGACACCTTCGCCGCGGCGGCGGCCCTACTGGACCACCCGGCCGAGGCGGTGTCGATCCCGTATCAGGACACCACGCTGCCCGGCTATCTATTCCTGGTCGATGACTCCGGTGTGCCCCGGCCCACCATCATCTACACCAGCGGGTATGACTCGACCAGCCAGGAGGGCTACTTCGTGCTCGCCGTCGCGGCGATGCGCCGCGGCTACAACGTGCTGGCCGTCGACGGCCCCGGCCAGGGCGGCGCCCTGCACCTGCAGGAGTTGGTGATGCGCCCGGACTGGGAAGCGGTGCTCACCCCGGTCGTCGACTACGCACTGACCCGCCGCGAGATCGAACCCAGCAGGATCGCCGGGTTCGGCTACAGCCTGGGCGGCTATCTGCTCGCCCGGGCCGCCGCATTCGAGCACCGGCTGGCCGCGCTGATCCTCGACGACGGCGTCCACGACCTGGCGTCGGGCTTCGCCGACAACTTGCCACCGTTCGTCATGAAGTTGGTCGACGAGGGCCACAACGAGTTCGCCGGTCACGTTCTGTCGCTGCTGACAGCGGTGAGCTCACAACTTCGCTGGGCACTGGGAAACGGCATGTGGGTGTTTGGCGTTCAGAGCTATGCCGACGTGCTGCGCACCGTCAAGCACTACACCCTCGACGGTGTGGCCGATCAGATCGTGGCCCCCACCTTGATCATGGAAGGCGAGCACGACACCATGCTCAAGGGCCAACCCGAACGCGTCGAAAAGGCCCTCACCGCAGCCAAAACCACCCGGGTCACCCTGACCGTGGCAGAAGGGGCCGGAGAACACACCCACGCCGGCGCGCTGGGACGGGCTCACCCGGTGATGTTCGACTGGCTCGACACCACACTGAGCGCCTAACAGGGGTCATGATATGGGAATCCGCGACAGACTTGTCAACGGGCCGTTGGGTTTCGGTGCTGCCCCGCTTGGGAACATGTTCCGCGAACTCACCGACGAGGAGGCCGCCGCTACGGTCGATGCCGCCTGGCAGCACGGAACCCGTTTCTTCGACACCGCACCGCAATACGGTGCCGGCCTATCTGAAATCCGGCTCGGCAGGCAGCTGGCCAAACACGACCGAGACGAATACGAGCTGAGCACCAAGGTGGGCCGCTTGATACTCGACGAACTCGAGACCGGGCCGCGCGATTTCGGTGAGAAGGGTGATCTGTTCAGCGCCGGCCGCGCCAACCGCATGGTGTACGACTATTCAGAGAAAGGGACGCTGAAGTCGATCGAAGATAGCCTCAGCCGCTTGAATGTGGATCGGCTCGATTTCGTCTGGGTGCATGACCTTGCCCAAGATTTTCACGGCGACGGGTGGCTTGCCCAGTTCGAAATCGCCCGTACCGGAGCGTTTTGCGCGCTGAGCCGGTTGCGCGCCGAAGGGGTCATCAAGGGGTGGGGCCTGGGGGTCAACCGCGTCGAACCCGTCGAACTCACCCTGAGCCTGAGCGACGTAGCGCCCGACGCCACGCTGCTGGCGGGTCGTTACACCTTGCTCGATCATGAGCTGGCGCTACAGCGTCTGATGCCGGCCGCCGCGGCCCAAGGGGTCGACATTGTGATCGGTGGCCCGTACAGCTCGGGTGTGCTGGCCGGTGGCGCGCACTTCGAGTACCAGGCAGCACCGCCAGAGATCACCGCCAAGGTGGAGCGGATCAAGGCGATCGCTGAGCGCCACGGTGTGCCGATCAAGGCGGCCGCGCTGCATTTCGTGCTTGCCCACCCCGCCGTCGTTGCCGTCATTCCGGGTGCCAGCCGACCCGAACGCATCGCAGAAGATTATGCGGCGCTCAACACCGTTGTCCCAGAAGACTTTTGGCGTGAGATGCGCGATCAACACCTCGTCTCACCCGACGCGCCGCTACCCATCGACCGGTAAAAGGTACAAGTCGGTCTGGATCGACCTGTCTTAACCGCAACACAAGCCTCATAGGCACCCTGCGAGGAAAATCATGAAGGTTCTTGTCACCGGCGCCACCGGCTATCTCGGCGCGGTCGCCGCCGAGGCGCTGGCCACGCGAGGCCATCAAATCTTGGGACTGGCCCGATCCGAGCGGTCCGCAAGTGCACTGCGCATGCGCGGCATCGAACCCGTTATGGGCGACTTCGGCGAACCGGTGAGCGTGGCCAACGCCATTCACGGGGCCAGACCCCACGTCGTTGTGAGCACCGCCAGCGTCGGTGGGGCGAGCGGGGATCAAGCCGCCTTCGCCCGGGACGGTGAGGCGGTACGCGCCATGCGGGAGGCGCTTACTGATCACGGCGGCGCACTGGTCTTCACCAGTGGGTCCGCGGTCTTCGGGGTCTTCAACGGCGGCGATGCCATCGACACCGTCTACGACGAAGGCGCCCACTTGCCGCTTCCGGCATCGGTTTTCGCGCCTGCATCCGCGGGTGTGCACCCGCTGCTGGCCGCCGGTTTCGAGGCGGCGATGGCCACTCGCGTCGAGACCGAAGGGGCCGTCTTGGCCGACGGGGACGTGCGCGGTGTTGTGGTACGACCCGGGCTGGTCTACGGACACGGCGGCAATTCGGACCTCAGGTCTTTGATCGACCGGGCACGGAAGGAGGGGCACGCGGGTCACTGGGGAAGCGGTGGCACCACGCAGAGCTACGTGCACGTCGATGATCTGGCCGAGTTATTCTGCTTGGCAACGGAACTCGCGCCGCACGGGGCGATCCTGCACGGCGTCGTCGAAGACGTCACGCTGCGCGACTTGGCCCGCGCCATCAACCGGATGATCGGAACAGACGAGCACACCGACAGCCTCTCGCTGTTGCAGATGCTCGGCATCCACGCCGACACAGTCGGGAGCATCGGCCGCTCGTTCACACCGCCGCCCAGCGCAGCATCGGGTATCAGCCTGTCGCTGAACAAACGCCTGTCCTCGGACAACACGCGCAAGCTCCTCGACTGGTCGCCCAAACGCACAGACATCTGGGACGACATCGCCTTCGGCTCATACGCGAACCCATAGCCGGCCGCCGAGCGATCAAACCGTTGTCTCCGCGGCGTTGTGATCCGAGCAGCGCCGACTGCACTCCAGAAGGGAATGGCATGGACAAGCGACTGGCCACGAAGCGATCTGTCGTCACCGTCCTGCGAATCGAGGAAGGCGGAGGCTTACGGAAATGACAACCTCCTCAGTGCCCGAGATCTCCGTCGCATTCGCAACCACGCTAGACACGCCCGAGCCCGTAGAGCCTGCCGAGCCGCTCGGATTCGCACGCGCATGGGTGTATGAGACGGACATACACCGGGCTGTTGGCCGGCGAGAGGGCTGGCGGCCAAGCTGTCATCTGCGGGCCGATCAGTCGTTGTGGACGTCAGCGCCAAGATGTTCGGCGAACCATTCCGTGGCCGCTTGACTCGCCTTGTCGAAGTTGGTTCCCGCGCTCCACGGGTAAACGGAGTAGTGGTCGCCGTCGATTTCGAACAGACGCTTGGGCTCCCCGGCTCGCTCGAACGCGGCGCGGGCCATCTCGGGTGAGGTGTTCACGTCCTGGGTGAGCAGAATGATGAGCAGCGGCCGAGGCGCGATCAGCTCGATCGAGGTGCCCGGCGCGTATTCGAGGATCGCCTCGATCGAGCTCATCGTGAGTTCGTTGCGCCACGACGGCGCAATTTCGGGCCGCGACACCGGGAAGTAGTCCTTGCTGCCCTCATCGGTCTGGAACGCGAAACCTTCGTAACCGGAAGGGGGAACGTTGGGGACATATACCTCCCCACCTTCGGTGGCCCGGCGCACCCGCTCTTGAACGGTCATCTGCAACATCGCCGCAAACTGCTCGCCGCTGACAGCCCGCACCATCCGGTAGAGGTCCATCGGGGGCGCCATGCTCACGACCGCCTTGACCCGTGGATCGTATGCCCCCAGATGCAGCACATGACCACCGCTCATGCTCGACCCCCACACACCCAACCGGTGTGCGTCGATCTCCGGCTGTAGCGACAGCCACGTCAGGGCGCTCCGATAATCCTCGATCTGATCGTGGGGGAACAGCCGCTGGCGCGGCTCCCCGCCGCTGGTCCCGAAACACCGATAGTCAAACAGCAGCGCCGCGATACCCGCTTCGGCGAACCGGCGCGCGAACTCTTCGTGATACAACTCCTTCACCCCGCCAGTGCCTGGCGCCAACGCCACACCAGGCACCGAGGCGCCCGCGGCGCGCTCGGGCACAAAGAACCAGCCGGCAGCGAAATTGTCGCCGCTTTTGAATGTCATATCTCGTTTCTCGATTGCCATCGGTCATTCCTTGCCTAGGCCGGGATATGGCCGCGCGGCCACAACGGTCCGCGGATCGCCTGCACGACAACGATGCGCCCGCGACAAGCGCATTCGCCTCAGTGGAGTCCCTAGCCGACACCCGGCTTCCCCTGGCCGCGGTTTTCCCTGAACCCGGGCAGCGACGGTGCCCACCACCGGCGGCCAGGGCTGTCGTCAAGGCCCCGTCACGATGGGCAGCGGTTCGGCGCCGCACCGCAGCGGTAGCCTGCCGTAGCCACGCGAACGGACTAGGCACTCCACGGACGCGGACATTGCTTACTAGGCGGACCGTTGTCTCATGAGCAACTCGCCCGCATCCGAAGCATCGGCGGGGCTCGCCAAGGATGTGCGGCTTTCCAACGGAACCCGGTCCGACGCGGCGGTCGAGCGTGCCCGGTTTTCCCCCATTGGTCAGCGAAAACAATCGGCCACGATTTCGGGAGTGACGATGGAGCTGTATGACGTCATGCGGAGCACTTTCGCGGTCCAACCCTCTTCGCTCCCCTCGCCAGGGATTTCGCGGATGCGAAGGCGGCGGTCTTGGGCGGATCGTTCGGTGTGTGCCATTCGCCCGCCGTTGTGACGAGTGGACGCCTAGCAGACGTTCATCGGCACGCCGACGTGGCCAACCATCGAGGGAGTGTGAGGGTATGCGCGCTGTCGTCGCGGAATCCGCCGACCGTCTGGTGTGGACCGAGGTGCCCGATGTGGTGCCCCAGCCCGGCGAGGTGCTGATCAAGGTCGCTGCGGCCGGGGTGAACCGCGCCGATCTGCAGCAGGCCGCCAGCCAGTATCCGATGCCGCCGGGTATCCCCGAGACTCTTGGCCTCGAGGTTGCTGGGGTGGTCGCCGATGTCGGTGACGGCGTCACCGAATGGTCAATAGCACAGGAAGTTTGTGCTCTGCTGACTGGCGGCGGCTACGCCGAGTACGTGGCGGCGCCGGCCGGGCAGGTGATGCCTATCCCTGCCGGCGTGTCGGTGCATGAAGCCGCCGCGGTGCCCGAGGCCGCTTGCACCGTGTGGTCGAACCTGGTGATGACCGCTAACCTGAGCGCCGGCGAGACGCTGCTGATCCACGGCGGCGCCAGCGGCATCGGAACCTACGCGATCCAGGTGGCCCGGGCACTGGACGCCTGGGTGGCCGTCACCGCGGGATCGGCCGCCAAACTGGAGGCGGCGCGCGGGCTGGGCGCCCAGATCTTGATCAACTACCGCGATGAGGACTTCGTGGACCGCATCCGCGGGGAGACCGGAGGGGCGGGCGCCGACGTGATCCTCGACATCGTCGGGGCGTCCTATCTGGATCGCAACGTCGACGCGCTTGCCGATGACGGCCGGCTGGTCATCATCGGCCTGCAGGGCGGCATCAACGCCGAGCTGAACCTGGGCAAGATCTTAGGCAAGAGGGCCGGCGTTTTCGGGAGTGCGTTGCGCGGGCGGCCCGTCGAAGGCCCGCACGGTAAGAGCACGATCGTCGGCGACGTGGTCGCTCGCCTGTGGCCGATGATCTCCGACCGTCGGGTACGCCCGATCATCGGCGCTCAGTTCCCGATCCAACGGGCCGCCGCCGCGCACCGGCTGCTATCCGCGGGCAATGTGGTCGGCAAAGTCATTCTGCTGGTTGGAGATCCACAAACGGCGGCGACCACGAACTGATCTGTCGTCACCGCACTGCGCATCAAGGAAGGCGGAAGCCTGTGGACCTCTACGACGTGATGCGCACCACGTTCGCCGCGCGCGAATTCACCGGCGAACCACTGCCCGACCGCGTGCCGTATCGCATCCTCGACAACGCGCGTTTTGCACCCCAGCGGAGGTAACCGTCAGGCGGTGCGCATCATCGTGGTCCGCGACCAGCAGACCCGCGACCGCCTCGCCGAGTTGTCGGTGCTCGGGGCCCAGCGCTACGTGGCGCAGCTCAGTATTGGGGAGGCGCCCTGGAATCCAGGGCAGCCCCGTAGCCTGACCTGACGCCGACATCGACACCACCGAGGTTCCGGATGCCCTCATCGCACCCCTACGTCGTGCGTCCGTCGTCCTTGTGGTGTGTCTGGATCTCAGATAGGTGGCGGCCACCGATAAGAACCTTGGCCGCATCGGGTGGTCAGTGGCGCCTCGGTGTACCCACTGGTGTGGAACATCCTGCTGGCCGCACGCAGCGACGGGTATGGCGGCAATCTCAGCACGATGGCGGTGCCGCAAGAATCGCAGGTAGAAACTGTTGGGAATTCCCGATTTCTGTGCGGTCGCTGCGATGTTGGCTCTCGACAAGCCGACGCGACAAATCACCAAGCTGCACCGCAAGGCGGTTGGCGAAATCGCAACGTGGGAGCGATTCGACGGGCCGGCGTACACAGTCGCTGACGAACCTCGCGGTAACCCGGACGGCTCAGCGAATCCGTAGCACCAGCTTCCCTAAGGTTTCAGGGCGGTCAAGCAACTCGTGTGGCTCGGCTACGTGGGTGGTCGGCACTTCACTATGGATGACCGAACGCCGAGGGCCGCGAAGCGCGCGGTACCGGCTAGGGGTTCCACGGATGCGACGGCGCGGATCTCGCGCTGATGTTTTCTCGTGGAGCGAACGCTGCGGCCACCAACCGACATGGACTGTCCGCGGAGGTTGACCTAGGGGCGGACAAACGGCGCCGCCCGAGATCGAAGGATATTTTATTCACCAGAGACTTCGAACCCGCCCCCAGTGTTAACCGATGAGGAGCAGCAATAACCAGCGCGGCCCGCGACGTAGCAGGAAAGGCTTGTCCACCGAATCGATGATCTTGCCAACCGGTCCGTATTGGGCAGAAAGGAATCTACGATGCACGAGCCTTCGGTCCGCGTCGTTCGGCGTGACCAGCTCTCCGATGACACCCCACAGACCCCGGGACTGCTCCGGGAGGTCGCCTTCGACAGCCGCAACCCCGACGCCAAGGTACTGAGCGCCTTCCTGAGCACGGTGCTTCCCGGCGCGGCGACCGGTGCGCACCACCACGGCGATCAGGAGACAATCCTGTACGTGCTTGAAGGCACCGCCAGATACCGATGGGGTGATCGTCTGGAGCACGTCGTTGAGGCGGGTCCGGGAGACTTCGTTTTCATTCCCGCGCACACGGTGCACCAGGAGATCAATGCATCCACCGAGCGCCCGACCGTCTGGGTTGTCACCCGTTCGGACCCTGATCCGATCGTGGTCAACCTCCCGGAGCTGGACAAGTTCGCAGAACCTGCGGCGCGCGAGTATCCCCATCCCTGACCCAGCGAAGCCCCAGCATCCGCGTCACGCCGACGACTCCCTGAGCGCGTGTGCGCCGTAGCACTTGTTCCCCGGATAGACCTGGCGTGTTGCAACGGAGCCCGGCCGCGAACAATCGAGGTAGTGAAACGATGGGCACCGTGCAGCGATGGTAGGCCAGACACCCCCACAACCGATCGAACGGCCCTCGGCTGGTACGGGTCAGCTCCACTTGCCGGATGCTCCGTGCCGGTCGCAACGAGCGTCAATGGGATTACGCCGGGCTCCGCGCGGGGTGATGATGGGCAGGTGCGAGTTGTCGATGACGTTGGTAATGGGTTGTCTGGCGGCGGTTGTTGGATGCGGCAGGTCTGCTCGGCGGTGCCACTGACTATCAGCGCCAAAACGTGGTGGTGTCGTTAGGTGTTGTGGGGCCGGTTTCACGAGTGTGAGGTGCTCGATCGGTTGTTGGAGGCCGTTCGGGGGGGTCAGAGTGGCGCTTTGGTGGTGCGCGGTGAGCCCGGGGTGGGTAAGTCGGCGTTGTTGGAGTATGTGGCGGGGCGGGCGTCGGGGTGTCGGGTGGCGCGCGCGGCGGGTGTGCAGTCGGAGATGGAATTGGCGTTTTCGGGGCTGGGTCAGTTGTGCACCCCGATGCTGGATCGCGTTGATCGCCTGCCCGAGCCTCAGCGCGATGCGTTGCGGACGGCGTTCGGGTTGGCCGGTGGCGTAGCGCCGGATCGCTTTCTGGTGGGTCTGGCTGTTCTTGGCTTGTTGTCGGAGGTGGCCGGCGAGGAGCCGCTGGTGTGTCTGGTGGATGACGCGCAGTGGTTGGATCGGGCCTCGGCGCAGATCCTGGCCTTTGTCGCCCGCCGTGTGGGCGCGGAGTCGGTCGCCCTGGTGTTTGCGGTGCGCGAGCCCAGTGACTGCCCGGATGTTACCGGGCTGCCGGAGCTGGCGGTCGGTGGTCTGGGTGACGAGGATGCGCGGACGCTGCTGGCTTCGGTGATCCGCTGGCCGCTGGATGAGCGGGTGCGCGATCGGATCGTGGCCGAGACGCACGGTAATCCGTTGGCGTTGCTGGAGCTGCCGCGGGGGTTGACGCCGGCGCAGTTGGCGGGCGGGTTCGGGCTGCCCAGCGTCGCGGCGCTGCCTGGTCGTATCGAGGACAGCTTCGCGCGGCGGCTGGCGCCGCTGCCCGCGGCCACCCGGCGGCTGTTGCTGCTGGCGGCCGCCGAGCCGCTCGGCGACTCGGCGCTGCTGGCGCGCGCGGCGGACCGGCTGGGGATCAAGGCCGAGGCCGGCGATGCCGCCGAGTCCGAGGGTTTGGTGGAATTCTGTGTCCAGGTGACGTTTCGCCATCCACTGGTGCGTTCGGCGATCTACCGGTCGGCCACCCCGGAGCAGCGCCGAGAGGCCCATCAAGCGCTGGCCGAGGCCACCGATGCACAGCTTGATCCCGATCGGCGGGCGTGGCATTTCGCCCAGGCCGCGCCCGGGCCCGATGAGGAGGTCGCCGCCGAACTGGAGCGGTGCGCCCAGCGTGCCCAGGCGCGCGGCGGGCTAGCCGCGGCGGCCGCTTTCCTGGAACGCTCCGCGGCCCTGACCCTGGACCTGGGGCGGCGGGCCGGGCGCGCGCTGGCCGCCGCGCAGGTGACGGCCCAATCCGGCGCCTTTGATGCCGCACTGCGACTGTTGGCCACCGCCGAAGCAGGACCGCTCGACGGGCTGCAGCACGCCGGGGCCGAGTTGTTGCGCGGGCAGATCGCGTTCGCATCCAGCCGCGGTAGCGAAGCCCCACCGCTGCTGCTCAAGGCGGCAAAAAGTTTCGAACCACTCGACGTCGGGCTGGCCCGCCAAACCTATCTGGAAGTGCTCGCCGCCGGGTTGTACGGCGGACGGTTGGTGAGCACCACTGTGCTGCTGGAGGCGGCTGCGGCCGCGCGGGCGGCTCCGGCAGCACAGCAGCCGCCGAGCGGGATCGATCTGCTGCTGGACGGGTTGGCGCTTTTGATCACGGAGGGTTACTCGGCGTCGGCGCCGCCGCTCAAACGGGCGGTGAGTGCCTTCTGTAGTGAGGACATCTCCAGGGAGGAGGCGCTGCGCTGGCTTTGGGCTGTCTGCTCCACAGCGGTGAGACTGTGGGACGACCGGAGCTGGGATCGATTACTGAGCCGGTACGTCCGGCTCGCCCGTGACGCCGGCGCACTGGGCGTGTTGCCAGTGGCGCTCAACCACCGGGCCGGACTGTTTGTGTTTCAGGGTGACTTCGCAGCTGCTGCCGCGTTGGTGGACGAGGCAGCAGCGGTCACCGACGCAACGGCTAGCCAGTTCCCTCCTTACAGTGCGGTAATACTGGCGGCGTACCGCTGCCATGAACGTGAGTTCATGGATCTGGTCGAGGCGTGCACCGATGAGGCGTCACGCCAGGGCGACGGCAGGGGCCCCGCCCTGCTTGATTGGGTCAGGGCGGTGTTCTACAACAGCGTCGGTCGCTACCGCGACGCGTTATCGGCGGCGCAGCGGGCTAACGAAGACCCGCTTGAGCTGGTGTTCTCGATGTGGGGCCGGGTCGAGTTGATCGAGGCGACCGCTCGCATCGGAGCACCCGAGCAGGCGGCGGACGCCCTCGACCGCCTTTCGCAAGCCACCGACGCCATCGGCGGAGACTGGGCCCTCGGCATCCAGGCGTACGCGCGTGCATTGCTCAGCGAAGGCGAGGCTGCTGATCGCCTTTACCGCGATGCGATCGAGCGCCTCGGTCGCACCAGCATTCGCACGTCGTTGGCGCGTGCTCACCTGCTCTACGGGGAGTGGCTTCGCCGCCAGCAGCGCCGCACCGACGCCCGCGAGCAGCTCCGCAAAGCCCGCCAGATGTTCACGGCGATGGGCGCCGAGGGGTTCGCCGAGCGTGCCCGTCGCGAACTGCTCGCTACCGGCGAGACCGCCCGCAAACGCTCAGTCGAGACCACCAGCAGGCTCACCGCCCAGGAGACCCAGGTCGCCGAACTGGCCCGCGAAGCCCTGTCGAACGCTGAGATCGGCGCGCGACTGTTCATCAGCCCGCGAACCGTCGAATACCACCTGGGTCACGTGTTCACCAAACTCGGCATCAACTCGCGCATCCAGCTGCACCAAGCGCTGCCCAACAAGCCGGATCCGACCTAACAGAAAATCTGCGCCGATCGGAGTCGGGGTCCCGCATGTTCCGCTCTCTGTTTATCGCGGCAACCATTCGCAGGCGGTGTGGCCGTCGGGGTCAGGGGTGGGGGTACTTGCGGGCGGCCGGCTTTCTTGGTGGTGGGTTAGATGTGGCGCTGCGCGCCGCCGTCGACGCTCCATTCGGCGGCGGTGACCTGGCGCGAGAGGGGTGAGACGAGGTAGGCGATGACCTGTGCGATGTCGTCGGGCTG
>Ga0209655_10000846_pt1 | contig 11578 bp, 7 predicted proteins | sample BogFormECP03_OM2_FD_188236 | JGI IMG/M metagenome (GOLD analysis project Ga0209655, IMG submission 188236) | Bog forest soil microbial communities from Calvert Island, British Columbia, Canada - ECP03_OM2 (SPAdes) (version 2) | ecosystem: Environmental > Aquatic > Freshwater > Wetlands > Bog ...
CGCACCACGCACACGCATCGCGATTTCACCAGCTTTCCGGCATTTCCGGACCAACTCGAGCCTTATCAGCTCACGCGGCGCGAGATGGCCGAGTACGCCGTGACGGCGCGCGAGCTTGGCGTGAATTATATCGGTGCGTGCTGCGGCGCGGTGGCCACGCATATCCGCGAAATGGCGCGCGCACTGGGAAAACTTCCGGCCGACGAGCGGGTCTGGAAAAAAGGCGGCGAGAAACCGATGTCTGCGTACGAATATTACGGCCACGACCAGAAGGCCAAAGCGGGATCGTAGAAATTCGCGGCAAGACGCTTCCGCGCAGCGACGCTGGCTGCCGTGCCGCGAATCGCGCTCGCTTTTCGGCGCAATCTCGGCGCATGATGTCCGCCTCATGCCCAGGCCTCGCGGAGATTTCCGCCCATGAGTGAAACGCCCGGCTCCAATCGCCCGCACCGCGCGATGGGCTTTCGGGATCTGGTGCTGTTCTACATCGTCACGGGCATTAGTCTGCGTTGGATTGCCACGGCCGCGACCGTTGGAGCCAGCGCCGTCGTGATCTGGCTGATCGCCTGGTGCGCGTTTTATCTTCCGCTGGCGCTTTCCGTGATGGAGCTTTCCTCGCGCTATCCGCAGGAAGGCGGTATGTACATCTGGGCCAAGCGCGCGTTCGGAGAATTTCCCGGCTTCATGACCGGTTGGACCTACTGGGCCAGCAATCTTCCTTACTATCCCGCGGTGCTCTATTTTGCCGCCAGCAACGCACTATATATAGGACCAGCGAGCTGGCAATCTCTTTCGAGCAATAAGACGTATTTCCTGTTGTTCGCGCTGCTGGGCCTGGCGCTCGGCACATTTTTGAACGTCATCGGACTTTCCGTCGGCAAATGGCTGCACAATCTCGGCGCCATCGGCACGTGGCTGCCGATCGCGATTCTTTTTGCCATCGCCGGCACCGCTTGGCACCGTTTCGGCTCCGCTACAAAATTCACGGCCGCCAGCATGACTCCGCACATGCACTTCCGCGATGTACTGTTCATGGCAACGATTGTGTTCGCGCTCGGCGGCTCCGAATCCGCATCGTTTCTCGGAGATGAAGTAAAAGACGCGCGCAGAAATCTTCCGCGCGGGCTGCTCGCCGGTGGTGCGTTCGTCACCAGCGGCTACATTCTGGGCACGGTCGCCGTGCTGATTGCATTGCCAGCCAGCCAGGTGAGTGGATTGCAAGGCCTCATGCAGGCAATTTCGCAATCCGCGGAGCGCGTGGGCTTTCCCGGCATCGGCCCGCTTGCCGCGCTGCTTATCACCGTCAGCAATCTGGGCGCGCTCGGCGCGTGGCTGGCCGTTTCGGCGCGGTTGCCCTTCGTGGCCGGACTCGATCGTTACTTGCCGGCTGCATTCGCGCGGGTGCACCCGAAATGGGGCACGCCGCATGTGGCGCTACTGGTGCAGGCATTTTGTGGTGTGATTTTTATTGTGCTGGGCCAAGCTGGAACCAGCGTGTACGGCGCTTACGAAGTTCTGGTGAGCATGGGCATCATCACATACTTCATTCCGTATCTTTTTGTGTTTGCGTCGCTGATTCGATTGCAGCGCGAAGTGGCTGGGCCAGAAGTAATGCACATTCCCGGCGGCCGTGCTGCGGCGATCGCGCTCGGCGTATTGGGATTTACCACCACGCTCGTCACCATCGCGTTCTCGGTGATTCCGGCGGACGACGAACCGCACAAGGTGTTGGCTGTTGTGAAAATCGTGGGGCTTACGGCGCTGCTGCTGGCGTTGGGGGTGTTCGCGTTCGCCTGGGGAAAATCGCACGCCGAGAAGACCCCCGCGTGATCTCGCATCCGCCAGCCGGCATCCAGCGTTCGGAAAAATGTCCGGCAATAATTCGGCGGCGCGCGCTTACTCGTCGGTCGCCTTACCCGCCGGATCGTGCCATCCACCGATAGCAGCCGCCAGGTGATTGGCCTCGACGGGTCCCCACGTTCCAGGGTGATAGGGCTGGATCGGAACAATATCGCCCAGAATCGGTTCCACAATAGCCCAGGCGGCTTCCACCGCATCCTGCCGCACGAACAGCAGCGAATCGCCCTTCATCGCGTCGGTGAGCAGGCGCTCGTACGCTTCCATCTCGCCCGTTTCCGAAGACGAGACCGCCGAAAGTTCGGTCTCCATCGTCTGCAGTCGGGGCCCCGGACGTTTGACGCGCGCGCCGAGGCTCAACGACAAATCGGGCCCCAGCCGAAAGCGAAAATAGTTTGATCCCGGCGGCAGTTTCGTCAGCGGCGGCTGGCGCAATTTCACAAACACTTCGGTAGCCGTGACAGCGAGACATTTTCCCGCGCGAATCAGGAACGGCACACCGGCCCAGCGCCAGGAATCTACTTCCAGGCTAACAGCCGCATAGGTTTCCACTTCCGAATTCGGCGCGACTCCCGGCTCCTGGTGGTATCCCGTAAATTGTCCGCGCACCAGGTTGGTTGGATTGATGGGTGGGATCATGCGGAAAATTTTCACTTGTTCGTCGCGCAACGATTCAGGGTACATGCTGGTGGGCGGTTCCATTGCCAGAAAGCCCACCACCTGCAGCAGGTGATTTTGAATCACGTCGCGAATGGCGCCGGTCTCGTCGTAAAACTTTCCGCGCCCCTGCACGCCGAAAGATTCCGCCATGGTGATTTCGACGCTGTGAATGTAGTTGCGATTCCAGATAGGCTCCAGAAAAGCATTGGCGAAGCGGAACAACAGCAAATTTTCGACCGCTTCCTTGCCCAGATAGTGGTCAATGCGGAAAATTCCGGATTCCGGGAAGACGGATTGCAGAATCGCGTTCAGGTGCTGTGCGGATGCCAGGTCGTGCCCAAACGGCTTTTCGATGATCACGCGGGCGTTGGTGGCGCAGCCCGATTTCCCCAGGCCCTCGACGACGGTGGCGAACAGACTGGGGGGAATCGCCAGATAATGAGTGGGATTCTTCGCGCCGCCAAGCGTTGTGCACAATTGTTCGAACGTCTTGGGGTCCTGATAGTCGCCATCAATATATTTCAGGAGGCTCACGAGTTTCGCGAACGCGGCTTCATCCACGCCACCACCGAATGTGGCGATGCCGTCGCGCGCGCGCTCGCGAAGCTGCTCGATATTCCAGCCGGCCTTGGCCACGCCGATTACCGGCACATTCAGGTTTCCGCGCTTCACCATGGCCTGCAGCGCCGGAAAGATTTTCTTGTGCGCCAGATCGCCCGTGGCGCCGAAAAAGACCAGTGCATCCGACGGCACTTTTGGCCCGGCTATGGTGCTCTTCACTTCCAGATTTGCAGCGGTGGTGTCAGCCATCTCTCATCCTTATGATTTCTTCTCTTCGTGCCCGCCAAATTCGAAGCGCATGGCGGAAAGCAGCTTGTTTGCGAAATCCGCTTCGCCGCGCGAAGTAAACCGCTCGAATAACGCGCTGGTAAGCACCGGCGCGGGCGTGCCTTCTTCGATTGCCGCCTGAATCGTCCAGCGGCCCTCGCCGGAATCCGATACACGGCCGGAAAAATTGTCCAGCGCGGGAGACTTGAGCAGCGCAATCGCCGTCAGGTCCAGCAGCCATGACGCGATCACGCTGCCGCGCCGCCACACCTCCGTCACATCCGGCAGATTAATGTCGTACATATAATGTTCCGGCGAACGCAGCGGCGTGGTCTCCGCATCCTGCGTCTGTTTTACTTTCCCGACGTTGGCGTGGTGCAGAATGTTCAGGCCCTCGGCGTAGGCGGCCATCACGCCGTATTCGATCCCGTTGTGCACCATCTTCACGAAATGGCCGGCGCCGGAAGGCCCGCAGTGCAGGTAGCCCTCTTCCGCCGTGCCGGGGACTTTTTCGCGGCCTGGCGTGCGGGCGATATCACCGCGTCCGGGAGCCAGCGATTTGAAAATTGGGTCCAGGCGCTGCACCGTCACCTGTTCTCCGCCGATCATCATGCAATAGCCGCGCTCCAGGCCCCACACGCCGCCGCTGGTGCCGACGTCCACATAATGAATTCCCTTCGGCGCGAGTTCCTTGCCGCGGCGGATGTCGTCAATATAATAAGAATTCCCGCCATCAATAATAATGTCGTCTTTCTGCAGCTTCGGGAGGAGTTGCGCGAGCGTGTCATCAACCACCGCCGCCGGCACCATCAGCCAGATCGCGCGCGGCTGTTTCAGTTTGGCGATGAAATCGTCGAGCGAATTTCCGCCCGTCGCGCCTTCTTTTGCCAGTGTCTGTACGCTCGCCGGCGTCCTGTCAAACACCACACATTCGTGTCCGGCCTGCATCAGCCGCCGGACCATGTTCGCTCCCATCCGCCCCAGCCCAATCATTCCCAATTGCATGTTCGAACTCCTCTCTTACGATATGATTCGCGCGCGTTCATGAACGTCGCAGGGTAGCCGAAGAAATTAAGCTCTATGCAGCTTCTAATTTTACGTCCCGCACCATGGAAAATCTTCGTGTTTATTAAGCCATACTTCGCCGCGCGCGCATAACCCGATTCTCCGCCGCTGGCAAACGCTCCTGCGGTCATTAACCCACGCTCATATCTATCGGAAGTTACGCTTTCAACATTACGTCGTGACGCCGCCGCAAGACCCTTCCGCAATGGCAGTAAACTGTTCGCTTACACCGCATGGCGAAAACTTGCGCGTCGTCCTGCTTGTCCCGAAGCTGAGTGCAACGAGCGCGACGATCGTGCAAGGCACAGCGAACAGAATCTTGAGGTTTCCAACTTGAGCGTCACTGTCGAACCGATCACCGCTCCACCGTCCGTGCCATCCGCGGCCGCCCCTGGATCATCGGGCTCATGGATCTACGGTCCCTGGCTCGATTTGCTGATTGGCTGCGGCGCGTGGTCGGCTCCGCTGCTGGCGGTGGCGCTTTTGATGACGCCGGCGCACTCGCACGCCTGGGCGATCGTATTTTATCTGCTGGCCATCGTCTTCAACTACCCGCATTTCATGGCGACGATTTACCGCGCGTATCACACGCGCGCGGATTTCGAAAAATATAAGTTCGTCACGCTGCACGTCACCTTGCTGCTGGTGCTTACCGGCATCGTGATGCATGCCTCGCCGCGGTTTTTTCCCTGGCTCTTCACGCTCTATATTTGCTGGAGCCCGTGGCACTACTCCGGGCAGAACTACGGCCTACTAATGATGTTCGCGCGGCGCAGCGGCGCGGAAATCACGGCGGGCGAAAGGCGCTGGCTGCGCGGCGCGTTTGTGGCGTCGTACCTGATGCTGCTGGCGAGCTTCGAAACCGGCGGCTCGACTGATCCGTTGATACTGTCGCTCGGATTGCCGACAAAAATCACGTTTCCCTTGCGCGTGGCCTTGGGGCTTGCGTTTGCGATTTTCACATTCCTGGGATTCCGGCGTTTGATTCACAGCATGGGCGCGCGGCAGTTGATCGCGCCGCTCACGTTGGCTTTCACGCAATTTCTGTGGTTCGTGCTGCCCACGCTGCTCGAATTGAATTCAGTTTCGCAGGTGCCGCAGACGCGCTACAGCAGCGGAATTCTCGCTGTTCTTCATTCGGCGCAGTACATTTGGATCACAAGTTATTACCAGCGCCGCGAAGCTCGCGCGGCCGGCCAGCAAAGGTGGCGTATCGGCGCCTATTTTGCCACGCTCATCGCCGGAGGCATTGCGCTGTTCATCCCCGGGCCGTGGCTGGTGAGTTATTTGTTCCATTACGATTTCACCACCAGTTTTCTGATTTTCGTTTCGCTCGTGAATATTCATCATTTCATTCTGGACGCGAAATTGTGGAAACTGCGCGACAAACGTGTCGCTGCGCTGCTGGTTGATCAGAGCGGCAAGGCGTCAGCGCCGATAACCAATGTGCCCTCGCGTCCTTCGAGCTCTGCTCGCGCGGTCGCCGTGCGCGTTCTCTCTGCTCCTGCGTTCCGAATTTCCATTGCTGTGCTGCTGTTCCTGTGGGGCGGCTTCGACCAATTCCATTTCGCGCTGCGCACTGACGAAGGAAATCTTCCGGCGCTTCTGCGCGCTGCCCAAATTAATCCCTACGACAGCTTCGTCGAAGAGCGCATCGCGCGCGCCGAAACGCAGCAGGGACAACGGGAGCAGGCCGTTGCCGCGCTCACTCGCGCCGTCGCGCTCAATCCCAGCAGCATCGCGCTGCAGCAATCCACCGCGCGCGCGCTGATTGCCGATGGCCGCTATGCGGAGGCCTACGCGCATTATCAGAAAATGCTGGAGCGGTTCCCGCACGATTCAGACGCGCTGACCAACTACGGCTTGCTTGCCGCGCGCCTCGGACATCCGGAGGAGGCCATGGATTCCTGGCAGAAATCGGTGGACGTGAATCCCGATCAGCCGAACGTGCACCTCTACCTTGCGGAAGCTTTCGACCAGCGCGGTGAACCGGCGGCCGCCGCGCGCCACTGGAATTTGTTTCTGCAATACGCTGCGGTGAATCCGCAGGCCGCGCCGGATGCCCCTGCTTTCAGCCGCGCGCAAATTCTCGCCGCTACGATTCAATTGGCCGATGACGAATCGCGCATCAATCAATCCGCCGCAGCGGTGGCGCGCTATGACACCGCGATCGCGCAGGCGCAGCAGGCCGGCGACGCGAGACTGGAAAGCCTGGCGCTCGTGCATCGCGCGGATTTGCAAGCTAAAACTGGTGACGCGGCCGCCGCCGCGCAATCCTATCAGCGTGCTCTGGCGCTCGACGCACCGACCGGCGACGCGCAAGCTGCAGCGCTCGATTGGTTCGACTACGGCCAATTTCTGCGCAGCCAGAATGCGCCGGACGAATTGGCTTACGCCTCCTTGCTGCACGCGGAAAATCTATTGAATGGCGCGTCCGGCTCCGAGCTGGCTACGGTGCAAACCGCGCGCCGCCAGGTGGAAAGCAAGATGGGCGTAAAGGCCGCAGCTGTCGCGCGAGGAAATCTGTCCAACCTGCTCGCACGTGCCGCGACTTTTGCTTCGGCCGCGCAGTGAAATAACGCCGCCATCATCTGCGACAAACCGTGTAAAATTCGCAACGACAATGACTGTTCCCGCCGAACGCCAGGACACGCGCTTGATGCGCGAAATGTTCAACAAGATCGCGCCCACGTACAATTTCATCACGCGCGTCATTTCTTATGGCATGGACGGCCGCTGGAAACGCCTCGGAGTGTTGCGCGCGTCGCTGCCGGAAAACGCCCTGGTCCTCGATCTCGCCTCGGGCACGGGCGATTTTTCCCGGATGGTGCGCCAGCGATTGCCCGCAGCGCGCTCCGTCGCCGTGGACCTTACCGAGGGAATGTTGCGCGTCGGGCGGCGGCACGGTCTGGAGGAAGCGGTTTGCGCGGACGCCATTGCACTGCCATTTGCCTCCGCCTCGTTCGATTGCGTCTTCATCGGGTACGGTTTGCGAAATTTTCCGAACCTGGGCGCCGCAGTGCGCGAAATCGAACGCATCACGCGGCCCGGTGGCCAGATGGTCATCCTCGACTTTTTTCTTCCGACGAATCGTGTGTTCCGCCGGCTCTACTTGGGTTTCTTATATGTGCAGGGCGCGTTTTGGGGCACGCTGCTGCACGGCAAGCCGCGTACATACACCTACATTCCGGATTCGATCCGCAGCTTCATCTCCGTTCAAGAATACTCGTCGCTCCTGCAGCGCACGGGGTACCATCGCGTGGATGCCCGCGAGTTTATTTTCGGTGGGATCGGATTGCTCTGGGCCGTGAAACGTTAAATTGTGGGGCAATGCTGCGGCGCTCCGCGCCAAGTGTCGCCGCCGCAATCCGAGTCGGCTTAGCTTTCCAGCCGGAAACGCGTTGACGCCAACTGATATAGCCGCCGCCACAGCAGGCGGTTGATCGTCACCACCATCGCCGCCATCAGAATCGTCGCTGCCAGCAGCACGCGCGTATTTCCCGTGTCGGTGGCGTTGCTGATCACCGCTCCCAACCCCGTGGTCAGATACGTGTGGCCGCGAAATTTGAAATATTCCGCTACGATGCTGGCGTTCCAGGCGCCGCCCGACGCCGTCACAAATCCAGTGATCAAAAACGGAAAAATTCCCGGCAACAAGAGTTCCCGCCACCGCTCCGTCCGGCCAAAACGAAAAACGGAGCACACTTCCTTCAAATCGGTGGGAATGGCGATCGCGCCGGCGATCACGTTGAACAGGATGTACCATTGCGTCCCGAGCAGCAGCAACATGATTGAGCCGATTCCGAGCCCTCCACCGGCGCGGATCAACACCAGCAAGATAATCGGAAAGAGCGCGGTCGCGGGCACCGACGCCGCGACTTGCGCGATCGGCTGTGCGATCGCCGAAAGCTTTGGTTTCAGCCCGATTAGGATTCCCACGGGAATCGTCCACAGTGCGGCCAGAGACAACGTGAAGGCTACGCGCAGCAGCGTCGCGCCCGCGCCCAAGAATATGCTACGCAATTCCTCGCGCGTCAGGTGCGTCAGCAGCATCATCATCTTCACGGATTCGTACACGATCCCTGCAAGCAGCGCGGCCAGCAGCAGCCGCGTGACCCACTGAAAAGTGCTGCGCGTTGCGTCTCGCGGGCTTTCCGTCGCGTGGCTTCGCGCGAAATGCAAACTCAGGAATTCGCGCGCAGGCGCCACCGTCAGCCGCGAGAAAAACGGCAAAATTCTGGAACTGCGCAACAAATCCAGCACCGCGGAACGCGGCGCATCCGTGGATTCCACTTGCTCGAATTTGAATTTTTCCGCCCAGGCGATCACGGGCCGCCACACCAACTGGTCAATCACCACGATGATTCCGATCATCACCCCCATGCCCCACCAGATCGCGCGTGTGTTTCCGGCGTTTGCGGCGGTCTGCAGGTAGGAGCCCAGTCCCGGGAGCCGCAAATCGCGATCGCCCAGCGTGAACATTTCGCAGGCCATCAGAAAAAACCACCCGCCCGCCACGGACATCATCGAATTCCACACCAGCCCGATGATCGAATACGGCAGCTCCATCTGCGTGAATCGCTGCCACCAACTCCATCGGTAAATTTCCGCCACCTCGCGCATCTCGCGCGGAATACTTTTCAACGAAGAATAAAAGCTGAACGTCATGTTCCACACTTGGCCGGTAAAAATCAGCAGGATGGAGCCCAGCTCCACGCCCAGCTGCCGCGTGGGAAAAAGCGCGACCATCGCCACCATCACACCCGGCAAAAAACTGAGCACCGGAATGGACTGCAGCGTATCCAGCAGCGGCACCATGAACTTTTCCGCGCGTGCGTTGTAGGCCGCAATGTATCCGTACACTACCGTGAACGCCAGGCTCACCACATACGCGGCCGCGATGCGCAGCACGGAAAACATCGCGTACCGCGGCAGCGCGCTCGGCTCCAGATGAATTTCCATTGGCGCGCCGGCCGGCGTCATCCAGTAATGCGTAATGGAGAGCACCGCGTAGAAAAACGCCAGCGCCGCCAGCAGAATCGGCAGGTCACGGAACAGAGAAGGCACGTTGGACGGAATCGTTCCCCAGGTCAGCGTGCCGCTGGAAGTTTTCTGGGTTTCGGCGGGCATTAGTGCAGGGACGCGCTCTCCGGAGAATTTTCGCCGTGATGGTCGGGCGAATGAAGGTGTACGGTGTCATCCTCCGCGTCATAGGTGAAAAGCTCCGCGTAACGGCCCCAGTTCAGCGCGGTTTCAATCTGCTGCTCCACTTCCACTTGCGCGAAGCGTTCGTCCAGCAAGTCACGGAAAAATTCCACCGGCATGGTGTGATTCGATTTCTTCTCGAGCGTGGATTGAATTTGTTGCAGCAGAGCGACGTGCGCCAGCACCGCCTGGCGAAACAATATTTTCCGCGTGGGAATGTCTGCTTGGGCGAATCCGCGCCCCTTCTCGGTGATGCGCACGTCACCTTCGTGCACCGTCGCGAAGCCCAGCAGCGTCGCCGCGTCCAGGATCGGCAGCAAATCGTCCACCTCCAGCAGCAGTTCCTCGGCGATGTGGTACATGTCTTCTTCGCCGCCGCGATCGTCCAACAGTTCCAGCAATCCTGCGATGCCGCCCGGCCGCGAGTGCGGCAACATCTGCGCCGCTGCTTTTTCCTTGTGCTCGGTCTTCGATGGTGGCGCCAGCTCCAGCTGTGGCTGCGTCATTACTTTGTAGATGTAATCCACATACAGCACGAACGCCGCGGACTTACGGTCGCGTGGATGTTGCAGCGGCACGCGAAAATCGGCGCGTATTTTCGCCGGATTGCGGCCCAGCACGATGATGCGATCGGCCAGCAGCACCGCTTCCTCAATATTGTGCGTAACGATGAAGATGCTTCGCGTGGGAACTTTCTTCGCCAGCCACAGCTCCAGCAGCTCACCGCGCAGGTTTTCCGCGGTGAGCACGTCTAGCGCGGAAAAAGGCTCGTCCATGAACAAAATCTCCGGCTCCACGGCCAGCGCGCGCGCAAAACCAACGCGCTGTTTCATGCCGCCCGATAATTCCTTGGGGTAGGCGGATTCGAAGCCATGCAACCCGACGGAAGCGAGCGCCCGCAGCGCCTTGCGATGCCGTTCGAAATGAGTGATGCCCCGCGCGAGCAACGGAGCTTCCACGTTTTCCAGCACCGTGAGCCACGGAAAAAGCGCGAAACTCTGAAACACAATCGCCACGTTCGGGCGTGATGCGCTGATCGGTTGGCCGTGCCACAACACTTCTCCCGCCGAAGGCGCCGCAAGCCCCGAGAGTATTCGCAGCAGCGTGGATTTTCCCGAGCCCGAAGGACCCAGCAGCGCGATGATGGTATTCGGTTCGACGGAAAAATCCACCGGAGCGATCACCTGAATTTGCCGCCCGTCTGGCTGCTGATAGCTTTTCTCGATTTGCCGGGCTTGAATGATCGGCTCGGTGTCAACGGCCGGTGGCGCAAACTCCGTGGTTACCGTGCCGGATTCGGCGCCGGCCACGGCGCAGTACGGCGCTCCCGTCCCTGCTTCCGCCAGCTCGTCCATCAGGCACTGCCAGGCTTCTTCCGGCAGCGCGTCCAAAAAATGATTGCGCTCGGCCGGCGTCATCGCTTCGATCACCGCGCGCATTCCCTTCGGCGGCAGCGAATGGAGCAGCACGTAGGCGTGGTAATACGGCAGGTGCACGATCAGCGAAGCCGCCAGTTCCACGGGCATCGCGTGAAACAGCGCGCGCTGCTCGTCGTACGGCTCGCCCAGAAAAAAATCCGCGGCCCATGTGGGATCGGTCTTTCGCAGCAGCTCGATTGCCGGGCCCCACTGCCGTTGCGCCAGTAGGTTCCGCAGTTTTTGTGTTTCCTGATTATTCATTTGCGCAGGCAAGAGCCTACTACGAATTCACGAAGACTGCGAAGCCCCTCCAACACCTTAAGCGCGCTGATGTTACAAAACCGTGACAGCCGCAAACCGATTTCCGTAGCGCCATAAGTTTCCGCCGTAGCGATTCCGGGGACCGCATCCCTTCGATCTCGTGTCATTCGCATGAGATGACAGCGATCAAGCACAGCAGGCCCGGCCTGTACCGTTCCGAAACGTACGGTTCGCACTGGAACCAACCTCGCCTCGCAAGGATTGGCGCTATCGTCCATCGCGGT
>Ga0209655_10000848_pt1 | contig 11568 bp, 12 predicted proteins | sample BogFormECP03_OM2_FD_188236 | JGI IMG/M metagenome (GOLD analysis project Ga0209655, IMG submission 188236) | Bog forest soil microbial communities from Calvert Island, British Columbia, Canada - ECP03_OM2 (SPAdes) (version 2) | ecosystem: Environmental > Aquatic > Freshwater > Wetlands > Bog ...
GCGTCGGAAAGAACTGGACCGACGACTGCAGCCTTAGCACTTCCTCGATGGCGCCCGGAATCAAATCCGGCCTGTTGCGCAACAACTCGATCGATTCGGGGTTGCGCAACACGGTCAGCACGCAATGAGAGATCAGGTTGACCGTCGAGTCGTGACCGGCGGCAAACAGCAGCATGACGTTGTTCACGATTGCACTCGGCGACATTCGACCGTCCGGTCCGTCGTCGTGCACCAACTGTGAAATCATGCCTGGTCCAGGGGATTTCTCGGCTTTCTCGACCAATCCGATGATGTATCTCTTGAAGGCGAGGTTGGCCACTTCACCTTTGGCCCGGCGGGCCTGGCCTTCTTCGGTCTCGATATCGGGGCCGAGATCGAAGAGGCCGGTTATAGCGTCGGCGATCCAGGGGTGAAACTGCGGCTCGTCTTCGACCGGCACACCGATGATCCGACAGATCACGTTGACCGGCAACGGATAAGCGAACTCATCGACAACGTCGATGCGGTTCTTTCCAGCCGCATTATCGAGCAGCTCGTTGACGATTCGCTGACACGGCGGCTCCTGGCTCAGGATAACGTCCGGCGAATGCGGTGGGCCGAAGAAACGCATGCATTGCCTGCGCGCCCGGTCGTGGTCCGGCGGATCCGAGGCGATGAAGCTCGGGTCTCGGTCGTAGGCCTCCATCATCGTCAGGATGGACTCGTCGACGACGGGCCGGTCGCCGGCGCTCGGCGCATGAGATTTGCGACGGTCAGAACTCACCCGCGGATCGTGGGCGAGCGCGATGAGCTCGTCGTATCCGGTTACGGCATAGATACCGTTGGTCACTCGCACGACCGGGTTCTTGCGCAGCTCGTCGAAGTACGGATAGGGATTAGCGCGGTTTTCGTACCGCATCGCGGCGTCGAAAGCCTCTTCGGGAGTCATGTAGGCCGCTCCTCTATCGCTACCGTGGCCGGAACTCGGCATGGCGTTCGCTGGGGTTATGTCCCGTCAACACCACATCCGGGGCCTCCGTCGGCACGCCGCGCGCAGGAAAGTCGGCGGGCATCACCCGCATGTCCTCTGGGAAATCGAAACCCGGCGGGTGCGGCGGGAACGGTCCCGACCGCGCGATCTCCTGCCGGTAGTGCTCGATCCACTTGCCGTGGTTGAAGGTGACCGCGCCGACGATGCGGCCACGGCGACCGTAGGCCGCGGCAAAACGGCGCTGCTTCACCGAGCCCTGGGTGAAGACGATCTCGTCGCCGAACGACGGCACGCCAACGGATTTGATGTTCACACCGAACTGACCCGACCAGAACTGCGGGATCAGCAGGTGCGCCCAGCGATCGACCTCGTCGCAGACCATGTTGTGTGCGGCGACCCGCGCACCGAGCACGGCGTTGTCCCAGTGCTCCATGACCAGGAACTGGTAGTCGTAGAGCACGTGTGGGGCGCGGGCGATGTCGCCGGCGACGAAGACGTTCGTGGTGACCACTGCGTTGATGTCGAACGCGCGGCAGCCGGCGTCACACCCCACCCCCCAGAACCCGGCCGCCAGCCCGCACCCGTCGAGCCATTCGACGTTGCGGATCGAACCCAACGACGTCACCACCACGTCGACGTCGAGCGTGCTGCCATCAGATAGCCGCGCACGGCGCACGTGCCCTGCCGCGTCACCCTCCAATGCCAGCACCGAGACGCCGGTGCGCAGATCCACCCCCGCCGCGCGCTGCATCTCGGCGGCGATCGTGCCGATCACCCCGCCCAGCGCGCCGGACAACGGGGCTGGACCGCGCTCGGTGACCGTGACCTCTAGCCCGAGCTCGCGGCACACCGAGGCGACCTCCGATCCGATGAACCCGGAACCGATGATCAGCACCCGACGGGGACCCCCAGCCAAAGCCGCCTGCAGCCGCGCGGCGTCGGCGCTGGTGCGCACGGTATGAACGCCCTGCAGCGCGGCTTCCTCCGCGTTGGGCCATCGTCGGGCCCGCACACCGGTGGCGATCAGCAGCCGATCGCCGGGGACCTCGCTGCCGTCGGCCAGCCGCACCAGCCTGTTGGCGCGGTCCAGGGCGGTCGCGGCCACACCGAGTCGCCACTCGGCATCCACTTGGCGCAGGCGTGGCAGCTTGGTGTGGTCGGCGGCCACCCAGCCCTTGAGGACCTGTTTAGACAGCGGCGGGCGGTCGTAGGGTTCGTCGGGCTCGTCGCCGATGATTGTGAGTTGCCCGCGAAAACCCTCTTCCCGCAGCCCTTCGGCGGCGCGAAGCCCGGCCAGCGAAGCGCCGACAATGACGATGCGGCCGTTGTCTTTGAAGCTATTCCGATTCATCGGCGGAGGCCCGCTATTCGGTGTCGAGCCGGTCCACGATGATCGCCTGCACCGGGCATGACGCCGCAGCCCGCAGTACCCGCAAACGCTGACTGTCGTCCGGGTTGGGGTCGTAGGTGAGGTTTTCTTCGCCGCTGAGCTTGAGCACCTCGGGTGCGAGCGGCACGCACTGCGCATACCCAAGGCAGCGGTTCAGGTCGACAACGATTCGCATAACGACCCCTCGTGGCTGAAGACCTAATGTTGCGGAGCCTACATCCAGCCGCGGCGCCAATCGCGGAATTGCGAAAAGCGCTGACGGCGAGACGGATTCGCGGAACCGGGTGCATGCTGGTACCCATGACCCGAAACGAGATCACCGAGCAGATCGTCGTCGCCCGCCTGGCCAAGGGCTTGACCTGGCAGCAGTTGGCCGACGTGATCGACCGGCCGGTGGTGTGGACCACCTCGGCGCTGCTCGGCCAGCACCCGATTCCCGCCGAGCTCGGCAAGGTGCTCGTCGAGATGCTGGGTCTCGACCAGTCGGCGGTCGCGGTGCTGGCCGCGCCGCCCATGCGCGGCGGGCTGCCGACCGCGGTACCCACCGACCCGACCATCTACCGCTTCTACGAGGCCCTGCAGGTGTACGGCGGGGCGATCAAAGAGCTCATCCACGAGCAGTTCGGTGACGGGATTATGAGCGCCATCAACTTCAGCGTCGACCTGCAAAAGAAAACTCACCCGTCGGGGGACCGCGTGGTAGTGACGTTCGACGGCAAATTCCTGCCCTACGAATGGGTTTCGGCAAAAGGCTGACAGTGCCGCGGCGGCCGAAAGCCGATGACCGCCCTGCCGACCCGTAAAGAAACCGTCAACAAGCGAGCGCCGTGCGCCGTCCGCGCTAAATTCTTTTAAATACACACCGTTGAGGGTCGAGTCGCGGGGCGTTCATAAACGGATAGGACGGTGGCCTATCGATGGTTCTGATCGTCTTGGCCCTCGTAGCAGTCTTGGCCGCTTATCCCATCGCCGTGCTGCTTTTTCCGAAGGGGCTGTAATTGAATAGCACAGTCGCGGGAATCGCATTCCTCGTTTTGCTCGTGGCAGCGCTAGCGGCGGTGCATGTACCGCTGGGCGATTACATGTTCCGTGTTTACACCTCACCCCGGGACTCGAAAGTCGAGAAGGCGATTTACCGCTTTGTCGGCATCGACCCCAAAGCCGAACAATCGTGGCGCGGGTATGCCCGCAACGTTTTGGCCTTCTCTGCGGTCGGCGTTTTGTTCCTGTTCTTCTTCGAGCTGTTCCAGGACAAGCTGCCGCTGCACCTCCATGACCCCGCGACCAAGATGACCCCGTCGCTGGCGTGGAACACCGCGGTCAGCTTTGTGACCAACACCAGCTGGCAGTCGTACGCGGGTGAGTCCACGGAGGGACACCTGGTGCAGATGGCCGGCCTCGCCGTGCAGAGCTTCATCTCCGGTGCGGTGGGCATGGCCGTGGCGGTGGCACTGGTGCGCGGCTTCGCTCGAGAAAAAACTGAAGAGCTGGGCAACTTCTGGGTGGATATGGTCCGGGGCACGTTGCGCATCTTGCTGCCGATCGCATTCGTCAGCGCGATCGTGCTGCTAGCCGGCGGGATTATTCAGAACTTCCATCTCCACGACCAGGTCGTCACCACGTTGAACGGCGCCCAGCAGACCATCACCGGCGGACCGATCGCCAGCCAGGAACCGGTCAAGCTGATCACCGGCGACGGTGGCGGGTTCTACAACGCCCAATCGGCACATCCGTTCGAGAACCCGAGCGGATGGACGAACGGGTTCGAAATCTTCCTGATGTTCGTGATCCCTTTTGCACTGCCCCGCACCTTCGGGCGCATCGTGGGCAACAAGAAACAGGGCTACGCGATCGCCGCGGTCACGGGTGTCCTCGCCGCGATGAGCATGGCCCTCATCCTGCTGTTCCAGGTGGGACATCACGGCACCGTCCCGACCGCGACCGGTGCCGCCATGGAAGGCATCGAGCAGCGGTTCGGCGTCTTCGACTCGGCGGTTTTTGCCGACACCGGCACATTGACCTCCGACGGCGCCATCGACTCAATGCACGACTCGTACACCGGTCTGGGCGGGCTGCTGACGATGTTCAACATGCAGCTCGGCGAGGTGGCGCCCGGCGGGATCGGCTCGGGGCTTTACGGCCTGCTGCTGCTGGCGGTGATATCGGTGTTCATCGCCGGGCTGATGGTCGGACGCACGCCGGAGTACCTCGGGAAGAAGATCAGGGCCCGCGAAATGACCTTGTCGACCACCTTCATCCTGGCCACCGAGCTGGCGGTTCTGGTCGGCACCGCGATCGCGATGGCGTTCCCGGGGCCGCGCGCCAGCATGGCCAACACTGGTCCGCACGGCTTGTCGGAAGTGCTCTACGCATTCACTTCCGCTAGCAACACCAATGGCTCGGCGTTCGCGGGCCTGTCGGCGAACACCATGTTTTTCAACACCGCATTAGGCCTGGCGATGCTGCTCGGGAGATACCTGCCGATGATTCTGGTGCTCGCACTCGCCGGATCGCTGGCCCGTCAGGGCCATACGCCGGCGTCCATCGGCACCCTGCCCACCCATCGGCCGCAATTCGTCGCCTTGGTCGCCGCGGTGACGGTTATTCTGTGTGCACTGACGTTTTTGCCGGCCCTAGCACTCGGGCCCCTTGCCGAAGGTATCCACTAGATGCGTGGTCCCTATTTCGAGGCCGATTGGCGGCGGGAACAGCTGCGGACCAACCTGTGGCTCGTTCCGGTGGTGCAGACGCTTGGAATAGTCGTGCTGTTCGGCATCACCTACACGGTCGACCGCGCGGCTTATGACGGATGGATCCAGTTCCCGTCGTGGGTGCTTAACGGCAGCGCCGATTCGGCTCGAGTCGTGTTGGCCACGGTCGCGGCGGCGATCATCACCGTGGTCGGCATCGTCTTCTCGATCACCATCGTTGCGCTGACGCTGGCCTCGACGCAGTTCGGGCCGCGGATGCTACGCAACTTCGTGCGCGATCCGGGAACTCAAGTTTCGTTGGGAACATTCGTCGCGTCGTTTTGCTACGCGATGGTCTCCTTGGTTTCGGTGGGCGGCGGCCCGCACGGTGATTTCGTTCCGCATTTGTCGATCACGGTGACGTTCATGCTGACGTTGGCTGACGTGGCTGTGTTGATCTTTTTCCTCAATCACATCGCTACCATGATTCAGCTTCCGGTGGTGATTGCGCGCATCGCCGGAACACTGGCCGCAGAGATCGCCGCCCTGGATCGCGGCGAGTCGGACGGTCTCGGCGCCAGGCGCGGCCCGTCGCACGAGGAGTTGTTGGCGAGAATGGCCGAATCGGGCGCTTCGATCCGCACGCCGCGCAGTGGCTATCTTCAGGTCATCCGCCATGACGTACTGGTAAACATCGCGACCAAGGCCAACGCTGTGGTCCAGTTGCCTTACCGCCCCGGGCATTTCCTGGTTGCCGGTCAGGTGATGGCCTGGGTGTGGCCGCCAGAGGCCGCTCCAGCCGTCGCGGACCGCCTTGCGCTCGGCCACGTCACGGGCGCGTATCGCACGCTGCCACAAGACATTTCGTTTGGCTTCGATCAACTGGTTGAGATCGCTTTGCGCGCGCTGTCGCCGGCGGTCAACGACACGTTCACCGGAATGACCTGTATCGACTGGATCGCCGACTGCCTGTGCCGGATCTCCACCTCCTGGCGTCCGCAACGGATCCGGCGCGACGCAGAGGGCAACATCCGCGTCATTGCGTTCGTCGCCGATTTCAATCGGCTTGTCGAGCGCACGTTCGATACCATCCGCCAAGCCGCAGCGGGTATGCCCGCCATCATGATTCGGCAACTCGAGGCCCTGGCCAAAGTCATCGAACAAACCCCCGACCGCGTTCGCCGGACGGTACTGATCCGCGAAGCAGACGCGATCCAGCGACTGAACCTGGCCACGGTCACCGAGCCGACCGACCGCGACGACGTCACGAGGCGCTACGATGCGGTCATGGCGCTGGTCGACCCCAACGCGCCGCCTCGGCTCGACGAGGTCGAGCCGATCAGCGACGGATTGGGCTACGACAAGGCCGCATCCGCGATCTGAGTCACCCCGACCGTCGTCAGCGGCGGCGGCTACAGTCGGCGCTTATGGCCGACCAGCAGTCCACAGCGTTGAAGGCAGACCTTGTCCTATCCGGTGGCGGCGTCAAGGGCATCGGCTTGTCCGGCGCCGTCGTCGCGGTGATGGAAGCCGGGTACGGCATCCAGCGCGTCTCCGGCACATCGGCAGGTTCGGTCGTGGGCGCCATCTTGGCGGCCGGCGCCGACCAGCTGACCCCCGAGCAGGTCGAAGAGCTCACCATGACGTTGCCGTACCCCAAATTCCTTGACCCGACGCCGCTCACCGGCATCCCGCTGCTCGGCCCGGCCTGGGGCGTGCTCAGCGAAACCGGCATCTACAAAGGCGATTTCGCCCACGAATGGATCCGCTCTGAGCTGAAGAACCTGGGCGTGCGAACCTTCGGCGACCTGGCGTTCGACGACAAGAGCCTGCGGCCGGAGCAGCGTTACCGGTTGGTGGTCACCGTGTCGGACGTGACCACCGGCCAGCTGGTCCGGCTGCCGTGGGACTACCACCGGATCTACGGCCTGGACCCCGACGAGCAGGAGGTCGCCGATGCGGTTCGCGCTTCGATGTCGATCCCGTTCTTCTTCCGCGTCGCCAAGCTGACCAGCACCGGCGGCTTGACGTCGACGCTGGTCGACGGCGGAATGCTGTCGAACTTCCCGCTGGACACCTTCGACCGCAGGGACGGCAAACCACCGCGTTGGCCGACGTTCGGCGTCACGTTGCTGCCGAACCTTCCGCAGGGCAACGACAAGGTGATTCCGGCGCTGGGCCCGGTGAATTGGGTCTTGGGGGGTCCGCCGCTGATCGAACAGCTGATCACCACGATGATCGTCGGCCGCGATCAGGCCTACCTCAACCAGCCCTGGGTCAGTGCGCGGGCGATCCGCGTCGACTCGACCGACGTCGGATTTCTCGACTTCAACATCTCGCAAAAGCAGATGCAGGGGCTCTACCAGAAAGGCTACGACGCCGCGGAGGCGTTCTTGTCCACCTGGAACTTCAAGCAATACCTCCAGCGCTACCGACGACCGGTGTGAACGCGCAAGGCGCTAGAGCTTGATTGCCCTGCTCCTCCACGTGCCGTTTCGGCACGCATCGTCGCAGCGCTAAATGACGAATTCCTCTGCCATACCGTCGATCCCGGCCCGAATGGCGGCCAGCGCTTCGGCCCGAGTCCGCAACTTCGTCGCGGCGTGTGCCTGCTGCTTGAGCGTGGCGAATTCCCTTGCGGCTTCCTCGGCCCGGCTGAGCACCATGTCGGGCAGCACTATTTCGTCCAACCAGCCTGCGGCTATTGCGGTTTCGCCGAAGAACGTCTTCGCCAGCCCGGCGGCTTGCTGGTAGGCAGACCGCGTCAGCCGCAGCTTCATCACCTCGAGCGCCGCGTACGGGATCGTCATACCGATCGCGACTTCGTTGGCCTGGACGTTGTAGGCGGGCGCCGCCACCCGGTGATCGCCGCTGGCCAGCAAGAACGCACCCATCGCGATGGCGTGGCCGGTGCAGGCAATCACCACCGGCTTGGGGTAGGACAACAGCCGGTAGGACAGCTCGAAGCCGCCCTTGAGCATGTCGATCGCGGGCTGAACCTCGCCGGAGGTAAGGACTTTCAGGTCGAACCCGCCGCTGAACACCCGCTGGTTGCCGGCGATCACGACGGCACCGACATCGTCACGGTCGGCGTGGTCGAGCGCTTCGTTGAGGGCCTGCTGCATACTCGGCCCGATGACGTTGACCTTGCCGTCATCCATTGTGATGAATGCGACGGACTCGTCGAGGCGATAGCTGACCGGGCCGGTCATACCACCCGCTCGCCGCGATGCTTGCCCAGTTCGTCTTCGGCGTTACCCCACCGCAGACTCACATCGGTGGGCGGCGCGTCGATCTGACGGAGGCGGTACCGATCCTTGGTTTCCTCGATCGCGCGGTTCATGCGTTCGATTTCGCCGCGGAAGACGTCTGCGCGAGTTTCCTTGGTGGCGTAGTGGAAATAGGTCAGCAGGCTGCGTAGCAGTTCCAGCTTCTCTTTTTCCCGCTTGGCCAGGTTGTGGTTCGTCATCAATTCGATCCGCTGAACCGGCGGCAACTCAGCCCAGTCCAACACCACCTTGGTTTCGAACGGACGGCGGCGCCGCTGCCACAACTTCCAGCCGCGGGGCGACTCGACGCGGTCGTAGTAGGTCACCGTGCCCCGGAAGCGCGACTCGATGCCCTCGCCGAGCTCGGTGCGGTCGAGCGCCGAATCCCAGACCGTGCGCCACTCCTGGCCCGGCGCCAGCGTCGGCAATTGACGGGGGAGTTGCAGCTCAACGACATCCGCATAACCGTCGGTCGCGTTTTCGTATTCGGCGACGGTCGGTGGGTGCGGAAACGTGAACGAGACGTCGTAGGCCGAGGTCTTACCGAAGTTTCGCACGACGAGCTCGATCACATGCCAATCGGCGGCGTGCGGCTCCATGAACATCCCGACGTGTGGTCGGGTTTCGTCGGTGGCCGCTCGACGGTTACGCCGATTTTGTTGACCGATGTAGATGAGCGCGACCACGCCGAGAGCCAGTAGAGCCCAGACAGCCCATGCCAACCAGGTGCCGGACGTTGCGCCCGTCACCTGATGCCATCGATCTTGGATCCAACCCATGGAATCCATGCCTCCGCTTATACCACAGCGCTTAGGGGCGAGAAATTCGCTGGCGCGCCCGTAAATGCGTGTTTACCCACCCATAAACATTCGCCACTGATCGAGATCAGAGACGCGATAAACATAGTTCGAACGCTTGACCTCTGACAACGACGCACTCGGTTCGAGTGAATACCAGTGTCCGGGAAACACCGTCGGATCGCCAGGCAGTCGGGCAAGCTTTTGCAGGCTGCGGAACATCTCGTCGGAGTCGCCGCCGGGAAAGTCGGTGCGGCCGCAGCCCTCCAAGAACAGCGTGTCACCGGCAACCAGTCGGCCGTCGAGCAGAAAACATTGGCTGCCCGGCGTGTGGCCCGGGGTGTGCAGCAGCTCGATGTCGATGTCGCCGACGCTGACCTTGTCGCCATTCTCATGTTGGGTGAGGTCGCTCATGCTGATCCCGGTGATGCGTGAAACAAACAGCGCCTCTTCGGAATTGACGTGGACGGGAACGCTGACGCGCTCCATCAGTTCGGCCAGGCCCTTGAGTTCGAAACCCATCATCGAGCCGCCGACATGGTCGGGGTGATGATGGGTGACCAGCACGCCGGACAGGTGCATGCCGTCGGCCTGCAGCGCGTCGACCAGATCGCCGGCCGCGTACGCCGGATCGACCACCAGGCAGTCGCCGGTTTGACGGTCCCCGATCAGGTACGCGAAGTTGCGCATCTGCGTCGCGATACCGTCACCTTTGGCGAAGTCACGGCCGGAGAGCAATTGGCGGAAGTACAGCCGGTCGGAGTCGGGCATTCGCTCAGCCTATGGCCCCCGGCCGCTCGCGCATCGCCGCGGTGTCATCGAGCGGCTCCGCATGAGGCACCCGACGCTGGGTGAATCCGGCTGGCTCGTCTGGGTTTGGTGCCCTCGCGGCGCAGGCTGTACCCTCTTTTAGGCCCGCGGCGCGGCTTGACTGATCGCTACGGGTGCGGCCCCCTTAGCTCAGTCGGTAGAGCGTTTCCATGGTAAGGAAAAGGTCAACGGTTCGATTCCGTTAGGGGGCTCGGCGGACGCCGAGCAGGCAGGCGGCCGAGAACGAAGGCAATGCAGTCGCGAGGCGATGTAGCTCAGTCGGTTAGAGCGAACGACTCATAATCGTTAGGTCGCCGGTTCGAGTCCGGCCATCGCTACAACACAACAACGACACCATCACCGAAAAGAGAACCGACGTGGCCTCCAGTACCGACGTACGGCCCAAGATCACCTTGGCGTGCGAGGTGTGCAAACACCGCAACTACATCACGAAGAAGAACCGCCGCAACGATCCCGACCGGCTGGAGCTGAAGAAGTTCTGCCCCAACTGCGGCAAGCACCAAGCCCACCGCGAGACGCGCTAGCGCCTGCGAGCTATTAGACAGACAGACTAGGTAGGTTCTAGAGCCGTGTCGTTGGGCAAAGAGTACGTCGGGATGCACTACCGGTACCCCGATCACTACGTGGTGGAACGGGAGAAGGTCCGCGAGTACGCGACAGCCGTCAAGAACGACGAGCCGGCGTTTTTCGAGGAAAAGGCCGCCGCCGAGCTTGGTTACCCCGCGCTCCCGGCGCCGCTGACGTTCATCTCGGTTTTCGGCTACAAAGCGGTGGCGGCGTTCTTCGAGCACGCCAACATCGCGACGGACGACGCACAGATCGTGCAGGTCGACCAGACTTTGAAGTTTTTTGCACCGATCCAGGTGGGTGACTGCCTGTATTGCGACGTGTCCATTGAGTCGGTACGGCGCGCGCACGGCACCGACATCATCATGACGAAGCAAACCGTCACCAACGAAAACGGTGAGGTCGTACAGGAGACCTACACGACGCTGGCGGGTCGTGCCGGCGAAGAGGGAGAAAAGGGTTTCGATGCCATTGCGTGAGTTCAGTTCGGTGAAGGTGGGCGACCAGCTTCCCGAGAAGATCTACCCGCTGACTCGACAGGATCTCGTGAACTATGCGGGTGTCTCGGGTGACCTCAACCCGATCCACTGGGATGACGAGATCGCCAAGGTCGTCGGACTCGACAGCGTTATCGCGCACGGGATGCTCACCATGGGACTCGGCGGTGGCTACGTCACGTCGTGGATCGGCGACCCCGGCGCGGTAACCGAGTACAACGTGCGATTCACCGCGGTGGTGCCGGTGCCCAACGACGGCAAGGGCGCCGAGATCGTCTTCACCGGCCGGGTAAAGTCGCTCGATCCGGACAGCAAGTCGGTGACGATCGCCATCACGGCGACCGCCGACGGCAAGAAGATCTTCGGCCGGGCCATCGCATCGGCGAAATTGGCGTAGCGATGGCGATCAATACCAACATCCACGGGATGTCGTGGGAGTACGCGGACAGCTACGAGGTGGGCCGGGAGAAGGTGCGCGAATTCGCCAATGCGGTCAAGGCCGACGACCCGGCCTGTCTGGATGAAGACGCGGCCGCCGAACTCGGGTATGACGCAAT
>Ga0209655_10000849_pt1 | contig 11560 bp, 8 predicted proteins | sample BogFormECP03_OM2_FD_188236 | JGI IMG/M metagenome (GOLD analysis project Ga0209655, IMG submission 188236) | Bog forest soil microbial communities from Calvert Island, British Columbia, Canada - ECP03_OM2 (SPAdes) (version 2) | ecosystem: Environmental > Aquatic > Freshwater > Wetlands > Bog ...
GTTGTTTTCTTTTAGGAGTTTTTTGGCGGCTTCTGTGCCGAGGTGCGAGGCGGCTACTCCGGGATCGGCATAGTGGCGTTCGCGGATTCCGGTGCGGCTGCGGATCCATTCGTCGTTGGTGTCTACGAGCTTTTCCAGGTCGGCGTTGGTTACTATGCGCGGAGGGACGTAGCCTGCTACGGCTGTGATTTTGGCTGCGATCCTTCGCGGCATTGCTTGGTCTCCGTTTAATAATTCGGATTGAGCGAACGGGGATTGTACGCAATCGTTGCGCGGGGTCGCAAGGTTAACGCGGGGGTGGGTAGGGCGCGACGGCGAACGTAAAGGCAACGGCATCGGAGATTTCAAATTTCAGATTTGAGATTTGAAACGGACACAACTCACAAATAGTTTGGATGGCGGATCGGAGTGTCCTCAGGGGCTGAAGCCCAAGATTCTAAAAGCGGCTCGATGTCGGAGCTAAAGCTCAGACCCCCAAAAGAGTGTCTATGAAATGAGTCCATTTCAAAGCGGCGGGAGGATTTCGTAGCTGTAGGTGATCTCGACGGTTTTGCTTAGCATGGCTGCTACGGAGCAGTATTTTTTTTCGCTTAGTTCGATTGTGTCGCGCACGGCTTTTTCGTCCAGGTTGCCTCTTAGACGGTAGATTAGTTCGATTTTTGTGAAGACTGCGGGGGAATCTGTGGAGCGCTCGCCTTTTGCTTCTATTTCGAGGCTTTCTAGTTTTTGACGCTTTTTTTGCAGGATTAATACGACGTCTGTTGCTGTGCAGCTTGTTAACGCGGCCAGGACTAGTTCCATGGAGCCTGGGGCGGTTTTTTTTGTGCTGTTGTCTATGGGGATGATGTGGTTGGAGGTGGTGGTCACCATGTAGGTTTCGTCTTGGACCCATTTTAGGTTGGCGGTTTGCATTTTTTTCGTGGCTCCGTTTTTGGGGATGTGAAACTTTATCATGGGGTTGGGCTTTGGCGCTGGGGGCGATTGGTGCATGTCGGTTCCCGCGGTGGCTGATTGGCACGAAAACGCCGGCTGGCAGCCCTTCGTCTTCGCTCAGGGTAAACCTGCGCTACGCGGGGGAAATTGGAGATCGAGCGGTTAGCGGGTGGCGCTTTCGGGTTTGGGTTCTGCGATTTCTACGTCGGCTATGGGATCTGGGTTGCGGCGCAGGATTTCTACGAAGATTGAGACTATGGTTGGGTCGAATTGCATGCCGGCGCAGCGCTGTAGTTCGGTCACCGCGGCTTCTGGGGTGCGCGGCTTTTTGTAAACTCTTTCGCTTGTGATTGTGTCGTAGGAATCGGCTATGGCAATTATTCTGGCGCCTAGCGGGATTTGTTCGCCGGACAGCTTTTCTGGGTAGCCGCTGCCGTCGAAATATTCGTGGTGGTGCTTTACCATTTTTCTTACGCGGTCCATGGCTTTTAGCGGATCTAGGATTAGCGAGCCTAGTTCGGTGTGGGATTTCATTACTTCCCACTCGTCGGCGTCGAGCGGGCCGGATTTATTCAGGATGGCTTCGGGGATGCCTACTTTGCCTACGTCGTGGAGCAGGCCGGCCAGGCGGACTTCTTCGATCTCGGCGGCGCTTAGATTTGCTTCTGCTGCGATTAGGGCGGCGTAGGCTGAGACCTTTTGTGAGTGGCCGTTCGTGAATTGATCTTTGGCGTCCACTGCTAAGGCCAGCGACGTTACCGTTTCTACTACCGAAGGATGCAATTGATCGGGCTCTGCGCCTTCGTTTTCTTCGGCTAGCGAGCGGGTGAATTGATCTATGCGGCGGCGAATTTCGTCGAAGGCTTCTGGGCCGGTGCTGAATTGGCGCTTGAGAGTTACGCCTAGATAGGCTTCGAGGACGTCCTGCTTCCACTTTTTGGTTTCGCCGGCGGCTTGATTTTCTGTGGTGCTTACGGCGTTGCCGCCTTGGTGCTTGGAGAGATACATCGAGCTGTCGGCTACCTGGATTAGTTCTTGGGGAGTGGAGCCGTGCATTGGATAGGCGGCTATGCCGAAGCTGCCGGTTACGTTTTTATCGCGCAGTAGCGGGTCGGAGGCTATCCAGCCGCGGAGTTTGCTGGCTAGGGCGCGGGATTGATCGATGGTGGTTTCGGGCATCAGGATTACGAATTCGTCGCCGCCGTAACGGGCTACTACATCCGAGCGGCGGCAATTTTGCTCCAGGATGTGGGCTACTCTTTGCAGAACTACGTCGCCTTCGAGGTGGCCGTAGAAATCGTTTACGAATTTGAAGCGATCGAGGTCCATTAAGACTATTGAGAATGGGCGGTTGGCGCGCGTTGATCGCTTCCATTCTGCGGATAGGGCTTCCATTAGGAAGCGGTGGGTTTTTACGCCTGTTAGACCATCCGTGATGGCTTGTTCCTGGGCTTTTTGGAATGTTTGGGCGTTGTGGAATGCGCCGGCGAAGAGATCGGCTAGCGTTCGCAAGAGTTGCATTTCGTCATCGTTGAATTCGCACGGTTCGGACGATTCTACGTAGAGGACGGCCAGCATTTGGTCGGCGTAATTTACCGGTAAGGCGACTGCTGAGACTGATGTTGCCAGGACTGGCTTGATGCCGCCGGTGTTTACTTCGCGGATTACTTCGGCTTGGCCGGTGCGGGCTACTTGACCGACTAAGCCTTCGCCGAACGGGATGCGGCGGCCTAGGGCGTCGCGGCGGCGGCCGCCTTCGGCTTGGACTAGCAATTCCTTTGTTGAGTAATCTACCGTGGCAATTCCTATGTGATCGTAGGTTAGGCCTCGCTCCATTTCTGCGGCGATTTTGAAAAGCATTTCGTCGGGATTTAACGTGGCGATGGCGTGGCTGCTGATTGCGTTTACTAGCGAGAGTTGACGAGTCTTTCGCTGCTCCTCGCCGAAGAGATGGGCGTTTTCGATTGCTACTGCGGCTTCGCTGGCTAGGACGCGCAGCATTTCCAGATGGCCTTCGTCGAATAGGCGCTCGCGGCTGCTGTGTACGGCCATTACGCCTATGGCGCGATCGTGGAGGATCAGCGGGACGCCGCAGAAGCAGCCGGTTTCGCAGAGTAGCTCTACGCCCATGCGCTCGAGGGCTTCTGGTAGGCGTTCGCGAATTAGGACTGGTTGGCGATTTTTGATTATGTGCTCGATCAGGTGATTGCCTGCTGGGCGGGTGCGCTTGGGCAGGCGGGCTTTGTCGTCGATTTCTAGTTCGAAGCTTACGTTTGGTTGGCCTGGCTCGTAGAAGGCGATGTAGAAGCTGCTTACATCTAGAAGGCGGCTCATCTCGCTGTAAATTCTTTCGAATAGGGCGTCGGTTTCTAGAGTGGAGCTTAGGACGCGGCCGATTTCATTCAGGATGTGGAGTTCTTCGCTGCGGCGCGAGGTTTGTTGGACCAAGTAGCTATTTTCTACTGCTAGACCGATTTGATGGCCGAGCGCTAGTAGAAGGCGGAGCTCGGCGGTGGTGAATTTGCGGCTGTCGGGTGTGCCTAGCAGCAGGACGCCGAACACGCGCTCTTTGGCTTGCAGGCTGATGCCTACTACCGTGTGGAGACCTTGCGCCAAGAGTTGCTTGCGGATTTCTTTGAAGGCTGGCTCGCGTTCTAGGGCTTCCCAGTTGGAATCGCGATCTAGTTCGGCGAGGACCATGAGGCCGCCGAGGCGCGCGACCATTTTCACTACGTAAACGTCGAGGCGATCTTTCTGCATGGCTTCGGAGAAGGTGTCGCCGAGGCCGGTGGTTACTACCGATGCGGGGCCTTCGGGATCGCCGTAGTGCAGGCAGAGAGCGCCGGCGGGGATGCGGGCTACGTTTAGGACGCGGTCTAGCGTTTGCGCTAGCATTTTTTGGATTTCGCCGCCTGCGAAACTGGAGGTGGCTAGATTCAGGCTGGAGAGAGCTAGCATGTTGCGCTCGACGCGGCGGCGCTGCTCTTCATAGACGCCCATTACCATTAATACGCCGGTGAAGAATTGCGGCACGACCACGAACAGGCCAAAATTTTTGGTGGAGAGATAGGGAATTAGAGGTTGAACGGCGGTTAGGGCTACTAGAATTCCCCACGCGGCGAAGGCTACTGCTAGCAGCGTGTCGGCGCGGGATTCTTGGTTGCGTCCTACTTTTGCGAATACGCCCGCTACCATCAGCAGCAGGAGCCCGGCGCCCAGTGAAACTGGCACTAGCACCCAGCCGCGCGAGAACGCTAGCGCCCAGACTATGGCGCCGAATGCTGCCACGGTTAGACTTTGCGCCCAGCCAGCGTGTCCGGAATAAAGGCGTGCTGCGCCTAACAGGGCGAGGATCGCTAACGCTAACGACCAATCGGCTAGGGCTACGCTCCAGGCGGATTGGCTGCCGGCGTACGTTACTGCGGCTAGCGTGGTGGAGCCTGACGAGACCATCAGCGCGAGATAGTGCACCGCCACTAGCAGCCAGGCTAGCGACCAGAGGCGCAGATAGAGCTGCCGCTTCTCTCGAAAAATCGAGGCGAAGAAGATCGATAGGAGCAGAGCGCTCGCGAATAAAACGATTCCACTCATCTTAACTTGGACACACCTACCGGCTGCTTGAGCCGGTGAAAGACACAACCTCAAGCCGAGCGTAGCAGAAAATAATGAAGGGGCTCTGGCTTGTGTAGCCCTTCGTTGCGTTGAGGTTAACCACTGCTTGCGACCTGAGGGTGCTGCAACTTTTTGCTTTCTGCTGCCCTGATAACTTTACGGATGGGCAGTACGGGGGGCAACAGTACTTTGGTACTTTTGGGGATGTGGGGAGGCGTTCAGGCTGTTCGGAAGTGGCACATGTAGCGCGATGTTGCAATATGAGGCCCTCCAAAATGCTGGCGGGCAGGCTCCGGCAAGAAGCGCGGGCCTTGCGAACGGCTGCTGCAAAAAGTCAAATACGCCGGCTGGCAGCCTGCGCTACGGTCGGAGTGGCGCTCGATTTTCTTTGGGGCATCCGCTAAGATTGTGGAATCTTTTCACATTTGGAAATTTTAGGTAGCGAATGACAACTCCTTCTAAACCTCGTGTGCGGTTTGCGCCTTCGCCTACCGGGTATTTGCATGTGGGCGGGGCTCGGACTGCGCTTTTTAATTGGCTGTTTGCGCGGCATGAGGGCGGGACTTTGCTCGTCCGCGTTGAGGATACGGATGTGGAGCGGAACCGGCCTGAGCTGGTGGATGGGATTTTGGATAGTTTGAAATGGTTGGGGATTGAGTGGGATGAGGGGCCTTATTTTCAGTCACAGCGTTCGGAACTCTATCAGGAGGCCGCGGCGCGCTTGCTTGCTAATGGGGCTGCTTATGAATGTTTTTGCAAGGCTGCGACTTATGCTGGGGCTGATGCTGCGCCGCCTGCTGATGAACGCGAGGATGATGGCGATGCGGAGACTCCCGTTGCTGAGAGTAAGGCTATGCGGCGGGCGCCTTGCGAGTGTCGCAATTTAACTCTTGAGCAGAGGGCTGCTAAGAAGGCTGCTGGGGAGGCTCTGGCTATTCGTTGTTTGGTGCCTCGCTCGGGCGCTACTACATTTGAAGACGCGGTGTTTGGGCATAACGAAATTCAGAATGCGGAGATTGAGGATTTTGTTTTGCTGCGGTCGAATGGATTGCCTACTTATCAGCTTAGCGTGGTTGTCGATGACATTGACATGCGCATTTCGCACGTGATTCGTGGGGCCGATCATCTTTCTAATACGCCTAAGCAGGTTTTGATTTATCTCGGGCTTGGGGCTGCGCCGCCAATTTTTGCTCATGTGCCTTTGATTCTTGGTGCCGATCGGACTCGGCTTTCTAAACGGCATGGGGCTACTAGCGTTGGGTCTTATGTGGAGGAAGGATTTTTGCCGGAGGCTTTTCGGAATTTTTTGGCGCTTTTGGGGTGGTCTTCTGGCGACGATACAGAATATTTGCCTACTGCGGAATTGGTGCGGCGATTTTCGCTTGATGGGGTTAGCCGGACTAATGCGGTGTTTGACCGGCCTAAATTGGAGTGGTTTAACACGCAATATTTACAGCAGATGCCTATCTCAGAATTGTTGCCTCATGTGGAGGGGCAGTTGCGTCTTGATCGATTGTGGCGCGACGAGTGGGCTTCGGGCGATGGACATGGTTGGTTGGGGCGGACTGTGGATTTGTTGCGGCCGCGGACCCGTTTTTTGAAGGATTTTAGCGGTTGGGGGCGGGCTTTTTTTAGTGATGAGTTTGAGTATGAGGAGGAGGCTCGGGGGAAATTTTGGAAGGAGCCTCGGCTTGGGGATTTGCTGGGGAAATTGGCTGATGCGCTGGCTGGTTTGCCTGGGTGGAATCATGATGCTTGCGATTCGGCTTTGCGGGGGTTGGCTGCTGCGGAGAATGTGAAGGCTGGTTTGCTGATTAATGCGACGCGCGTGGCGATTGTGGGGCGGGCTGTGGCGCCTCCGCTTTTCGATACTATGGTGGCGCTGGGGCGGGAGCGCGTGGTGACGCGTTTGCGGCGGGCGTTGCCTTTTCTTGCTGGTGAGCGGACTACTTCGGCTAATTGAATTCTGCTTCAAATTCAACTTCACAGATCATCGCTGCGATTCGGGTGGACGCGTTTCGTCCCGGATTTGCGGCGGACAGTCAAAAACGCCGGCTGGCAGCCTGCGCTACGTTTCGAGTTTGCTTACTCCTCGAGTTTACGAACTATTCCACCGATGGGTTGAAAAAAGTCAAAAGAGCCGGCGGGGACGCCCTTCGCTTCGTTCAGGGTAAACCGGCGCTACTTTACGGCGGTGCTTTCCTGCGCGAGCTTGGGTTCGGTTTTGAAGATTTCTGGATGCGTGGGTTTTGTTTTTGTGTCGGATGTGGCGATTGAGACCCTTACTGGGACTGCTACCTTGGCTGGAGGCAGGCAGGCTGTGGCGTTGCAGGCTTGGAATTTTACTACTAGCGGCAATGTGATTTCGCCTAGTGGGGCGTCGGATTGGGCTTGGAATCTTAGCCAGATTGTGGCGCTGCCGCTGTAGACCGAGAGCTTGTCCTGGGTGAAGGCGAAATTTAGCATTTGTCCTGCGGGATAATTTGAGCCGGTTTGTTGGAAGCCGGAGGTGTCGGCTAGGGTTACGTTTGTCGGAATTAGATACGTTTGCGATGGGGTGTGGGAATTGATGTGGTAGCCGGAGGCTATGTTTAGCATTAGGGCTACGTCCACGGTTTGCGTGCGCGGGACTTGCTCTAGGGAGACGTAGGCGATGGGCGTTACTACTTTTGCGGCGCTTGCGGGAGCTTGCGATGTTGCGGCGCCATTTTGCGCGGGCATGGTGGCGGGAAAAATCGCGATGGAAATCGCCAGGGCTGCGCTTCGTATCGTTCTTGTTGTAGGTGATTTCATATTCACAGGCTCACCGTTGCGCCTAATTGCTGCGTTAGGATCCGGCTCATCACCTGATTCAGAGTTTCGCCGGTTTTGTCTAGCACGAAGGCCTGGGCTTGATCGGACCAGCTTAGCTTGAAACTGGTGGTTAAGGCGGAAATCCAGATTTGACGGACTGGGGCGTTGGGGCTGATTACGAAACGGGTTTCGTCGTCGTCGTCGAATTCTACTTCTAGTTTGCCGACGCTGCCTTCTACCTGGAATTCGTGTTGGTCTTCTAGTTCTAGTAGACGCTTTTTCAAAGATTCGAAGGCGGCGTCGGATTTTCTTTGGAAGTCTTGTTCGTCCATCATGGAGTGAGATTAGGACAGGCGGCGAATCGTTTGCAAGCCCGGAGCGAATCGGCGCCGCATGTTACAGATTGCTTTGGATTGCGGACTCCCAGTCGTCGTGGCCTACTAGGCCCATTATGTGTTTGGCGATTTTGCCGTCGCGGGTGATTACGTAGCTTGTTGGCAGGCCCAGGATGCCGCCGAATTTGTCGCCTATTTCATCGCTGCCCAGGACGATTGGATAATTAATTAGGAGCTTTTCGCCGTTTACGTCGAATTTTTCTTTTGCGATATACGGACCGACGACCGAGGCTCCTTCTTCGTCCATGGCTGCGCCCAGGATAGTGAAATTTTTATCGGCGAATTTTTTTTGGAATTCGATTAGCCAGGGGATTTCGATTTGGCAGGGTTCGCACCACGTCGCCCAGAAATTTACTACCACTACTTTGCCTTTCAGGCTGGCTAGCGTTAGTTCTTTTCCATCCAGGGCCTTGAACGTTACTTCCGGGGCGGGCTTGAAGGTTTTTGGATCGGCTTTTTCGTTGGCGGCGGCTTTTTGGCCGTTTATGGCACCGCAGCCGTGAACTCCGATGCCTGCTAGCAGGACAACCAGGCCCAGGAACCAGAATATTCGATCTTTATTCATTGCGTCGCTCCAATTAGAGCAGGAATCGATTTAGGAAACCTAGTTTGCCGGATAGCCACGTCAGGCGATTGAAGAATACCAGGCCGCCGATTACTAAGAGTAACGCGCCGCTGAAGACTTCTACTGCGTGCATGTGACTCCGAAACTTTTTGTAAAACTTCATGAAGCTGCCGATGCCGATGGCCGTCACCAGAAACGGAATCGCCAGCCCTGCGGAATAAACCGCGAGCAGGAAGATTCCTTGCGAGACTTTCTCACGTGTGGCCGCTACTGCCAGGACGCTGCCTAGGATCGGGCCGATGCAGGGCGTCCAGCCGAAAGCGAAGGCGAAGCCCATTAGGAAGCCGCTTACTGCGCCTGGGCGGCCGCCTAGTTTGCGGAAATGTAAGTCGCGGTTTAGCCAGCGGGTGAGCACGGGGCCGACTAGGAAAATTAGCGAGAGAGCGAAAACGTGGGCGGCGCGGAATTTTGGGCTGGTTAGTTCCGGCTTGAATAATAGAAAGCCGCCTGTTGCGACTAGAATTCCGCCGACGATCAATCCTGCTCCGATCGAAATTTTGGTTAGTACTCCCAAGAGATGCAGGCCGAAGAGCAGAATCATCGCGCCTGCTAGCGGGGCCAGGAGGCTGCGATTTCTTAGCAGGAAGGAACCTACGGCGCTGGCTGACGCGCCTAGCATTATGAAGACTATTGAGAAGCCTAGGACGAACGCGAATGCGGAGCCTAGCAGGCTGGTGATTTTTCCTTCGCCTTCGCTTAATTCTTCTACGCCTACGCCTGAGAGCATAGAGACGTAGCCTGGGACTAGCGGGAGGACGCAGGGCGAGAGGAAGGACACTAGGCCTGCTAGGAAGGCTGCGAAGATGGATACGTCTACCAATTCGTTGGCTCCGTCTCGTACTTGGATGCTTGGGAATTGAAAAAGCTACTGTTTGAGATTTGATTTTCTCACATCTGGAGAGATGGCGCGCGTTTTGGTGGGTGTGAGCGGCCGTTGTTGCGGACGCACGGGTTCGGGGAAGAGGGCGAACACCCACGGCCAGAGCGGGCGGGTAGTGAACCCCCGCCCCTACGAATGCTCTCTGCTCCGCGAGTTTCGATCGGCTACGAATTGGGCATCGACTAACTGGATTGGGCTGGGGTTTCGGGCTTTACGGTTGCATGTGGCGGGGATTTTCTTCGCAAGATGCCGGCGGGGACGCCGACGCTACTTTACGGCCTCCGCTTGTGCCAATCGGTTTCGGATTCGTAGTGGTTGGCGATTTCTAATAGGTTGGATTCGTTCCAGTGGCTTGCTATTAGCTGCAGGCCGATCGGCATGCCTTCGCTTGTGAAACCGCAGGGGAGGGAGATTGCTGGGTGGCCTGTGAAATTTGCTGGGCGGGAGACGCGGACTAGGGCTGAACGCACGGTTTCTTCTTCGCCGCGGATTCTTACTACTGTTTCGCCGATGTGGGGGGCGGCGATCGGGGCGGAGGGGGCTACGATCGCGTCTACTTCGGCTAGGGCGGCGTCGAATTCGGCTGCGATTCTTGCGCGTGAATCTAGTGCGTGCAAATAGTCCGCGGCGCGGATGTTGGCGCCTTGCTCGAGGCGGGCGCGGACGTCGGTGCCGTATTCGGCGGCGCGGGCGGGATAGAATCCGGCGCTTTGGTGGAAGTTCAGGGCCTCGGCTAGGGCGATTTGCGTTCCGGCATCGGCGGAATCTGCGATGTGCGAGAGGGAAATTTGCTTTACCTGCGCGCCGCGCTTTTCGAACAGTTTCACGGCGACTTCGATCGCCTGTAAAACTTCATCGTCTACGCGATCGAAGAAGAAATTTCGCGGCCAGCCCAACGTGATGCACCTGCGCCGCGATTTTCCTGCGCGGTTGCTTGCGCTCGGGGCGCTAAACGGATGTTCCTTCGAGGAAATTGCCGCGAGCAGCAGGCTTACATCGTCAACGCTGCGCGCTAGCGGGCCCACATGATCGAGGCTTACGGAGAGCGGAATCACGCCGCGGGTGCTTACGCGGCCGAATGTGGGCTTCAGGCCTACGATGCCGCAGAGCGCTGAGGGAATGCGGATCGAGCCGCCTGTGTCTGTGCCTACTGAGCCGAATCCCAAACCGGAGGCTAGCGCTGCGGCCGAGCCGCCGCTGGATCCGCCGGAGACTCGCGTGGTGTCCCAGGGATTTCGGGCGGCGCCGTAGTGCGGATTTTCATTTGTGATGCCGTAGGCGAATTCGTGGAGATTTGTTTTGCCGACGATCACTGCGCCGGCTTCACGCAGGGCGCTTACTACGTCGGCGTCGCGCTCGGGAATGAAATGGGCGAGAATTTTCGATCCGGCGGTGGTGCGGATTCCCTGCGTTTCGATATTGTCTTTTATGAGAAGTGGAATGCCATGGAGGGGGCCGCGATTTTTGCCGCGGGCGATTTCGCGTTGGGCACGCTGTGCGTCGGCTAGCGCGCGCTCGGCGGCTATGGTGATGAAGGCGTTCAGTTCTGGATTCAGGCGATCGATTCTTTCCAGGACTGCGTTCAGCAGCTCGACGGTCGAGATTTTGCGGCGCCGCAATAGCTGGGAGGCTTCGCGGATGGAGAGATAACACAGTTCATTGCCTGGAAGGGGGCGCACGCAAGCAATGTTAGAACACTTTCTCCTGGCGCCGCAGATTCCCGGCGGAGCCGAGGTTCGCGATCAACAACACCACGCGGTATTGATTATCGTTGCGCACCGTGCCGACTGAGATGCGCCGGTACTCAAAACCCAGGCCGCAGCAGGATCCGTTGTAAGTAATCTGCGCGACCTGATTTTGAAACGCGTGTTCGGCCAGATCGTAGCTGAAGCCCACCGCGGTGTTCCATCCAGGGCGGTTCATATCGCCATAGCCGAAAAGCGCGCGGGCTTGATCGGTTCTCACGCGAAAATCCCTGGTGAAGCGCTGCGGCGGGAGATTGAGAGTGGAAAAATCGGCGAGCTGGATAAATGTTTGGCGATAGGGCTTGAGCTTGAGCAGCGTGCCGATAGCGGTCATCTGCCCGCGGTTGGGATCGAAATCGACGCGGAATTGCACGTCGTACTTGGTGCCGGGCATTACGCGAAGGTCGCTGACGATGGGCGATAGATGGCGCGCCTCGTCGGCGAAAGCAAAAGGCGTGAGCGAATCGAGCGCTTGAAACACATTCCGCTCGCCGGGAATCAGCGCGCCGCCGAAAGTGGGATCGAAGAAATATTTCTCCTTGATGTCCCAACTCACCAGCTCGTCGCCGCCGGAATC
>Ga0209655_10000850_pt1 | contig 11549 bp, 10 predicted proteins | sample BogFormECP03_OM2_FD_188236 | JGI IMG/M metagenome (GOLD analysis project Ga0209655, IMG submission 188236) | Bog forest soil microbial communities from Calvert Island, British Columbia, Canada - ECP03_OM2 (SPAdes) (version 2) | ecosystem: Environmental > Aquatic > Freshwater > Wetlands > Bog ...
GCCGTCAGCCGCTCGGCCGGCTTGTTGCTGTGCACGATCTCCGCGTCCAGCATTATGCGCTCGCTGGTCAAGTGCGCGCCCGCCAAAATCGTTTCCAGCACCGGATAGAGTTCCTCCAGCGTCACGCTGGTCAAAAATCCCAGCCCACCCAAATTCACCGCCAGAATCGGAACCTCGTGCCCGCCCAGTGCCCGCGCCGCTGCAAGCAAAGTTCCATCCCCGCCGAGCACAATCACCAAATCGACTTTCGCGGCCATTTCTTCCCGCGTCATTGCCGGGGCGGTGGGATCAAGCGTCGTGCGCGTGCGCGGATCCACAAACACTTCGATCTTGCGCGTCTCCAGCCAGCGTCGCAATTCCGGCACCACGGCCGTGACCATTTCGGGGATTGGTTTGCAGATAATGCCCGCGGCGCGAATCATAATGAGAGGCAGAATTCTACTCTACCCGCGAGCGCGCGCGTGGAGAAAAAACTCCTGGTTGCCTTTCGGCCCCGGCAAGTGGCTCGGCCGCACTCCCAGAATCGTCAAGCCGCACTCGGTTGCGGCAGCCTGCACGCGCTCGCTCGCTTTCTGGTGCAGCGCAGCGTCCCGCACAATCCCGCCCTTGCCGATTTCGCTTTTCTCCAGCTCGAATTGTGGCTTGATCAATATCAAAAAATCCGCCCCGGGCGCGGCAACCGGCACCACAGCCGGCAAAACCTTCGCCACCGAAATAAATGACACGTCCATAGTCACCAGCGCAGGCCGCTCCTCAATATCCTCAGCCCGCAGATAACGGGCGTTCCTCTCGACGGTCGTCACGCGCGTATCCTGCCGCAATTTCCAATCCAGTTGATCCACAGTAACGTCCACCGCAAACACCCGCGCCGCCCCGCGTCGCAGCAAACAATCCGTAAATCCGCCAGTCGAACTTCCCACGTCCAAGCAAACTCTGTCGCCCGGCGAGATCGCAAAATCCTCGAGCGCTCCCTCGAGCTTCAACCCGCCGCGGCTCGCGTAACGCAAAGCCTCGCCAATAATTTCCACACGCGCATCCGCAGCCACCTGCGACCCGGGCTTCTCCATCTTCTGCCCATTCACCAGCACATTTCCCGCCAGCAAGATAGCCTGCGCCCGCTCTCGCGAAGGCACCAGCCCGCGCTCCACAATCAAAACATCCAACCGTATTTTCCCAGGTTTGCGATTTGAATGAGTCTCGCCGGAAGGAACCGTCTCAGAAGTAGTTTTGGATTTCATGTGTAAAAAGAATAGCAACCATACAAACGATCTTACGCCCGCCGCGCCACCAAAAATTGTGCCAACTGCCGCAACCTCGCCCCGCGCGCCCCATAAAAATCGAGATCCTTCAAAGCCTTCGCCTCCAAATCCGCCGCAATATCCCGCGACACCTCCAGCCCATGCAAGGCCGGATAAGTCGCCTTCTTCTGCGCCTGATCCTTCCCGGCGGTCTTCCCCAGCGCCGCCGACGATTCCTCCACATCCAAAATATCGTCCACTACCTGAAACGCCCACCCGATATGTTCGCCAAACGCCAGCAGCCGCGTGATGTCCCCACGATCCGCGCCGCCCGCAATCGCTCCCGCCACAATCGCAGCGCGAATCAAAGCCGCCGTCTTCGACCGGTGAATGTATTCCAGCATTCCCGTGTCGGAGGTTTTCCCTTCCGCTTCCAAATCCGCCACCTGCCCGCCAATCATTCCGCGATCGGTCCCCGCCGCCTCCGCAATCATCGCCAAAATCGTCAATCGCCGCTGCGGTTCCACCGGCGCCAACGCCAAAGTGTGAAACGCCAAAGTCAGCAGCGCATCGCCCGCCAGAATCGCCATCGCCTCGCCAAAAACTTTGTGATTGGTGGGCTTCCCGCGCCGCAGATCGTCATTGTCCAGCGCCGGCAGGTCATCATGGATTAACGAATAGGTATGAATAAATTCCAGCGCGCAGCCGATCTGCACCGCGCCGCCCTGTTCCGCCGAAAATATCCGCGCCGCTTCCATGCACAAAATCGGCCGGATCCGTTTCCCGCCCGCAAACACGCTGTAGCGCATGGCCTTATGAATGGATATCGGCAGCGCGTCTTCCGGCGGCATCAGCTCCTGCAGCGCCGCTTCCACCGTCGTCCGGTCGCTCTCGAAGAAATCGGGGATCGTCATAGGTTCGGTGCAGATACCTGGAAAGTGAATCGCGCCGCAAAAATCATTCGGCGGAAGCTAATTGTTTTCGTCTTCCGGATCAAAAGGCTCCGCCACAATCTTGCCGTCCGCTTTCTTCAGCAATATTTCCACGCGCCCTTCCGCCTCTTCCAACTGTTTCTGGCATTCGCGCGAAAGCTTCACGCCTTCTTCAAAGAGCCGCATCGCTTCGTCCAGCGACAAATCCGCGCTCTCCAGGCGTTTCACCACTTCCTCGAGCCGCGTAAGCGATTTTTCGAAGTCGCCCTTTTTCGGCGCTTCCACCGGCACGGCTGATTTATTCGGCACTGGACTCATGCTGGCTCGTTCCGCGCCTCCTGCAAGCGCTGAAATGTCTCACCACTGTAGCAGTCAAACGGATTCTATCGCGATGATTTTCTTCGAGCAATGCCACCCTGCCATCGGTTGTGCGTCACTTCTCAGTTATGCAACTTATCGAGAGTCATCCCAACTTCCTGAGTGATTCTTGCACCCCGAGGGGCATCTCGATACTGATTACATCGGGGTTCTTCACCGTTTTGTCCAAAACAACCGTGTCGATTACAGCTGAAAACCCAGACAGTGTGGTCTTGAACGTATAGGTGCCTTCTTTAAGATGGCGAAACTCGAACCGCCCGCGTGAATCGGTCTTTGTGGCTGTGATCTTTCCCTCAGCATTTCGAAACTCAACGAGCACGTTCGGAATTGGGTCCTCGCTACTGCCGCGCAAGTCTACTCCCTTTGCTTCGCGGACTTTAAAAGGGTCTTGAAGTATTACTGTTGTCGACGTCGTACACGACATGAATCCTTTGTATTCGCCGGATTTGAATCTATTGTGACACTCCTCTTGACCACTACTCGCGCCTGACAACAAAAGCAACGCGGCGATCGCAAGGGCAAATCGTATTCTCATGAGCTGGATTACATCTGTCATTTGTCCTACCCAATCAGCGCGTTTGCAAACTCCTGATTATCGCGGCAACCGCTAACCGGTCCACTACCTCGCGTCGGCCGGCAACAGCATCAGCCGGTGCGCGCGCACGCCATCTTCGGCCGCAACCGAGAATACCGCCGGAATTCCGCGCCCCGCAAACCACTCCGCGAACTGGTCTCGATAATAAGGACTGCCATACTGCCCCGACTCTCCAGTGGGGATTTCCATCAGCGATCCATCGAAATTAGCCAAATCCGCCACAAAACGCATAGCCGGACCGTGCCCCACGCCCATCGCCCGCACCGTATCGATCGTCCCGCCCTGCTCGTACGGCCCGATGCTCAACATCCGATGCAGCAATCCCGCGCGGCCCAACGGATGAATCATATCGAGCGGATGCAACCGTCCCCAGTTCCACTCAGACTCCGTTGCTTGGCCTGTTTGCGTCTGCAATGCCGCCAATGCATCGTCCGCGCTGGCTATCAACAGCTCATAATAATTTGCAAATCCGCTTGGCAGCCACGCCGCCGGCCGTTCGCGCAACACATTCTCCAGAAATACTTTGTCGCGCCACCACACATCGTTGTAAACGCTCAATGGCTCCCACAATTCGTACTTCGTAACCTCATCCCCCAAATAAGGCTGCAGCAAACGCACAAACATCGCCCGCCGCGTGTATTCCACAAACGAAGTCTCCACCGATTCCGCCGTAGCCCGTGCGTCCCATCCACTCAGGCCAGCGATTATTCGCTGCGCCCGAGCATCCGCCGGCTGCTTCGTTTTCGCGGCTTGCAGCAGCGCACTGGCCAGAAAACGATTCGGCAAGCTCACGATATCATTTTGAATCGCATTACAGTCCGCAGCGGTCAAACCCGTGCGCCCGCTCAGCAATTCATAAATCCGCGCGGTCCGATAAGGCCCCGCCTGCCGATCCGACAAATAATATTTGTATCGCGGTCCCACCGTACGCGCATTCGCCGTAGCAATAATCCCATCGGGCGGATTTTCCAGCCGCGGCAATTCCTCGAATGGAATGTAACCCTTCCATTCGTACAAGTCCGTATCGCCGGGCACCGGCAACGCCCCGTTCCCATTCGCACGTACCGGAATCCGCGCCGGAATTGTGAATCCGATGTTCCCATCCACGTCCGCGTAAATCGTATTCTGCCCCGGCCCTGCAATATGTCGGGTCGTCTCAATAAACGAATTCCAATCCCGCGCCTCGTCCAGCATCGGAAATCCAAAATCCAGTCCGCCAGGCTCGAGTGCCGTCCAACGCAACGCATAAGCCCGTCCGCCTTGCTCCGTCGCATCGCGATGCACAATCGGCCCATGCCGCGTCACCACCACGTCCAGCTGCACGTCCGCCCTCCCGCGCACATGAATCACTTCGTGGCGCACGTCAGCCGTCAGCGTCTTGCCGTTAGCGGAATATTCCAGCGGATTCGCAGTAGAGAATTTCTCGATGTAAAGATCCTCCACGTCGGCATTGCTGTTCGTTAAACCCCAGGCGATCCGCTCGTTGTGCCCGATAATCACCAGCGGCGCGCCGGGAAGCGCAAATCCTTCCACGTTCAGTCCCGGGGCCGTCAAATGCACGATGTACCACAGCGCCGGCGTCGAAAGCTGCAGGTGCGTGTCGTTCGCCAGCAGCGGCTTGCCCGAAACCGTAAGCGCGCCACTCACCACAAAATTGTTGCTGCCAATTATTTCCGACGACTCTTCCTCAAACTGCGCCAGAAAATTCCGCGCCGCGCCCCACTCAGTTGCAACAAACGGCGGATCGGCCTCGGCATCGCCGCCACTTTCACCGACGCGCGCTCGATCGCCCAATCGCGTCGAAGATTTCATCCCTGCCGAAGAAGCCGGCGCGGGAAGGGAGGTCCCCGCAGTCCAAATAAAATGATCCAACGGCGAATCGCTGACGAACAAGTCCCGCGCCCGCTCCCGCCCCACCTTCGCGGTAATCCACTGCCGGTTCAATTTCTCCTTCCAAGTGGAAGTCAGAGTCTTGTACATATACAAGCTGATCAAATAAGTGTCCGCCGGAGTCCAAGCCCGCGGCCGGTAACTCAGCGCCACAAATTCAATCGGCAATTTCCCGCTGCGCTCGGCAATGTCGTCGTTCACGCCGCGCGCATAAGCCTCCAGTAGCGCACGAATCTCTGGAGAGGCGTCCGCCGCAGCCCGCTCCGCCGTCTGCCGCATCCCCAAAGTGCGATTTTCCCGGTCGTATGCCAGCCCCACCTCGCCAAAGATTTCGCTCAAATCTCCGCCTGCCGCGCGCCGCAGTAAATCCATCTGCCACAGCCGGTCCTGCGCCATCACATAACCCTGCGCCGTCACCACATCCTGCTGCGATTTCGCGCGAATCCACGGCCGTCCCCACGCGTCGCGGTCCACAATCACGCCATCCTTCAATCCTGCGATCGCGACGCTCCCATCCAGCCGCGCCAGCGGCCGTCGCACTGCCCACCAACCCAGCACTAGCGCGGCGCCAACGATCAACAAAATCCCCGCCACCGAATATCGAAAAATCCGCGACGCGCGTGTCATCCGTCTCAGTCCTTGCTCTCTCGCTGCAACAGCGGCGAAGTGTAGCCTACCCAATCGCCAGCATGCAACGCGGTCATCCCTCGGCACTCGCCCCAAACCACTCACGACTCATCACTTATCATTCGCCTCTTGCCCGAGCGCCGCAAAAAATGCAAAATTCCGCCATGCCGCACGAATTCACTGATTCCTACCTCGCCGACGCCATCAGCATGTTCCGCCAGTACAAAAATCTCGCCGAACGGGCCATGGCCCAAACTCCCGACGAGACGCTGACCGCCACTCTCGACCCCGAATCAAACTCCATCGCCATCATCGTCAAACACATGCACGGCAACATGCGCTCCCGCTGGACCGATTTCCTCACCTCCGACGGCGAGAAGCCCGACCGCAATCGCGACACCGAGTTCGAATCGCCCGCGACATCCCGCGCCCAGCTCACCGCCCAATGGGAAGCCGGCTGGAAATATTTCTTCGACGCCCTAGCCTCGCTCACCGCCGCCGACCTCGGCCGCACGGTTCTGATTCGCAGCGAACCGCACTCGGTCACCCAAGCCATCAATCGCCAGCTAGCCCACTATTCCTACCACGTCGGCCAAATCGTATTGCTAGCCAAACACTTCGCCTCCGCTCATTGGACGTCCCTATCAACCCCCCGAGGAAAGTCCCAAGAAATCACAGCAAGAATCCGCGCCGCTCAAGCATCAAAACACTCAGCGAAGTAGCGGAGCGATTCTCCGAAGGAACCCAACCAGGACGCGTCCCGATAGACGCGTACTCAGCTCTCGCCACGAATCACCAATCACTAATCAGCAATCACGAATCACGCATCACCCGCCTCCGCTTTTCCCCCGTTGTCCCGCCCCTCTTGCTAAAATCACCCACGATGATAGCCCTGCAATTATTCGCGGTCCTCGCGCTAGTCGGCGTCAACGCCTTCTTCTCCGCCGCCGAATTTTCCCTGATCGCCGTCCGCCAATCTCGCGTCCGCCAGCTCGTCGAACAGGGAGACGCCCGCGCCAAGGTCGTCGAAGCCCTGCTCACCGACCTCACTCGCGTCGTCTCCGGCGTGCAAGTCGGCATCACTCTCGCCAGCCTATCGCTCGGCTACCTCGGTGAAATCACTCTTGCTGGAATTCTCAGCCCGCTGGTGCAGGCGATCCCGCGTCCCTGGGCCGCCGTAATCGCTCACGGCACCGCGCTAGCCGTCGCCTTCGGCCTGCTCACCGTTCTGCAAGTAGTCCTCGGCGAACTCGTGCCCAAAAGCCTTAGCCTCGCCCGCGCCGAGCGTGTCACCCTGCTGGTCGCACGCCCTTTTTCCTGGTTTCTAAACACTTTTCGCTGGGCGATTGATTTTCTCGATGATACCGCCGAGAAATTCGTAGGCGCGCTAGGCGTGGTTTCGCCGCACAGTCACACCCTGGTGCGCTCCACCGAAGAATTGCAGGTAATGATCCAGCAAGCGCGCGATCGCGGCCTGCTTCCTGCCGCCGAAGTGAAATTCATTCAAGCGGCAATGGAACTAGGCCAAATCCAGGCCCGCGAGGTAATGGTCCCGCGTCCGGACGTCCACGCCCTCCCCGCCTCCGCCACTCTCGAAGACACCATGACCATGTTCGCCACCACCCAGCGCTCGCGCATTCCGGTGTACGAAGGCTCGCTCGACCACATCCTCGGCTTCGTCCACATAAAGGACATGATCTGGATCCTCCTCGATCGCGCGCACCGCGCCGAAGATCAGCAGCCGCTCGTCGAATTTAATCTGCGCCCCGTTTTGCGCGATGCGCTCATCGTTCCCGAAACCAAGCCCGTCAGCGAACTGCTCCTGGAATTTCGCGCGCGCCGCACCGGCCTCGCCATGATCGTGGACGAATTCGGCAGCATCCTGGGCCTCGCCACTCTCGAAGACATCCTCGAGCAAATGGTCGGCGAAATTCATGATGAATTCGACGTCGTCGAGCGTCCTCTGACCCTGCTCGACGGCGGCATGATCTTCGACGCCGCCATTAAAATCCGCGAACTCGCCACGCGCTATAACATCATCCTCCCCGAAGATCCCTCCTACGAAACGATCGGCGGCTTCGTCCTCACCCGCCTCGGATTTATTCCCCGCGGCGGCGAAAGCTTCGAAGCCGATGGCTATCGCTTCACCGTAATGGAAATGGACCATCGCCGCGTCTCGCGCCTGAAGATCAAACCGCTGCCGCCTGCAATTGTTTCGCCGCCTCCGTCGCAGTCCGCGCCGAAATCCGAAGATGTCCCGCACGCCGAGCAGCTCCGCACAAGCGCGAATCACCAGTCGCCGGCCGAAGTCTTGGAAATGCCCGGCGCCGCTTCCGCTGCCGCCGCCGATTCACGCATCGCCAAGAAATCCCGTCGCGCCGCGCGTAAAAAATCATCCAAGCCTTCATCACAAAGCGCGGTACCCTCGCCCGACGAGCCCGCGCCGGATTCGCCATCCTCGGGGCCAGCCCACAAATGATTCGCTACGTTTCAATCCGCCTGCTGTTCGCCCTGCCAGCGCTGTGGCTCATCCTCACGATGGTTTTCCTTCTCGCGCACATCGTTCCCGGCGATCCGGTCGCGCAAATGCTCGGTGAAGGCGCCCGCGCCGAAGACCTCACGCAGCTCCGCCACGCGCTCGGTCTCGACCTGCCGCTTCCCGTGCAATACGGCCGCTACCTCGCGGGCGTGCTGCATGGAGATCTTGGCGAATCCTTCCGCTTCCAGCAACCCGTGTTAAGAGTCGTCGCGGAGCACTATCCCGCCACACTCGAACTTGCCGTAGTCGCGCTCTTGATCTGCGCGCTAATCGGAATTCCCGCCGGAGTTCTCGCCGCGCACAAACGCGGCGAAAGAACCGATCACGCCGTCGCCGTGCTCACTCTCTTCGGCCTCTCCGTCCCGAATTTTGCGCTCGGTCCCGTGCTAATCCTGCTGTTTTCAGTCGTGCTAGGCTGGCTTCCTGTCTCCGGACGCGGTGGCATCCCGCATCTGATCCTTCCCGCGTTCACGTTGGCCGCCGCACTGGCAGCCATCCTCACGCGCATGGTGCGCACCTCCGTAATCGAAGAGCTGTCAGCCGATTACGTCCGCACCGCCCGCTCCAAAGGCGTCTCCGAATCCGGCGTCCTGTTTCGCCACGCCCTGCGCAACGCCCTGATCCCCATTCTCACCATCCTCGGCCTGCAATTCGGCACGCTCCTCGCCGGCACCATCGTCACCGAATCCATTTTTTCCTGGCCCGGCATCGGACGCCTCGCAGTCCAAGCCATCGGTGCGCGCGATTACCCGCTGCTGCAAGGCTGCATCCTGCTGATCGCCGTCTCCTACGTGTTAGTTAATCTCCTGACCGACCTGGTGTACGCGCTGGTTGACCCGCGGGTGCGTCTCGAATGAGCGCGATTCAAGAAAAATCTCTGCTGCGTGAACTCCTGCACGAACTCACCGATTTCCTGCGCCGCAGCGTCCCCGGCCGCTGGGGATTCGCGCTCACCCTGCTCCTCGCAATCGTCGCGCTAGCCGCCCCGTGGCTTGCGCCCTACGATCCCGTCGCGCAGAATTTGCCAGCCCGCCTCCTCGCGCCCACCGCTGCGCACTGGATGGGTACCGACGAGCTCGGCCGCGACATTCTTTCGCGCATCATCTTCGGCACGCGCGTCTCCATGCTCGTCAGCGTCTGCGTGGTTTTCGGTGCAGGAGTGATCGGCCTGGCAATCGGCGCGGTCGCAGGCTATTTCGGCGGGTGGTTCGATCGCTTCGTCAACATCATCCTGATCAACGCGTTTCTCTCATTCCCCGGCATCCTGCTGGCCATCGCCTTCGCCGCATTCCTAGGCCCGGGCCTCGATAAAGTAATTCTCGCGCTGGTAGTCACCGGCTGGGCCGGCTACGCGCGCCTCGCCCGCGCGCAAATTCTTCAGGCCAAGGAAATGGAGTACGTCCTCGCCGCGCGCTCCCTAGGCGCTTCGCACGCCCGCATTCTAGTGCGCCATCTGCTCCCAAATATTTTGCAACCAATACTCGTGCAAGCCACCATCGCCATGGCCGGAGCAATCCTGGCCGAATCCACCCTGAGTTTTCTCGGCGTCGGCGTCCTCTCCCCCATGCCTAGCTGGGGCGCCATGCTCAACGATGCCCGCGGCCACCTCTTCGACGCCCCCCACCTGGTAATTTTCCCAGCCCTAGCAGTAATGACAGCAGTCCTGGCCTTCAACCTACTGGGCGACGCCCTCCGCGACTGGCTAGACCCCCGCATGCGCTCCTATCTGATTATCACCTCGCTAGCCCGCTGAGCAGGGAATTAACACTTGTAGGCGCACGGAATATCGTGCCCGCCTTCACACCACGGCAATTCAGCGCGCATAACTACCGATAAATTAAATCGCAATGGAACCACAGGAAAACTCAGCAGAACATCAAATCCAAATCTACCCCAACTCCACCGTGACCTCAGCCCCGCGCCCAATCCCCAAAGTCCTCGCCGCATTCCCCTTATTCACGCACAATTCCAAATACCCGCCCGACCCGATAATCGCGAACGGCTCCCCCGCCGCCCCCAACGCAAACGTCGCCAGCAGCTTCTTGATCTCCGCGTTCCCCGCGCGAATCGTGAACTTCGCGTCCGGAGCCACCAGCGCAGGCGTCTCCTCGCCCTTCAAATTCGTAATCAAATTCCCAAAGTTATCTAGCTTCAGCACCACGCACTTGATCGCATTCCCGTTCACCTTCGGCTTCGGAATACTGAACCGCACGAAATCATCGATCTGCTCGCCGAAACTCGCCGTCTGCCAATTCTTAGATAGCCATCCCGCCACCGGCGCGAAAATATCCCGCCCATGAAAAGTATTGCTCACCGGCTGCCGAAAATAATGCTCCGCAGTAACATGCCAGGCAAAAAGCGATTCGGATTGATCGTAAATCGCCGACAACACCCCGTTATCCGGCGCCACAAAATAATGCTGGTCGCCCGCCACCAATATCGGCCGCCGCTGCGTGCCCACGCCCGGATCCACCACCACCATATGAATCGTCTTCGGCGGAAAATAGCAGTACGCCTGGCTGATCGTCAAAGCTCCGTCCAGCACATCATGCGCAATCACGTGGTGCGTGATATCCACGATATTCACTTCCGGATTGATGCTCAGAATGACGCCCTTGATCACCCCCACCAGGTGGTCGCTCGTCCCATAATCCGTGGTCAACGTGATAATTGGCCGTGCCAAGTTTTTCTCCCGTGAATTGCGCGGCGTACAAGCAAAAATCTATGATGCCGCGTTCTTCGACGCTATCGGACACCCGCAACCGTGTCAAGGCAACCTGCGCGTACCTGTAACCCACTCGTACTATCGCGTTTGCGCGAGCGGTACAGGCCTTTGCTTGACCCCCCAGCCGCGTACCGCTATTCTGAATACTCGCGGCCTTCAGCCATGCGCATTTATCTCGATTACAACGCGACCACGCCCGTGGACCCCTCCGTCCTCGACGCCATGCTGCCGTATTTCGCCGAAAACTTCGGCAACGCCAGCTCGATTCATACGCCAGGGCAGCGCGCGCGTGGCGCAGTAGATGGCGCTCGCGCGTCCGTAGCCGGGTTGCTCGGCGCCAAGCCCTCCGAAATCGTCTTCACCAGCGGCGGCACAGAATCAGACAATCTCGCACTCTTCGGCGTCGTAGCGGCGTCGCAAGAGCCGCGAAAGCACATCATCACCACCGCGATCGAACATCACGCGGTGCTGAACGCCGCGCAAGCTCTCGAAAAACTCGGCGTCGAAGTCACCTACATTCCCGCAGGCCGCGAAGGGATCGTGGATCCGGAAGACATCCGCCGCGCAATCAAGCCGGAAACAATCCTCATCAGCGTGATGCACGCCAACAACGAGCTCGGCACCA
>Ga0209655_10000851_pt1 | contig 11538 bp, 8 predicted proteins | sample BogFormECP03_OM2_FD_188236 | JGI IMG/M metagenome (GOLD analysis project Ga0209655, IMG submission 188236) | Bog forest soil microbial communities from Calvert Island, British Columbia, Canada - ECP03_OM2 (SPAdes) (version 2) | ecosystem: Environmental > Aquatic > Freshwater > Wetlands > Bog ...
GGCTCGCGGAGCGCGGAATCCGGTCCAGGACGCCGCGATAGAGCGCTTGGATATCCGACCACTGCGACGCGACCTGCCCTCTCAGGCACACCGGAACCCCTTCTTCGACGCCGGTCGCGATCATCTTGGCGATGTCGCGCCGGCACAGCGTGACGCGTTCGCGCACCAGCCTGAGGGCCCGTTCCTCCGCCCGGACTTCCTCGGCCCAGGCCTCGAATTCATCGGCTCGCGCCACCAGCGGCCCGAGATCGAAGCCGAACGCCATCTCGATCGCCCCGCCCTGCCCTTTCCGGGCGAAGCGTTTGCCGTTCGGGCTGTCTCGGCGGATTACCAGCCCGCAATCGACGAGCGCGGCCAGGTGCCGACGCAGCGTCGCGGGCGCCATGCCGTGCGCTCGCAGCGCGAGCTGCTGGTTCGACGGGAATACGACCAGACCTTCGCTGCTCAGCGTCGTTTCCGGGTGAAAGCTCAACAGAGCGTCGAGAACGGCCAAAGCTCGTTCTGAGACGCCGATCCTGGCCTTGGCGGTGCAAATCGCGCGGAACACCTGCCATTTGTGCACGGCCTTTTCGGACGACCGCGCCTTTGCGTTCGTCTGGGTAGCCACATGGGCAAGCGTCAGCGATCGCCGCCCGAAGGGCGTCGTCGTGCTATGGGGTTGCATTTTATCAGTGCCCTCAATTGGGCAAAAGAAGTCCGCTCGCCGAAACGGCGTTCAATCTCTCACGAGACTCTTGACAGTGATTCGCGGAAGTGCGATTCTCAATTTGCTGAAGATCGAGAAGGGCTTCCGGAATTCGTTTCGGGGGCCTTTTTCCTTTGCGTGATGCTCCTATTTGTGTTTGACATACGCTTGGCTACACATCAGCCCGAGTTTCAGTTGGGCCGTTACCACCTGCCTATTTTCGCGATCGAAACGCTTGATACAAATTAGGCAATTGCTCCACTAAGAAAGTGCCGAATGCCGGAGCAGCGCTTTCATCAATATCGAGGATGAAATGGTCCGCGCTGCGTTTAATTTGCGCGACCCGAACTCCATCGTCAGCTGACCACGCTGTCGACCGCCCGGTGGCTTTCCTTTTGGAGGAAAGAGCCTCGAAAAGACGCAGAAACCGCGCATCTGTCTTGGCATTCTTAAAGGCCTCGTCAGATAAAAGGTCAGCGATAATAACCTCGCTGCGCTTGTGTCTAAGTCGCTCCGCCAGTGCCATCCAGCGCGGCCGTCCCGCCTTAGGCGCCGGCCCGATTGCTTTGACGACTGACATCGGGATCGACCGGGCGACTGAAATCAGCTTTGATAGCTGGGTCTTCTCAACGGTGAGGGCAGCCATTATCAAGCCACGCTCGAAGCCATGTTCCTCGAGCGCCGCGGCAAACTGCGCCCGCTCGATGTAGCTCAGATCCATTCGAGCGGAGTTTTCCTGACCCTGCGCAACGACCAATTGGGCATTCGACATTTCCCGGACGACCGCGCGCACGGGGCGGCTAAGTGCTGCTGCGGCTCGCAGACGGCGATGTCCGTAGGCAACCTGGTAGTGGCCAGTCTTCTCTGGATGGGGTCTCAGCAGAATGGGAACCTGCTGTCCGCTATCGCGAATGGAGGCGACAAGAGCCAGATGATCAGCAGGGTCTTCATGGAGCCGGTCGGCCAAGAACGAAACTTCAACCAATCCCGGATCAATCTCAAGGACAGCGTCTCCCGCTGAGATCATCGCTCGCGCATCCTCAGCGGCAGCAGCAATCTTTCCTAAAGAGCGACCCATCGCGCCGACAGCGCCGGATCGAACGAGGGCGGCGAGACCGGGCACAACCTCGGCGGAGGCAACGTGATCAGTCATTCCTCTCAAGTTGCCACCTGGCAACTCCGATTGGCGATCCGTTAATAGGGCGCGCAGTGTGTCCTTACGACTCATGTTTGCCGCCCCCAAGCTAATCGCATCATTGTCTCGATCTCGTTGTTTACAGCGTTTAGCGACTCCATCGCCCTATCGTAGGTCGTACGCGAGAAATTCTCGCGCCCGATCTCGTAAAGCGTCTGCTTCGATAATCCTGCATCCGATATCGCGGTGGATTTAAGCATGGCGTTTGTCAAAACGCGCTCCCGAAAAAGCGAGCGCACGAAAGCGACCATTTGCGTTTGCGGTGCGTCCCCGGGCTCGTACCGGGTAATCACGTATCTTAGAAAATCATAATCGAGGTCCGCACCGGCCTCCTGGACAACCGTCAAGAGATCGGCCGCCATCAGAAGAAACTGACACATAGACATAACGTCCAACATTTGCGGATGAACGGTAATCAACATCGCCGTTGCAGCGCAAAGTGCGCCCAGTGTCAAAAAACCGAGCTGAGGCGGACAGTCCAACACCATAACATCATAACGCTCTTGCACAGTGCCAAGAGTCGCAGCAATTCTGCCAAAAAAAGGCTCGCTATCCCGATCGGCCAAGGCTTTTGGGGTCGCGTGTTCGAATTCCATCAGTTCAATATTGCCAGGGATAAGGTCAAGACCGGCGAAATACGTTGATCGGACAACATTGTTCATCGGCTGCCGCTCGTTGTCATACCGAATCGCGCCATAGAGCGTCTGGTTCGCCGCCACATCGAATTCCGGCTGATACCCGTGCAACGCGGTCAGCGACGCCTGCGGGTCAAGATCAACGGCAAGCACCCGGTACCCCTTCAGGGCGAGAAACTGGGCCAGATGTGCTGCAGTAGTGGTCTTTCCGGAGCCCCCTTTGAAATTCACTACCGCCAAAACCTGACAAGATTCGGTCCCGGCACGATGAGGGACATAACGCCGCCCTTTGGACCCATCGTCCAACAACTGTCGCATTTCGTTAATTTGATCGAGCGTGTAGGAGCGTCTGCCGCCGAGCCCCAGCGCGGGATCCGGCCCCTTTCCCGCAAGCGAAAGCTGTCGAAGGTACCCGTCCGCGACGCCAATTAGCTTCGCAGCCTCCCCCGAGGAAAAGGACCGAAGAACCTTCTGAGATGACGGTGGGAAGAGCGACTGGCGTAGGGCATGAAGTTCGCGCGATAATGCCGATCCGTCAGCCGAAATCGTCTTGGTGATTGCGTGAACTGTCGACATCCCGACGTCGCGACCTTGCGTTCTATGGGTGTAATTACGGCAAACACGATCATATACGCTCTCATACCGTAACCATATGAGGCTGATTCTCGCTTTCTCGCAAGGGAAAATTGGTTAACGAAAATTAACCTATGGTTGCCAGGTGGCAACTTCAAAAGACTGAGTCCGCGTCAACGACTCCCGACGGCCGTAGCTTGCGATTGATCGCGCCGCGGAGAGCACCAACCGCCATGGCGCCAGTTCTGCCCAACTTGGGTCACCTTGCCACGTCAGTCGGGTCTGCCAAATATCACGCGTGCGATAGGGCAGGGGGCCGTCGCCAACGCCGACGGCCCGCCTTCACTTGCCTCTCGGGAAGAAGCGCTCGATGGCGAGCATCTACTCGATGACTACGCCGAGCGAGGCATCCAGACGTGGACGTCACCGATTGACTTGCTCATACTCCTGCTGATCCGCCGTGATCCCCATCGATCGATCCCGAGCATTGGATTGAGACGCCAAAGGCCCTTGATACCGTCGTTCCCGGGATCGACCGATTACTTACCGCGCCGAATAGAGCAACAGCGCACGAACCCATCTTTCCCCTGTCGCTTCGTCCGACGCTGGTCGCCAGGATCGTTGCGCGTTCAGGTCCCAAAATCATCGGCGAACTTCATGGCCGAACGATCGGTGTCTATCACGCTCACTTCGGCGCAATTGCCGCCAACTTTCTCGGCGCACAACAACCCAATTCTGAGTCTCAATCATGCAGGCAATTTGAGACTCACGCATTCATCTTTAAGTGCAGCACCCTTGGCTGAACGGGCGCCGTCTCATGTTTAGATACAGCGCGACAGCACTTTTCGAATAGGACGGACTGGTAAGTCGTGAGAGCGGGAGGTATGGCCTGCTAGGGCTATCCACAAAATCGGCATACGGAGCGTCGAAGAAAACGCGTCCGAGATCAGGGAGGACGCTTACGGGATGGATTCATTCCGGAAACTGCCAGCGGATTCTGATCCGACAAAGCTCTGGGTGGGGCAGTCGATAGCTCGCGTCGAAGATCCGGCTCTGCTGACGGGACGTGGGCATTTCATCGACGATCTCGGGACTCGCCCCGACACGTTGCATGCTGCGATCCTGCGCTCGCCCCATCCCCATGCCGACGTCGTCGGGATTGACACGGTGGCCGCTCGGGGAGCGAACGGCGTCGCGGCCGTACTGACCGGGGACGACGTGAAAGCTCTGACGTCCAGTCTCGTCGTCGGGGTAAAGGCGTCCGTGGAATGTTGGCCCATCGCGGTGGGGCGGGTCCGATATGTGGGCGAGCCGGTGGCCGTCGTCGTCGCGTCTGATCGTTACTTGGCCGAGGACGCGGTCGATCTGATCGACGTCCAGTACCGCGTTCGGCCCAGCGTCGTCGATCCGCTTCTCGCCCTGGCTCCCGACGCTCCGATTCTGCACAATGGTTTTTCAGGAAACGTGGCGAGCGATCGGACGTTTCGCTATGGCGATCCAGAGCGCGCGTTCGCCGAGGCGGCTCGTCGGATCGCGATCGATATCCGCTATCCGCGCAATTCCTGCACGCCCATCGAGACTTACGGCGTCGTCGCGGAATATGACGCGGCGGAGAGCGCCTTCGACATCCTCGCGAATTTTCAGGGACCCTTCAGTATCCATGCCGTGATTTCACGTGCGCTGAAGGTACCCGGCAACCGCCTGCGGCTGCGAACGCCACCCGACTCTGGCGGCAGCTTCGGCGTCAAGCAGGGCGTCTTTCCCTATATCGTACTGATCAGCGCCGCGTCGCGCTTGGCCGGGCGTCCGGTCAAGTGGATCGAGGATCGTCTGGAGCATCTGACGGGCTCGGTTTCCGCAACCAACCGCGTGACGACGCTCGCGGGCGCGGTTGCCGCGGACGGAAGGATTATGGCGCTCGACTGGGATCAAGTGGAGGATTGCGGCGCACACCTGCGTGCACCCGAACCCGCGACGCTCTACCGAATGCATGGCAACCTGACCGGCGCCTACGACATTCGACATCTTTCGGTGAGGAACCGTGTCGTCGTCACCAACAAGACGCCTACGGGCCTGAACCGCGGATTTGGGGGTCCGCAGCTTTATTTCGCGCTCGAGCGGCTTGTACATCGCATCGCCGTCGAACTCGATCTCGACCCACTCGACGTGATCAAGCGCAATCTCATTTCGTCCGCCGCGTTTCCTTATCGGACCGCGTCCGGCGCCCTGCTCGATTCCGGGAACTATCCGGAAGCGGTGGCTCGCGCGGTCGAGCAGGGCGGGCTCGAGGAATTGAAGAACCGCCGGGACACGGCCCGGGCCAAGGGAAACCTTTACGGCATCGGTTATGCGGCCGTGGTCGAGCCCAGCGTCTCGAACATGGGCTACATCACCACGGTGCTAACCGCGGCCGAACGTAGCAGGGCCGGACCAAAGAACGGCGCCCAGGCGACCGCGACCGTCGCACTCGACCCGGTCGGGTGCGTTACCGTTCATGTCGCGTCTGTCCCGCAAGGGCAGGGGCACCGGACCGTGCTGTCGCAGGTCGTCGCCGATGTTTTCGGCATTGCGCCGACGGACGTACGGGTCAACACGGAACTCGACACCGCGAAAGATGCGTGGTCGATCGCGTCCGGCAATTACGCGAGCCGTTTCGCCCCGGCGGTTGCCGGTACGGTGAAGTTGGCCGCCGAGCGCCTGGCGGCGCGCCTTTCGCGCGTCGCCGCAAGCCAGCTCAACACCGACCCGGACGATCTCGTATTCGTCGGCGGCGTCGTGCGGTCGAAGCGCAACCCTGACAACCGGCTCGCGTTCGCGCGTCTCGCAGCGCTCGGTCACTGGTCGCCAGGCTCTTTGCCGGAAGACGTCGGCCAAACCTTGCGCGAGACCGTGTTCTGGACACCGCCGCAACTGACGGCCCCGGACGAGCAGGACCGCGTCAACTCCTCTCTGTGCCACGGCTTCATCTTCGATTTTTGCGGCGTTGAGATCGATCGGACCACGCTTACAACGCGCATCGATCGATACGTGACGATGCATGACTGTGGTACGATCCTGCATCCCGCCATGGTCGACGGCCAGATTCGTGGCGGGTTCGCGCAGGCACTGGGCGCGGCGCTCTACGAGGAATACGCCTACGCGCCAGACGGCAGTTTTCTGACCGGCACATTTGCGGACTATCTGCTGCCGACCGCCGTCGAACTCCCCGATCCGATCATCCTGCATATTCAGACGCCGTCGCCTTTCACGCATCTTGGATCAAAGGGGGTAGGCGAGGGCAATTGCATGTCGACGCCAGTCTGTATCGCGAACGCGGTCGCCGATGCGCTAGGCGCGATGCATGTCGAATTGCCGCTCGCGCCGGCCAGATTCTCGGAGATGATTCGCGGCACGGAGATCGCCGCCCCCGGGAACTCTTCCGCAAGCGCGGCAAAAACTGGCCGCGCGGATCGCCGTCTTCGCGGCGAGGGAAGCGCGTCGGTCAGCGCGGCGCCAGACAAGGTTTGGGCGATGTTGCTCAATCCCGCCACGCTGAAGGCCGCCATTCCGGGCTGCCGTCATGTCGAGAGGATCGACGATTCGCGCTTCCGCGCCGACGTGACTATCGGGATCGGACCGGTCAAGGGTCGCTACCGAGCGGAGGTGACGTTGTCCGAACCCGATCCGCCGCGGGCGGTGACGATTGGCGGTCGAGCGGAAGGCGCGCTCGGATTCGGCGAGGGCGAAGGGCGGATAACGCTCGCGCCGAACGACAGGGGCGGCACGACGGTTCGTTACGTTTACGACGCCGCCATAGGTGGCAAGATCGCGACCATCGGCGGACGTCTCCTGGATGGGGCGGCGCGGGTCGTCGTCGGGGAGTTCTTTGCGGGCCTCGCTCGCCACGCAGGCGGTTCCGCGAGGCCGTCGCACCGACCGCCAGCGCGGCTGATCGCTCGGATATGGTCCCTGTTCGGGACGCCGCGGTGAAGCCCGCGCCGTTCGACTACGTGCGCGCCGAGACGATCGACGAAGCGCTCGCGACGCTCGCAAATGAAGGCGGTGAAGCGCGAATCATCGCTGGCGGTCAATCGCTGATGGCGATGCTCAACATGCGGCTCGCGAAGCCGAAGACCGTGGTCGACATCATGCGGTTGAAGAACCTCGACCGGATCGAAGAGAAGGCCGGCGTTGTGGTGGTGGGCGCCGCGGTCCGGCAGGCCTCGTTAATGGGCTGGCCGGCGCTCCCCGAAAGGCTACCACTCATTGCGCTCGCTTTGCCATGGACGGGGCACGTTCAGACCCGAAGTCGCGGAACGATTTGCGGTTCAATCGCACATGCCGATCCCAGCGCGGAAATGCCGCTGGCCCTGATCGCGCTGGGCGGCGAGGTGCACTTACGCAGCGCGAGAAGCCGTCGCCGCATCGCCGCGCGAGATTTTTTCACCGGCATGATGACGACGGAGCGCGCCGACGACGAACTGATAGAGGCCGTCTCGTTTCCAGTAACTCCAGGGCGTCACTGCGCTTTCCGCGAGGTGGCGCGCAGACATGGGGATTTTGCGATCGTAGCGTGCGCGGCGGTGGCGACGCGAGACGGCGTTCGCCTCGCCGTCGGTGGGGTCGCGGATGCGCCGGTCGCAAGGGATTGGCCTCGCCTCGATGGCAGCGCGCTCGACGACGCGTTGAATGCGTTCGCCTACGATCTCGACGCCCGCGACGACATTCATGCTACCGCCCGCTATCGCCGCGATCTCGTCCGGTTGATAGGTCGAGACTTGGTGCGGGAGGTGTGTCTATGACACGTTTGCCATCGGACAGACGCCACCCTGTCTGCTTCAGGTTGAACGGCAGGCCCGTGCACGGGGAAGCCGAGCCGCGGCTGCTGGCGACGGATTTTCTTCGCCAGAATATCGGGGCGACGGGCGTCCATGTCGGTTGCGAACACGGCGTTTGCGGGGCTTGCACTATCACTGTCGATGGCATGCTGACCCGTGCTTGCTTGACGCTTGCCGTGCAGATCGACGGCTGCGATGTCCGCACAATCGAAGGCCTCGCGCCTTCGGCTGACCGCCTGGGCACGTTGCAATCCGCGTTCCGGCGACATCATGCGCTGCAATGCGGCTTCTGCACCCCCGGCATCCTGATGTCGCTCGACCATTTCCTGCGCCAACGCGCGTCGCCCAATAGAGCCGAAATTCGCGAGCTTTTGAGTGGCCATCTGTGCCGATGCACGGGATATACGCCCATCGTCGAGGCGGCACTGGAGGTTGCGGCGGACATCGCGGCCGAATGCAAGTCAGAAAAGGGGGAGGCGTCGGATGCTTGATCTCGGCGCCAGCTTCGTCGCAAGCGTTGCGCGCGACCCTGATGTAACGGCTATTGTCGATGGCGGCCTTCGGATGACCTACGCACAGTGGTACGCAAAGATTTCATCTGTCGTCGCCGCGTTCGACGCGCTCGGATTGGAAAACGGCGATCACATTGTCACTGTGCTGCAAAATCGTTGGGAAGCGGCGACGATCCATTGGGCGTGTCAATTTACCGGCATTATCATTACGCCGATCAACTGGCGCGCAAATGCGGACGAACTCGACTTTTGTACCGAGAATGCGGAAGCGGAGGCGGTGATCTTCCAGCAAGTTTCCGCCGAGGCGGTCGAGCGATCCAAACACGCGCGCGGCGTGCGGCGCATAGCCGTCGGCGAGGTCGACAAAGCGAACGACGGCGCGGTCCGGTTCGACGAAATGTCCGATTTGGGGGCGCCGGATGCGATCCCGCGCGCGGACGCTTCCGCCTGGTCGATCATGCTCTACACGTCCGGTACGACCTCGAAGCCGAAAGGCGTGCCGCGCCGCCACTTCGCGGAGCGCGCCGCGGGCATCGCGCATGTCGCACAGAATCTCTACCGGCGCGGCGAACGAACGCTCGGCGTGATGCCGCTCTATCACACCATGGGCGTTCGATCGCTGATCGCTATGTCGCTGGTCGGCGGCGCTTTCGTCTGTCTGCCGCGCTACGACGCCAAGCAGGCGCTCGGCATCATCGAGGCCGAGAAAATCACGAACCTCTATTTGGTTCCGACTCTCTACCACGATCTCGTCCACAACGAGGCTCTCGCCGGGACAGACATCTCAAGCGTCCGCAAGCTCGGCTTCGCCGGGGCGTCGATGACCGATGGCTTGCTCAAGAAGCTGAAGGGGACGTTCAAGCCGGAACTTTTCGTCAATCACTACGGCAGTTCGGAAATCTACACCTTCACCGTGGATCAGAACGCGGTCGTCAAACCTGGGTCAGCCGGCAAGGCGGGGATCAACCAGCACGTCAAGGTCGTCAAGCTCAACGCTCAGTCGGTCAACGAGCTGGCGGCGACCGATGAAGAGGGCGAGATCATCGCGTTGCTGGCGGGCGACGAGTCGTTCGAAGGCTATTGGCGACGTCCCGACGCAGACGCGAAAGCGCTTCGCGAGGGCTGGTATTTCACCGGCGACACGGGTTACGTCGACAAGGACGGCGATCTGTTTGTGACGGGCCGCGTCGACGACATGATTGTCACCGGCGGCGAGAATGTCTCGCCGATCGAAATCGAGAGCTGTCTTTCCCTGCATCCCGCGGTGTCCGAGGTGGCCGTCGTTGGTCTTCCCGATGAAAAGTGGGGCAAGATCGTTGCGGCCTTCGTGAAGCGAAACGCATCGGTCACGGAGGGCGAACTTGAGCAATTCTGCCGAAAGTCGGGCCTCGTTAGCTTCAAGCGGCCGCGCCAGTTTGTCTTTGTCGAAGCGATTCCAAAGTCTCCCGTCGGTAAACTGCTGCGACGATTGCTCGTGGCCGGGGAATATGAACCGGAACGGCGGCGGCCCTCGGGCGCCGCCGAACCCTTCTGATTCAACGCAAGGACAGCGACCATGCCTTCACCTTATGCCTTCAACGATCCCCGCCTCGCCAAATTGGATGGTTTCCTCGTCGAGATCGAGGAAGCGCACGAGCGGGCGGACATCATCCTCAACCGGCCTGCGCACAATATCGTGTCGATGCCGCAACGCGATCAACTCCGGTTGGCGTTCGAAACCCTCGACGAGGACGCGCGCGTCCGGGTCATCGTGATTCGTGCGCTCGGCGAGCATTTTTCGAGCGGCGGAAATATCGGCGGCTTCATGGAGGCGTCGCCGGAGCATGTTTCGAAGCTAGCGTGGAACATTGCGGCGCCGGCGCGCTGCTCAAAGCCCGTCATCGCCGCCAATCGCGGCTATTGCTTCGGCGTCGGCTTCGAATTGTCGCTCGCCTGCGATTTCCGCATCGCGTCCGAAACCGTCCTCTATGCGCTGCCGGAGCAGAAGCTTGGACAGATTCCCGGATCTGGCGGCTCCGCGCGCCTGCAGAAGATGGTCGGCGTCACTCGGACCAAAGACATCGTCATGCGTTCCAAACGTATTCCCGGCGAGCAGGCTCTTGATTGGGGATTCGTGACGGAGTGCGTGCCCGACGCCGAATTGGAAAGCGCGACGGACCATCTCGTCGATGAGCTGCGCATGTTTTCGCCATTGGCCCAACGCACCGCCAAGAAGCTTCTGAACGACACCGAAGATTCGAATTTGACGATCGCGATCGAGCTCGAAGGTCATAGCTACAGCCGCCTGCGCCAGTCCGACGACTTCAAAGAGGGCGTCGCGGCCTTCAACAGCAAGAGATCGCCGAAATTCGTCGGCCGGTGACGGCGATCTTCCCATCAGCGAAGGAGAGGGACCGATCGACGATAACGGCGCGCGGATCTGGAAAGCGCGCACGCATCCGCCGAAGCCGCCGCGCCAGGCGATGCGCTCGATCGTCGCGCCGGCGATCGCCATGTCGCGCGCGGCGAGGTCGAGCATGCGGTCGACGGGCGCGGCGTCCCAGGTCGGACTCTCGCTTTCCACCCACGGGCGCAGGCACTCGAGCTTCGCTTCGGCATCAAAGAGAAGCGCTGCGAAATTCACAATCGTGATCCTCTCTGTTCGCGTCGAGTCGATGCGCAAGCGATGTGAAGCGATCTCAAATAAAGCCGGATATCTGCGCAATGGCGGGTGCGCGACACAGCGCCGCAATGTCCGGGCGCGGCCGGCAGGTTCTGGCATCGCCGGCCAATTTGCGCTCCAGCGCCGCGGCGACCGCCAGCACCTTCGCGTCACCCCCAGCTCGGACCGACAATTTGCAGGCCGAACGGCATTCCCGCGTGGTCCAAGCCGACAGGCAAGGAGAGGGCAGGGTGCCCGACGACCGTCACCGCGTATGCGAGGGCGAGCCAATGGAAATAGCTCGCGGTCGGGTCGCCGTCGATCTCCTTGGGATAGAGTTCCGTTCGTGGGCGCGGAGAGATGGTGATCGCGGGCGAAAGAATGACGTCATAATTTGCGAAGAACGTCTGTGTCGGCAGCCATCTAGCCGTGAGAATCTGGAATGAGTGATTTCAGTGTTTTAGCCAAGAACTCGTTATT